>Ga0082212_10011174_pt1 | contig 11402 bp, 8 predicted proteins | sample TergutNt197P3_FD_71548 | JGI IMG/M metagenome (GOLD analysis project Ga0082212, IMG submission 71548) | Neocapritermes taracua P3 segment gut microbial communities from Petit-Saut dam, French Guiana - Nt197 P3 | ecosystem: Host-associated > Arthropoda: Insects > Digestive system > Gut ... | reverse complement strand
CGGATCGAGGTAAACAACCTGTGTGCGGATTGTAAACTGGTCAGACCGTACCCTGAGGCGCGTCCATGACAGCAGACTGTCGTCGGAACGATATACGCCTGAACAGGCGCCGCTGAATACCGTTGAAGGCTTGTCGGGCCTGATCGTCATGGAAAAAATATCCGAATCGAGCGGCATGCCTTTTTCAACCAGAGTCCAGGATTTACCCATGTCGCGCGAGACATATCCCAGCCGCCATGTTCCAACATAAAGGATATTTGGATCTACAGGGTCTATTGCCGCCGAATGCGCCTTTGTCAGTAAATCTCCACCGACGCCGCGCCATTCGCCGCCGCCGTCTTCGCTGAGGTATACGCCTTCGATTGTCGCGACGAGCATATATAACGGATTGTCCCGGCAGATCGCGATTCCCCGGACGGCAGTGAATTCATGCGGAAGTTTTATTCGCGACCAGGTCGCTCCCGCGTCTCCGGACTCAAACAACCCGCCGCCTTCGGAATATGAATCCCACGCGCCTGCGTAAATATGCCGGGGGTCGCGCGGATGTTGTACAAGGGTGTCGATAACATAGGCCGGCTGTCCAATGCCCGGCGTCAGAACTTTCCACGACTTCCCGGAATCCGCGGATTTATATATTTCTCCGTTGCTGGTTCCCAGATAGACAGTTTCCGGCGCGGAAGAATCGATAAGCAGTGAACGGACATCGCCGCCAAAAGGACCAAGAAGTTCAAAGCGCGGCGCTGAAGAATTATCTCCGGCAAATTGAAACGCCGCAGTTCCAAATATGAAACTAAACAGAAGTAAAAAATAGATAAATTTAATGCGTATTAATATGGAGGTTCTTGCAAAACCACTGGGAGCACGGGCGACCCGCATGCGGAAAGCCGCGAATATCCTAAAATGTTTCATTAGTTCTCTGTACATTCATCTTTAATCCCGGATTCCGAAGTTAAACGGCTACAAACGATCATAAACCACTGTGCCATATTGCCTTGCCCTTACAGGGCGGCTGTATGTTTTTATTCCCTTACCCAGGGCGTCGGCGCGTTGCGCCTTTGCCCTAGGCTGTTATGCTACGCCCTTTCAGGGCGTTTGAACGCCGTTTAACTCCTGTGAAACATCACCTGGTTTCGTGTCGTGTTGGCGACACTTGTGTCGTGCATGACTTCGGAATCCGGGTTAATAGTGGCTTTTATGCCGTCGTTTCTTTCCGCAGGCGGGACGCCTGCGCTCCCAGGTCAAGAACTTCTACGGACAAAGAAAACGCGGGACAGAAGCTGTTTCCATCCCGCGTTGTGATTGTTGCGATTAGTGAAGCGCTGTTTTGTTTCAGCGCTTCACTGGTTGACATTTTTAATTGCCGTTCCTACCGTGGCGCGACTTCAATCTCCACGCGGCGGTTCAGAGTGCGGCCCGCGGCCGTTCCGTTATCGCCGAAATTGCCGACGCCGCCATCGTTGAGCTGTATACGCGAAGAATCAATGCCGCGTTCCTGTAAGTAAGCAGCCACAGCCTTGGCGCGGGCTTCCCCGAGACCCTTTCTTGTGGTTTCGGCCCTGGTGTTATCGGTATAACCGTAAACGTTGGCGCGCAGGCTTGAATTATTCCTCATGCTGACGGCCAGATCATCCAGAATCGCCTTTGCGCAGTTGTCAACGCGGGTTCCGCCGTTGGCAGCGAAATAACCGCAGTTATCCCTGGCCACAACGATTCGTTCGGAAACGTTTACCGTCATATTGCAGGACGCTTTGCCTCCGCGGCCGTCGTCGACGCCCACAGTCACGGTGTAGCTGCCCGCTCTTACGCCGGAGGCGTTAAACGTCGTTGTGTCACTGCTGCCGCCGACAGCTCCGACAGGAGATGACCAACTGTAGGTCAGCCTGTCGCCATCAGGATCAGACGCGGTCGCGCGCAATTGAACTGAAGCGCCGGAAGCCACGCTTACCGTGGTGGTCTGACACGAAATTGTCGGCGCCTGATTCGGTCTCTCACGAATCGTACCCTTTGAAGTAGCCGAAGCGGAGAGATTGTCGCCGTTGGTAACTGTACAGGTTACGTCATAAGATCCGGGGTTTCTGCCTTCGGAACCAAAAGTGATATTCGGGCCTTCCGAAGCAATTCTGCTGCCGCCTACAGTCCAGGCATACGTAAGAGGCGTGTTGTTGGGGTCAGTGGCCACGCAGCGAAGGTTGGCGCTCTCGCCGGGAAGCAGGCTGAATGTCGCAGGTTCAATCGAAGCGGACGGCGCAGCGGGGCGGCGGTTCACGGTAATCTGGCTTGAACAGCTCGCCGTCTCCCTGTTTGTCGAAACAGTCGCCGTAAGCGTATATGTTCCCGGAGTCGATGCGCGGAAATCAGCCTGATCGTCGCTGCCGGTAATTGTTCCGCCGGAAGCCGACCATGAATATGTCAGTCTGCCGCCCTGCGGATTGTAGGCGTTGGCCCGAACCGTGGCAACTTCATCCACCATCATTGAGGGTCTTGAAACGGAGCAGCTTACCGCCAGCGGTTCAAGACTGCGGCGTGTGCCGAAAGATCCCTGAACTACAAAGCCGTGATTGCCGCCGCGCTCAATCTGAAGCTGCGGGTCATCTGAAAAACGATGGAGCGAAGCCTGATAACCGGCGCCAAGAGCCACTCCTCTTGCCGGATAATAACGGATACCGGCAATGAAATCCATTGGACGATAAGGATCCAGATCTTCGTTAACCGTCAAATCAGGGTTGCCCCAAAGATTCATGCCCGTTAATTCCGCAATGAATTTGACGGAAGAATGCACAGGAAGTTCCACGCCGCCGCGCCAGACAAATTCATTCTGAAGCCTGACATTGGCTTCCTGCGGCTTCCCAACGATATTAAAACCGCCATTTATATGGAAGCGGATGAAATCGGCGGCCGTTTTTGAAAAGAGCATAAAAGCTCCACGGTCATATCGGCCCTTGGTCAAACCGCGGCGCAGAACAGCCTCGGTTGTTTTGGTCGGGATTGTACCGACCCCGCCGATGGCCAGGCTAACCGCGTTTCCCCTGCGTTCCGAAAGCAGATTTATCCTGCCTCCGATGCGTACATCGCTGGGACCATTATTACTGTTGACGCCAATGAACGGGGCATCCTGCGTGAAATACGGTACGCCGACCGGGGTCATCGCGGGAATTCCGCCGCCGCTATGGTACAAAATATTGTCAGCGGAAATGTGACGCTGAAAATCAAAGGCTCCAAAAACTTCAAAGCGATCGACTACGCCAACCGCGGCTCCGACAATCGCCCTTCCTATAGTTAATTGTCCGGGATCCCGTTTGAATTGATCGTAACCGAAAGTGAAATTGGTTTCCCCTTTTTGAAGGTTTTCCGCATCCCATGTTTTAAACAGACCGGTTGTTCCATCGAACGTTCCGGCGTAATACTGTTGCTTTTCCTGGGTATAGGCGGAAAGTGAAAATGCAAGTAATAGAAAGCACGACGCAATTACGCGTAGCAGCCTAGTGTTCATGTCTAGCTTCTCCATTGAACTGGTTTTCGTAGTCAAACATCCACTTGAATCAGGCCAGCCTTGTTAATCGGGACTGATTCAAAACTGAAACTACCTAATTAATATATCACCATTTACAAAGCCTTTACAAGCATGGACTTTACTTTATTCAAAATCAGCTGTTCTATAATCGGAACAAATCCATGTTTATAATAGAAAAAAATATTGCACACATCCATACGATAGAAAAGTAAAAAGATTTTTTGAAAAATTCCAGCCGGGCGGCACACCTTAAAAATGCCCGGCGAAAATAAAAAAATCCGGGAAACGCTCTTGCGTCCGATGAAAATAAGCGCTACTATATGCCGCCTTATAAAAACGGGGTCGTAGTTCAGTTGGTTAGAACGCCGGCCTGTCACGCCGGAGGTCGCGAGTTCGAGTCTCGTCGGCCCCGCCACTAACCGAAAAATGGGGGCTTTAAAAAGCCCCCATTTTTATTGGCGGCTGCTAATTTCTATTGACAACCACTGTGAATTATAGAAAATGAAAGATCATTTTCTATTACTCGTGAAATATCCGGGCCAGGAAATAAACATCAAGGAGCATTGCAAAAATGACGACATCATCCGAAGATCGATATATATTCACCTCAGAATCCGTTACGGAAGGGCATCCGGACAAAGTCTGCGACTATATCGCCGATTCTATTCTTGACGCCTATATGCGGCAGGATCCCAAAAGCCGTGTCGCATGCGAAGTTCTCTGTAAGGAAAATCATGTTGTACTCGCAGGCGAGATAACCTCGAACGGTCATGTTGACCACGAAGAGATTGCCCGTCAGGCTATACGCGAAATCGGATACGTGGATGCCGGAGAGCCTTTTAACGCCGACGGCGTCACAATCACGCAGCATGTTTCCAAGCAATCGGCGGAAATAGCGCAAGGCGTAAATGTTTCTACCAATCTGGAATCCGATCAGGGCGCGGGCGATCAGGGCATTATGTTCGGATACGCTTCCGGCGAAACGCCTGAATTGATGCCTCTGCCGATTTTTCTGGCTCACAGGCTTGCCGCCGGACTCGCGGAAGACCGCCGCGCCGGAACCGACTGGCTGCGTCCGGACGCGAAAACCCAGGTTTCCGTGCTTTACGAAGATATAAAACCGATCGCACTGACGGATGTCGTGGTTTCAACCCAACATGCCGCGTCTATCGATCGCGCCGACATCATCGCCTATGTGAAGGAAAAGCTTGCTCCGCGCATCCTCGGCGACTGGTTCACAAAAGATATACGTTTTCATGTGAATCCAACGGGAAGCTTTGTGTTCGGCGGTCCATCGGCGGACGCCGGCGTAACTGGCAGAAAAATCATCGTTGACAGTTACGGCGGAGCGGGGCGGCATGGCGGCGGCGCGTTCAGCGGCAAGGACCCATCAAAGGTGGATCGCAGCGGCGCGTACTTCTGCCGTTACATCGCGCGGCAAATTATCAAACAAAAACTTGCGCACAGGGCCGAGATACAGGTTTCCTATGCTATCGGCATGGCAAAACCGGTTTCAGTGCGCATCGACACTTTTGGCACGGGCGACGCGAAAGCTGCTGAGGAATTCGTTAAAACTTTCGATTTCAGGCCGGTTGCGATTATAGAACAACTGGATCTTCTGCGCCCGATTTATCGCCAGACCACGAACTACGGCCATTTTGGCAAGAAGGGACTTCCCTGGGAAGCATAGTAGTGAAGGATTAACCCGTATATTTCTTATAAAGGCAGCCTCCGGAAACCCCAAACTCTGCGTTACGCTCCCTCGACAAAATGCTTATTTACCTATGTGTAAAATCCGCTTTTGTCTCGGTCGCAAGCCTTCATTTTGGAGTTTTCGGAGGCTGCCTAAAATATACGGGTTAATAATTATCATTACCGTCTTCGCCCCGACGGCCAGGAATATGATAAGCCGAATGAAAACATTGATCGGTTGGAAGCTGGGATGCCGGCTAACGAATTTATGGAATTTTCCTGATACCGGCGCGTGTAATTAACCGACGCGTATAGCCCCGAAATTATAATATATTCCATCGATGCCATTCCCTGGTATGCGGAAAAATGCCCGTCATCATGGAAATCGTAACTGCGTTGATAATACCACGTCACCCGGAGATTTGCCCTTTCTCCAATCGGCTGTCCCAGCCCAACTAAATAAGTATCCGATGGAAGCCGCCGGTTAAAACCGCTGACAGACATCATGGTTCTTGAGTAATCCGCGTATATCCTGTTCATCTGGTTTGAATAGGATATGCCCGCGCGCGCAGCAACCCTCGTCCGATAGCCTTCACTGTTGCCTGATTCGGTTATTTCAACACCGCCGGAAGTGTGTACCTCGATAGACGGCGAAAGCTCGAACTGTAAGTTGCCGACATCAACACGATGAATTTGGTACTCCTTCAAATCATTGTTGAGTTGTATGGAATATGAACTCCCCAGGGATAGCCAGCTTGTAATTCCCTGATGCACACTCGCGCCGACCTTGGCGGAATAGAAATTCCTGGTTTTACCATCTTCGAATTCCTGCTCGCCATACCAGTAATTATCGTATGAACCGAAAATTCTCACATTTGTTCTTTTTCCCGTCACGTCTGAACTTAATGATCCTGAAAGCGTATTCCGGGTATGGCGCCGCTGCGAAAGAAGAATATCGTAATAGTTGGAACCAGCTATAAGTCTGTCAAAAGATGAATTAATGGAAAAGAAATCGCCAAGCGGATCGTTTGAATATGAAGACAGGTGATCCCGAAGCTGTAAACGCGCCCGATCGCTTATTTGATACATGTACGCGCCGCTGAAATTGTGGCCCACGCCGTTTATTGAATTCTCACGCTCCGGATAAAAACGATACCCCGCGCCATAATCAAGGTGCATTGCGGAGTTGCCGCTCCTATAGTTCGTAAAAACGTTTGCGGAAAGCGAAGCGGCGGAAGAAGCCTTCTGCCTGGTGGACTCCGGATTTGGATTTTCACGTGAATCGTCTCTAAAATAATAGCCATCAGACGCATGAAGCGAAAATCCAAAATTGTTGCGCAGATTCCAGGCGTTTTCCTGTGAAAATGAGCCTGCCACCGTGTTAGCCACATAATTACCGTAAATCTCCGGCGTATATCGCACCGTTACGGGGGCTGGTTCGTATATTTTTTCCTGAATAACTTCTACGCCATATGGCGTCACGGGATAAATAATTGAAGGTTTCGGCTTGGCGGCGTCAGACGGTTCCTCAGAATACACCTGCGCGAAAATCCGCGTCGAAAACGCCAGCATTAACAGTGTTGCTGCTAAAATTTTTTTCATACCAGTCCTGATTTTATAAATGGCAACCTCCGAAAACCCCGAACTCTGCGTTACGCTCCCTCGACAAAATGCTCATTTACCTAATGTAAACTCCGCTTTTGTCTCGGTCGCAAGCCTTGATTTCGGGGTTTTCGGAGGTCGCCAAATAGGAATTACGCTTCCTTATGGCACCAGAATCAGATCCCTGTTTTCCAGTAAAATATTTTGATGCAGATTCTTTCCCTGAAGCGCGTCCTTGTAATTAAATAGATACTGCACCTCTTTACCATCTACATGGCGTACTATTTTTATATTTTTAACCGAAGCTGTCGACAATGGCCCGCCGGCGGCCATGAGAACTTCGAGTACATTGGTTGGAGCGCCAAGAGAATACTGTCCAGGCCTGCCGACCTTTCCGGCGACTGTAACCTTGTGACTCAAAACTTTATCAACAAAGACCTGAACGATGGGTTCCCTAACAAGATATTTTAGCCTTTCGGTAATCTCGTCCTCCAACTGCTTTGTGGTTTTCCCGCCTACATAAATTTCACCGAGCATCGGCAAAGTGATCCTCCCATCCATTCGGACGGGACGATTACTTACGGTATATTCAGGTTCGTTCCTTACTTCGATGGATATGACGTCTTCTTCTCTTATTACATAATCGCTATCCGCCTCACCCTGCGCGGGCAACCCGCATGCGAATACCAAAAGAATGATGAAGCTGAAAAATATGTTTCTCATGTTCCCCCCTTTTTTTAAATTATTAAACGCACAATAAAGAATCGGCAGAATCTTCCGACAAAATTATAAATTAATTGTTCGCCGCACCATGACAGGACGGAATTTTTCACATCCATCGAACGGAGTTTCAACCGAAATGGGCGCTTCAACTGTTGTTATTATGAAATTTTTTGTGGATTCTGCATCAGTTCGATAAATTTGCGCGCGGCAGGGCTTACAGGAGTTTTTGTACGCACGATAATTCCCAGCGGCCGATAAAAGCTCTTGTCAATAAAACCAACCTGAGCCAAAAGGCCGTTCTGCACTTCTTTCTGAACGCTGAGCAGCGGAACGATGGAAACGCCCGCGCCGATTTCAACGCTGCGCTTTATCGTTTCAATGTTGTCGAATTCCATAACGGTACGCACTTCAATATCGCATTCACGGAATATCTGATCCAGCGCACGCTGGCTGGCCAGCCCTTTTTCAAACGCAATATAATTTTCGCCGTTCAACTGGCTTATGTCGATTTGCCGCCGTTTCGCCAGAGGGTGATCGGGCGCGCATATTAAAATAAGCTGATCGGCGGGAAGCGGAATAACACGAATTCCCTTGCGCGTTTCAGGGTATGTCACGATGCCAAGGTCAATGACTCCCTGCAGGCAGTCTTCGTAAACGCGCGGGCCTTTACTGTATTCCACGCGAAGATTAACCTTTGGGTATTGTTTCAGAAAACTCCTGACCACCAGTGAAATCTCATACAGCCCCACGCTGTAAATGGTCGCCACGCGTACGCTGCCGACCATATCTTCGCCTATCGTTTTTATTTCGTGCTGCATCTGATCGAAACTTTCCAGGATCGTCCGGGAACGTTCATAAAACAGCCTCCCAGCCGGCGTGGGCGAAACAGACTTGCCGTCCCGGCGCAGCAGCTGGGTTTTGAAACGTGTTTCCAGATTTTTGACCTGCTGGCTGACCGCGGACTGCGTAATTGAATTACGCACAGCGGCTCGGGAAAAACTCCGGCTCTCCACAAGGTCGCAAAATATTTTCAGAGTTTCGATCTGCATATAATCCTCTATGCTTCTCTAAATGATGTAATAACATCCGGGCTTTTTTCGGGCGCATAATGTCTGGTATTTACAAAGCGCGCCAGCACAAACAGCATGTCGGAAAGCCGGTTAATCCAACTTATTAATTCCGGCGCGACCGCCCATACCCTTCCCAGTGCCACGCACCGGCGTTCAACGCGGCGGGCGACCGCGCGCGCCAGATGCAATTGCGCCCCCGCCGGCGAACCTCCCGGAAAAATAAACCGGTCAAGCGGAGGCAGTTGAATTTGCAGCGCGTCAATCTCATTTTCCAGTTTAAGGGTATCTTCTTCGCGGATTTCAGGAACCCGCGCGTTTACGCCTTCCGGAGTTGCAACCGCAATGCCGATAACAAGAAGCCTTTCCTGAATCGTCTGCAAAATCGCGTCAACGCCGTCCGGAAGCGGCAGCGACCGGGCGACGCCGATAAGCGCGCTGAGTTCGTCAATGTCTCCGCCGGTTTCGATGACCGGCGAATCTTTAGACGAGCGGCCGCCACCCACAAGACTGGTGGTTCCGTCATCTCCGGTTCGCGTATATATTCTGGTCAATTCCCGCTCCACGACAAAACATTCGTTACAAACATACACCATAACATAAGTTAGCCTGGATACTTCATAGAGTTTTATCGCGACGCGCTGCAAACGGGCGTGTATGAAGAGGAGCGCATGTAGGGGCGGTTCGCGAACCGCCCAAAAATGTACAAACCCCATGGGCGCAAATTTATCGCGCCCTGGGCGGTTCGCGAACCGCCCCTACAATCCGGCCGTTTATTACGGTGGCGCGCCAGTCTCCAGCGCCTTCAAGGATCTGATCCGTTAGTCTGCCTGATTTTATTCCGGGCGGCAGATCCAGAACGGCGAAGTCCGCGAAAAACCCCGGCGTCAGGCATCCAAGCCGGTTCGCGAAGCCAAGCGCGGATGCGCCGTGAATCGTCGCCGCGCGCAATATTTCTTCCGGCGCGATATCTTTACGCCGGGCATAGAGGTATCGCATTTCGTCAATCATGCTCAGCGAATCGTTGCTTGCGAGCGAATCCGTCCCCAGCGCGACGGGAACACTGGCATCGAGCAACCGCCTGACAGGGTGTTTTTCATGGTCGAAAAAGGCGTGGCTGCGCGGACAGTAAACAACGCTGCTTTTTGATCGGGCAATGCGGGCGATGGCGTCGTCGTCCAGGTAATTACAGTGCGTGAGCAGACACAACGGGTTAAGAACATCAAGCGCGTCCAGCCACGCGACGGGATGCGCGCCGGGCGCGCGCCAGTTTTCGGGCAGCGCGCCGAGACGTGTGAGAAATTCGCGGAACGCTCCGTCGCCTTTTTCAAAAAACCGTAATTCTTCAGGAGTTTCGGCGGCATGCGTAGTCCACGGCGTTTTACATCTCTGCGCCAGAGCAACGGCGCGGCGATATAACTCTCCGGATGTGGAATATGGCGCGTGAGGCGAAACCGAGTGAACCTGCAGCGGCCGCGCATTTCCGCGAGAGGCCTTATCGATAATAGCGTGAATCTTAGCTATCGCCGGTTCCGCGAGAGCGGGATCCAGTCCCAGTGTTTCCTCGAAAACAACGCGGCGCGGATAATCGCCGGATAAGGCATCCCAACCATTGCCGGAAGCGATATCTCCGACCAGCGTCGTTCCTGACATCAACGCGAGACGGGCGCCATCTTCCGAAGAACGTCGATAATCTTCAGGCGTCCATGTCCGCCGTTCATTGATGAGCCGCAATGCCCAATCTGTAAAAGAAGAAAAATTCGTCAACCGCTTATGGAGCGCGGTAAGCTCCAGATGGGTGTGGGCGTTGACAAGCCCCGGCATGATAATCGCGTCGCCCCAGTCCACAACTTCCGTTCCAGGTTCCATGCGCTTTTCCGACAGGGAATAAGCGTCAATAACGCGCCCGTCTTCCGAAACCGCCACGGCGGCGTTTTCCAAAAGAATTTCCGGGCGTGCCAGTACAAACCGGGCGCGATGAATGATTTTTGTCGGCGTATGCTTCATGTTCAAAATATATCATCATTATTGAATACTTATCGCGTAATGTGGTTCAATCCTTTGTAATGAAAAACAGACTGGAAACCGGGACGATCAACACTGACGATTTGCTAAGGCGCGTATCGCGATCTTTTTATCTGACATTGCGCGTTCTGCCGGGCGCTGTCAGGCCGCAGTTGAGTCTCGCGTACCTGCTTGCGCGAGCCACCGATACCGTAGCCGACACAGACGCCGTCGCCGTCGATAAAAGACGGGAGGTTTTGTCCGGGATGCGCCGAAGCATTCAGGATTCCTGCGCGCGGCAAAAAACTTCAGCTCCCGACCTCACTGCTTTTTTACAGATTGAACGCGACAACTTTTCCCCGAAAAATGATTCGGAACTAACGCTGCTGGAAAATTTTGAAACGCTTCTTTCCGTTCTGCGCGAATTATCAGAGACTGATCGGGAAAAAATTCAGGCGGTGCTGGAAACGATAATAAATGGGCAGCAAAAAGATATTCAGCGTTTTAGCACGGATTCAGGACGGTTGAACGCACTTGCCAGGGAAGAGGAACTTGACGCATATACATATGAGGTAGCCGGCTGCGTCGGAGAATTCTGGACGAGGCTTTGCCTTGCGCATGTGTTTCCGCGTTCTTTAATGGATGAAAATCAGCTTATGGCAGATGCTGTCCGCTTCGGAAAAGGTCTCCAGCTTGTAAATATCTTACGCGACCTGCCGGAAGATCTGCGGCAGGGGCGATGTTATATTCCGGAAAAACCATTGTCTGAATTCAGCCTGACGCCTGAAGATTTGCTGGACCAT
>Ga0082212_10011173_pt1 | contig 11403 bp, 12 predicted proteins | sample TergutNt197P3_FD_71548 | JGI IMG/M metagenome (GOLD analysis project Ga0082212, IMG submission 71548) | Neocapritermes taracua P3 segment gut microbial communities from Petit-Saut dam, French Guiana - Nt197 P3 | ecosystem: Host-associated > Arthropoda: Insects > Digestive system > Gut ... | reverse complement strand
ATATCAACGCTTTAAATTTTCACATTCGATTTTGTATGATTTTCACATTCGATTTTGTATGATTTTCACATTCGATTTTGCAAAGATAACGTTTATTTATTACATAAACCGAATTTCATTTGAACAGGGTGCATTTCAATTTGTCGCACAAATTGAAATGCACCCTTTGAACAAGTACCCGTCTTTGCGAGGAGTCTTCAACTTGATTGAGGAAGCAATCCGGCGTTATTTTTTTCTGGATTGTTTCGTCGCTACGCTCCTTGCAATGATGTGTTTACAGCAGTTTTTTTCTGAAATATTTGTTCATTAGAACAACTTTTTTAAATTACAGAAAATACATTGATTATAACCGCTTATACTAAGACCGGATTTTATCCCTTTTCCTCCTGTATGGTTTTCCGAAACTCATTAGGTGTAATGCCGTAGTTGGTGCGATAATGTTCGTGAAAATTCGATCGCGAACCGAATCCCGAATCAATAGCCACCGCATCAATCGTGTATTCGGCGGCAGGACGGAGCAGCAACGTATTGGCGTGTTTGAGCCGGTATTTTACAATATACTCGTTTACCGATAAATCAGTGTTGTTTTTGATGCTTTCCGAAAGATATTTTTCGTTTGTGCCGATGGCTTCCGCCAGCGTTTTGCGGTTGCAGTCCGTTTTGGTATAGGGTCGCTGTTCCTGCATCAGTTTTTCCAAACGTGCGAAAATTTCGTCTGTTTCGGGTAGTGTTGCGGCGTTTTCCTGTGCTATTTTCCGCAACTTGTCAATTTCGGCGCCGTCTTTTTCCTGCGCCAAAATTTGATCAACAAGGGCCACATTCTTTTTATGGATTTTACGGGAGTAGAAAAACCAAATGATTAAAATGACTAACAGCAATGCCCCGATTCCCGCTGCGAACCGGAACGAAAGGCGGGCTTTTTCTTTTTCGGCAATGTGTTTATCTACTTCGTACCGGGTGCGGAGCGTTTGGAGCTGTTCGGCTATCTGCGTGTCGAAAAGCTGTTCGGTACGCATTCTGAGGGTGTCGTACATGGCTATCGCATCGTCCGCCCGGCCCAAATGGACGAGTGATTTGGCTTCCAGCTCGACGATGGCGTTGCTGAAGGCGTTTTGGGCTGTCAACTGCCCTTCTTCCGACAGTCGGGCAAACTCATAAGCCCGTGCGTAATCCTTCCGTTCGAAGCATATCCACGCGCGCTTGAACTGTATGGCGCTTGAATATCTTTTGGCGTAAGCGCCGGAGAGGATAATGGAATCTGCCAGGTCGCAGTATTTTTCCGCTTCGTCGAAATGCAGCATGTCGATGTTCAGGTTGATTTGCTTGCCGTAGTAGTTATACCATTCCGACGTCATCCGTTCCCCCTGCCGTTCGTCTTCGATAATAAGCGCTTCCCATTTCTTCAGGAGTTGCTGCGCCTCGTCAAATTTTTCCTGCCCCCGCAAGGCTTCGGACAGACCTGAATAGAGGTTGTGAAGTATACTGTTCCTGTCAGGCCAGTCGTTGGCCGCGACCAAATCAAGACATTCGCGGTAATACTGTTCCAGTTCGACAGCTTTATTCATCAGGCTGTAAGCGAGCGCCAGGGTTCGCAAAGCGGTGTAAAGACCCCGCGGATGATTACGATCCTGCGCCTCGCGGTAGAGCGCCTCTGCCGCTTCATGCATCTTATCGGCCGTATAGGTACGCGCGATATTTTCGTGAATACTGTAATAGACGTCCCACACTTCGTTGTCGCGGCAATACTTCAGCGCTGCGGCGGCGTAGTCTTCCACGATGCCGTTTTCATGGTTGTTGTGCAGGTAGCGCACCAGACGCAAGTGAAACAGTGCGCGCTTCTCGATGTATTTACGTTTTTCACTTTCGCTGTCCGCCTGCTTTTCCTGCTTCTCCAGCTCGGCGTTCACCCACTTGAAAAATTGCATGAACTCCTCCAGGGGCGCATCGTAATAGAGAGCGGCGCTTAAATTGTCATACGAAGCGAGCCGTTCTTCACCCTGTTGTCCGGCGATGACATTCCGTATGGAATCGCTTGTGTGCCGCCAGTCTTTTTGCTGTTGATTGTCCGTTTGCCCGTGAAGGGTGATACTGTGGGTAAACAGAATAGCCATGAGAAATAGAAGACGTGTTTTCCATGTGAACTGAGCAGTTTTTGTTGTTTTCATGAATTCTTGAATTATATGGTGACAAGTGACAGGTGACAAGTGACGGGTGACAGGTTATTGTACATTATCAATTGTCAATTGTCAATTGCTTCGATGATATATTCCGGCCTGTCTTTCACTTCGTCGAACAAAATACCGATGTATTGTCCCAATACGCCGACGGTAAGCAGTTGGATACCCCCGAAGAAGATGATGGTAATCATGATAGATGTCCAGCCGGATTCGGCGTCGGTATAACCGAAAATTTTACCGAACATATACCACAAAGCCATGATTATTCCGAACAGTACCGCTACAAATCCCAAACTGATGGCTATCAACAGCGGTTTTTTGGAAAAATACAACAAAGTGGTCGAGGCGAAAGAGAGCATTTTTTTCAGCGGGTATTTTGTTTCACCGGCCAAGCGCGGCTCCCGTTCGTAATAGAAAGGAACTTGCTTAAATCCAATCCAGGATATGATGCCCCGGATGTATTTCCCTTTTTCTTTGAAACGGTTGAATTCCCGGATGACGTTAGCGTCGATCAGTCGAAAATCGCCGGCATCGGAAGGAAATTCAATTTCCGACATTTTATTGAGTAAACGGTAAAATGATTTAGCCGACCACAATTTGAATTTACTTTCCCCTTTCCGGTTTTGGCGAATACAATATACAACATTGGCATGCTCTTTCTCTTGCACAGCCATAAGTTCCGGTATCAATTCGGGAGGGTCTTGCATATCGGCATCCATAATTACCGCCCAATCGCTGTTGCAATGATGGATTCCTGCCGCCACCGCTTTCTGGTGTCCGAAATTTCGGGAAAAATGAATAACCTGCACAGCCGTATCTTTTGCAGCAATGCCGGACAGTATTTCCCTCGTCTTATCCCGGCTGCCGTCATTGACAAAAATGATTCGGGAAGAAAGGCTCAATCCCGATAACACTTTTTTCAGCCGTTCATACGCAAGGGCTACCACCGCTTCTTCATTATAACATGGGACTATTACACTCAGCGTTTTCATAATTGAAAATTGAAAGTTGAAAATTAAGGAACGTTTAAAATTCTTTATCATTTTATCAATAAAAAATTGGGGATTGCGGGTCAAGCCCGCAATGACATTTTCACCCGTCACTCTGCCTGAACGTATAATACTTGTTCAACAGAAAATTGATTGATGTATAAAATGCAATTCCAATCAATTGGCAGATATAGGCAATACTGATGTTCATGGTATAATTTCCGATAACAAACAGGAAACCGGGGCCGGACAGCGTTGTATTCAGAAAGTTCACAAGAAATACTTGCGGGATATAACATATCAGAAAAGCGGAAAAGAATTTGACAAATTCCTTTTCCCAGCGGTTTTTACTTTGAAAAGTCCACTTCCTGTTCCAGAAAAAACTATTGAGTAAACCCGCAATGAAACCGGTTATGTTTGAAATGGTGATTACCGCAGGCGATACATTTTCCGTTTTTCCGGCTTGAAACACCCAATACATCATCACCCCGATTACGACAGCGGTCAGTAAGACATTAAACACACCTACAATACCATATTTAACTACGTGAATCAAAAAAGTTTTCTTCATCCCTTCCTCATCAATTCGTTTTGGATTTCTTCTTCCGAAAATACCCTTACATTGGTAACAGTAAAACTTTTATCAATGAAATTGCCGTATTGATTACATTCGTCGATAATTCCATCCAACATTGTCTTGATATTCACTTGAATATTAATTAGAAACAGAAGCGTAAAATAATTATCCCTGATTTGGAGTTCTTCCGGAATCCCGTGATAATTTTGAATATGATAAGGTATTTCTTTTTCAATCAATTGTTTTTGATAATCGGAAAAATATTTCCCTCTACGGGATTTGAAAAAAGCAAAGAAACGGAGCAAATCGCCTTTCCCTCCCAAACCTGTGGAGACAAATATCTGTTTTTCGTCGGATAATTCGTTTTCCAAAGTGATTTTCGCCTGCATGCGAGCCATAGCCGACCAATCGTCGAGATGCGTTTTATGATACGATTCGATTGCCCTATACGCCTTTACATCGCCGGATATTGCCAAATAAGCGAGTGCATATCTTATTTCAGGAGGGGAGGGTATGATTGAATTTAAGACATTTATTTTTTCTTCTATTGCGGGTTCATCGAAAGAAACATTTTTGATTGTTTCAGAAAAGCGAAAGTATTCCATTTGTTTTTCAACCGGAATATTAACCTCAATCACCTGCAAGTTTCCCTTGAGATTTCCCAATGAATATTGCAACTCTTCAAGCGCGTTTCTATCGTTTCTCATGAAAGCAATCCTGTTTCAAATGTATTCCAAGTTATCGTTTTATAAAGAATCGGAAAAATAAGCGTCCGGCAGTTTGCGGCAGTTGTATTGCGATGCCATGATTTCCCCGTAAGCGCCGGCGGAACGCAAGGCAATTAAATCGCCGCGTTCCGTTTTATTCAAACGAACCGCTTTGGCGAAACAATCGGAAGATTCACAAATAGGACCTACCACGTCGTAAATATCTTCCGGCGCTTCGGACGAGAGATTCTCAATCAGGTGGTACGCCCCGTACAAAGCCGGACGAATCAATTCTGTGAATCCGGCGTCTAAGATAACAAATTTTTTATAAGAACCTTCTTTGACATACAATACTTTGGAAATCAACGAACCGCACTGTGCAACAACCGATCTTCCGGGTTCAAAGTGGATTTGTTGATTAGACTCGACGGGAAAGAGAGAATGAAACAGTTCGAAAAAGGTTTTGAAGTCGGGGATTAAGTTCTGATCCGGATTTTCGTAATTTATCCCCAAGCCGCCGCCGAAGTTGATATGCTCTATTTTTATTCCGCGTTTGGCAAACTGTTCCCGAATCTCAAAGGCTCGCGTGCACAGTTTTTTAAAAGGCTCCAAATCCGTAATTTGCGAACCGATATGAAAATGTATTCCAATCAACCGGATTGCCTCTAAAGTATAAACTTTATCCAATACTTTATCTAATTGCTCCCTGTTAATACCGAATTTATCTTCCTTTGTGCCTGTTGTGATATGCCGGTGTGTATGCGCATCCACATCCGGATTGATTCGCAGAGCCACTCGCGCAAGTATCCCTTTGTTTTTTGCTAATTCGTTAATGACTTCCAATTCGGGAATGGACTCGGCGTTGAAGCAAAATATATCATTGTCTAATCCGAGATTTATTTCCCAATCGGCTTTTCCAACGCCTGCAAATACGATTTTACCGGCGGGAAATCCGGCGTCCAATGCTGCTTGAATTTCACCTCCGCTCACGCAATCGGCGCCCAATCCGTATCCGCGAATCAGGGACAATGTGCAGGGATTTGCGTTTGCTTTAACTGCATAATGGATATGGTAATTGTATTTACCTGCTTCTTTCGTAAGCGTTTGCAGGGTATTATTCAATATGTCGGTATCGTAATAATAGAACGGCGTGGACAGTAATTTGAATTTGTAGGTAGGATAATTATGTTTCATCCTGCAAAATTACAATTTATTTCTATTATAAAAAACCCTTGCCGGTTTTCGGCTAATTTTCTTACCTTTGCCGGATGAATATATATTTATTGTAATGAAGCGATTCATAAGTATCGTACTGCTGATTTTTATCCTGACGTCCTGTCATTCCGTTGATTTGCTCGGATTAGACACCATTCCGGACGTGACCGGAACTCAGGATGTTACTTTTTCGACCGGAAACGGTTTCCACCAATTCATTAAAACCAAGTTTATAGAAGGTTCTACCCTTTTCATGAGTTTTATTGCGCTTGCGTTGATTATCGGTTTGAGTTTTTGTTTGGAAAGAATCATTTATTTGAACTTAGCTCAAATAAACACCAAACGGTTCTTAGCGGAAGTCGAAAAAAAGTTGGGAGAAAATGATTTGGAGGGCGCACGGGCGGTTGCCCGCAACACAAGGGGACCCGTCGCTTCGATTTGCTATCAGGCATTGTCGAGGATTCACGGGACTGTCGATGAGATAGATAAATCTATCACGGCTACCGGAAGCGTTCAGTCCGGATTGTTAGAGAAAAACCTTTCGTGGATTTCTTTATTCATTGCCATAGCGCCTTCGCTCGGATTTCTCGGAACGGTGATGGGCATGATTAAAGCCTTTGATAATGTCCAGCAATATGGGGATATCAGCCCCGATATTATTGCCGGAGGAATGAAAATTGCTTTGATTACAACTGTTGCCGGATTGATTGTCGCCGTTATCCTTCAGTTGTTTTATAACTATATCCTGAATAAAATCGAAGGGATTGTCAATGATATGGAAGAAGATGCCATACTGATTTTGGACTTAATCACCCAATATAAGCTCGTCACCCGTCACTCGTCACCCGTCACAAACAATTCATAATTATTTATATGAATTTTCCCATTTCAAATAAAATATCGACTTTCGTTCTCTGGTTCTGTATGTTGATAAGCTTGGTACTGTCCTTGCGCTTTTTTTACGTGGGTTATACCCGGTCTATTGATGGTGAATCACCGGAACTTTCGTCACTGCTTATCTGGATTTTTTCTTTGTTAATAATTACCTTATGCACCGGTCTGATTTTCTTCTTTTATTCCTATATCCGGAAATGGAAAGTAAACCCAGGTAAGGCAAAGCGTTCCGCAGCCCTTATCATAATTCTGTGCGTGTTATTGTCAGTCGCTTGGGTATTAGGAGATGGAAATCCCCTCCCGCTTACCGGCTACAAAGGAAATGAAAATACATATTTGTACATGAAATTGACCGATATGTGGCTTTACTCCTTATATATATTATTGGGACTTGGCATTCTCGCCCTGTTCGGGGGAATTATCCTGAGTTATTTCAAAAAAGCCGACTGATATGCCGCGTTTCAAAAGAGATATTCCCGCCCTGAATTCGACGGCTTCCGCCGATATTGCATTCATCCTGTTGCTCTTTTTCCTGTTCACCGGTTCTTTGGATTCAAAAAGCGGGATATACCGTCGCTTGGCTCCGGCTGTTTCCGAAACGGCTATCAGAATGAATTATCCGATTGAAGAACGGAATATCCTTTCCATATCCATCCGTGACGATAATACCGTTTACCTGAAAGAGGAAGCGCTGCCCCTGAGAGAAATCAGGAAAATCGCTAAGGTATTTATCGACAATCCCGATAACAAAGACTTCCTGCCTCAAAAAACGGAGTTAGATATTTCCGGCTTGGGTCTATATCCCGTCTCCACTGATGCTGTTATTGCTCTTGAATTTAGCCGGAAATCCGATTTTCAAACCTATATTTCCGTTGTGAGCGAACTAACTGCTGCATACGATGAGTTACGCAACGAATTAGCGCTTGATAAATTCCGGACGCCTTTCGCGAATCTGCCGGAAGAGCAACAGGCGGCAATTCGTGAAGTATATCCCTTGCAAATATCGGAAAAAGAAATACCTGAACTAATATAAAAAATGAGTAGATTTCGTAAAAACGGCAAACGGAAGGTACCGTCGATAAATACGGCTGCACTGCCCGATTTGATTTTTACCTTGCTATTCTTTTTCCTCTTGGTGCTCAATATGCGGACGGTACCCGTTTTGACCCAATTTCAATTACCGGATGCATCCGAGCTTCAAAAATTAAAAGAGAAATCATTGCTTGTTTACCTTATGGTTGGTAAACAAAACAATAACAATCAGGAAAACACATTTGAAATTCAATTGGATTCCGAACTAATCACCTTAGAAGATATGCCCCGTAAACTGCAACTGATTAAGGAGAAAATGAAACCGGAGGAACACGACCGGTCTATAATCGTACTAAAAATAGACAAAGACGCCCCCATGGGTTTGGTGAACGACATCCGCTTGAATTTGCGGGAAGCGCAACTCCAAACGGTATATTATTCTGTGGAGAAAAGCCGGTTTTTCTAACTATCATAATGTCAAACAGAGAAGAATGAAGGAAGAATGAAGGAAGAGTGAAGGAAGAATAAAGGAAGGGTAAATCACAAAAAGAAAGCAAAAATCATTATTTTTATTTCAAAAAGATTATACTTATAGTATTTTTTAAAAATTTTGTCAATTTTACGGCTGATCCTGAAAATGACAATACTTGAACGTCATTGCGAACAGAGTGAAGCACCTCACCCCCCGACCCCCTCTCCACAAGAGAGGGGGAGGTGGATTGCTTCGTCCGCTTCGTTCCTCGCGGCCTCGCAAAGAACGAAAACGAGACTTGTCACCGGTAGAGCGATAGCCCGAAGCAGTTATTGATGTACTATTGCTGCTTTCTGTATTTGAAACTTGCATAATTGCCGAATTATTACTATCTTTGAACTCTTCAAAATGCTTTTTGATTGAAAATGAAATACTTAAAGAAATATGAGTAATTTCTCAGCGGAAAATCTATTGTTGGTCGGTTCCATACTATTATTTATAAGTTTGTTAGCCGGAAAAACAACCTATAAAATAGGTATTCCCACCCTTTTACTTTTCTTAATCATCGGTATGCTTGCCGGCAGCGATGGCGTTGGAATCAACTTTAACAACCCCAAAGCGGCGCAGTTCATAGGTATTATAGCGCTCAATATTATCCTGTTTTCAGGGGGTATGGATACGAAATACCATGAAATCCGGCCGGTTATTATTCCCGGATTCATTCTCTCTATTTTCGGCGTTCTCTTAACCGCTTTTTTTACGGGCTGTTTTATCTATTGGTTAACCAACGATTTCATTGTCAGCATCACTTTTTCTTTTATTGAATCTTTACTTTTGGCATCGGTTATGTCTTCGACCGATTCGGCCTCCGTTTTCAATCTTTTACGCTCTCGTGGATTGTCACTCAAAGAAAACCTGAGACCCCTGTTAGAATTTGAGAGCGGAAGTAACGACCCGATGGCATATATGTTGACCCTTACTTTCATTGCTTTTATTAATAATCCGACGGGTACTGTATGGAGTATGGCGCTGTTTTTAATCATGCAATTGGTAATTGGTTGTATAGCCGGCTTTCTACTTGGAAAACTGTCGGTATGGATAATTAACAAAATCAAATTGGATAATGATTCCTTATACTCCGTATTGCTGATAACCTGCATGTTTTTTATATTTTCATTTACCGATTTTCTGAAAGGAAACGGATACCTTGCCATCTATCTTGCTGGATTGGTGATTGGAAACAGCAAATTTATCCACAAACGGAGCGTCGTTAAATTTTTTGACGGTTTGACATGGTTGGTTCAAATAGTCATGTTCTTGACTTTGGGGCTGCTTGTTAATCCGTCGGAGTTATTTCCAATTGCCGGTATTTCTTTGTTGATAGGCGTTTTTATGATATTGGTCGGACGCCCGCTCTCCGTTTTCTTAACATTAATCCCCATCCGTCAAATCACTTTAAAAGCTCGGGTGTATATTTCATGGGTAGGATTAAGAGGGGCCGTGCCTATTATATTCGCTACCTATCCATGGATAGCGAATATTTCGCAGGCCAAAATGATTTTTAATATTGTCTTCTTCATTACCATATTATCTTTAATAGTACAAGGCACCAGTCTGACGTGGATGGCAAAACTTTTAAGATTGTCGAAGAAAAAACGTGAAGAGGTAAAGTTAACGGAATTTGACGTGGAATTTTCGGATGAAATAAAATCGGCAATGAGCGAATTAACCATCAGAAACGAACATTTGATAAATGGTCACAAAATCATGAATATTGCGATACCCGAAAGAACATTGGTAGTGATGGTCAAGAGAAACAACCATTATTTCATACCCAAAGGAAATACCGAGTTAAGCGAGGGAGATATTCTTTTATTAATCAGCGATGATGAAAAGACCCTTCAAGAAACCTATAATCAAATGGGTATAAAGAGATAAAATTTCTGACAATTGTATGATTAAGCGTTTCTATGAGTTAAATAAGTGAAAATAATTTTAAAAATCCATTGTTTTACCGCTGGAAAATTATACCTTTGGCGGCGAATTTATTAACTTATATTAAAAAAGCGTACAATTGGTCTTTTTTATATACAGAATTGAATATAAATAACTATATTTGCAGTGTTAAATATTTATTTAACGGAACAAATAACTAACAAACAAATAATAAATAAATTTATCTAACTTATTAAAAGAACACAAAAATTTATGGAAACAAAAACACAAACCGGAGGAAAGAACAAAAGAGTTGGTAAAAAAACTCGCGGAGTCTCAGCATTTATTGTCCTCTTATTCTGTTTTGCGGCAGCTTTATTGATTTACTTTAAAATTTTCGGGGATCCTGCTAACTTTGTGAACAACGACCCCAACAATCACCCTTTACCAGGGAAATTATTAGGAACCATTTACAAGGGAGGCGTTACTGTTGTATTGATTATCACTCTTTTGCTTACCGTTTTCGTTTTGAGTGTTGAGCGTTTTATTGCTCTTGCAAAAGCCAAAGGAAGAGGCAACCTGATTAATTTTGTTTATGACGTTAAAGCCAATTTGAGGAAAGGTGATATCACCGGCGCTGAAGCGCTTTGTGCAAAACAAAAGGGATCCGTAGCCGCCATTGTTGATGCAGGATTGAAAAAGTACAAGGAAATGGAAACCCAAAGCTTACCGAAAGAAACCAAGATTGAAGAAATAAAAGCTGAACTTGAAGAGGCAACTGCGCTTGAATTACCTACCATGCAGCAAAATCTTCCTGTAGTGGCAACGATTTCTACTCTGGGTACACTGTTCGGATTATTTGGAACCGTATTGGGTATGATTCGCTCGTTTAGCGCTATGGCTACGACAGGCGCGCCTGACTCAGTCGCTCTTTCGGCAGGTATTTCCGAAGCGCTTGTAAATACGGCTTTCGGTATCGCAACCGGGGCAGCGGCAATTATTTCCTACTCTTTCTTCACGGGAAAAATTGACAATATGACGTACGCGATAGATGAAATGAGTTTTGCACTCACCCAAACCTATGCAGAAACACACGAAAAATAAATAATTATGGCAAAAGCAAAGGTAAAAAAACAAGACACATTCATCGACATGACGGCGATGAGTGATGTAACCGTGCTTTTACTCACGTTCTTTATGTTAACTTCTACTTTCATTGCTGCTGAACCGATACAGGTGACAACACCAACTTCTGTTTCGGAATTTCCGATTCCCGAACAAAACTTGATGACCATTCTGGTTAATCCGGCAGGTAAAGTTTTTATCGGTTTTACAAACCAGCAAGATAGAATTGATGCATTGACAGCTGTAGGTGAAGATTATGGTATTACATTTACAGATAAGC
>Ga0082212_10011172_pt1 | contig 11403 bp, 8 predicted proteins | sample TergutNt197P3_FD_71548 | JGI IMG/M metagenome (GOLD analysis project Ga0082212, IMG submission 71548) | Neocapritermes taracua P3 segment gut microbial communities from Petit-Saut dam, French Guiana - Nt197 P3 | ecosystem: Host-associated > Arthropoda: Insects > Digestive system > Gut ... | reverse complement strand
TATAGCTGACGAATGGAAAGCCGGAACCAAAACTGGCACCGTCTTTACTGATTCCGTTTTGAAATGATCCAAGAAAACGGATGTTCTTCACTGTCCATTTCTTTGGGATTTGCCCAATCCAGTCAATCCCGCTATCCTTCATCGGAACAGTTTTATCCAGACCTTGCGTCACAGTCTCTGTTATGAGGGCTTTCTTGTATTGTCGTAGAATTTCCACTTGTCGTTCCAAGTCGGCAACGATGCCATCAATTTGCCCGCAACGGTCATCGAGAAAGGTGGCGATAGCGTGTTGCTCGTTAACAGACGGCAGAAGTATTTTTGCCCGCTTTATGATGGACTGGGTCACGCTAAAGACCTTGACGCCTGATACAGTATTGCGGATTTGGTTTCTGAACGGTTCGGAGTCAAAGAGATATGCCATATAACGAACATCAACATTTCGTTTCGCTCTCGCCGTTATTGTATGGTATCCTGCAAATGTAGGCGCATGGCTGGTCAGGTGAGTAAAATTGCCAGAACCTGCGATGTCTTCAGATGTATCAGCAAATATAAAATCCCCGCATTTAAGCAAGGCGCTCCGTCCAGACTTTAAAAATTGAGGGTCAACGCATCGTACTTCATCCACTTCGGGATTGATTTGAAAACCATATCGGGAATGAATATCCCCATATGTAATACTTGGGATACCTTCATCTCGTAAATCCTCTTTTGTTATACTGAGGCCTTTGCCAAAGGAGAATGTAAACGCCATTTTGTTGACTTCCCAATCAATAGGGATTTCACCAAAACCCTCAATCCCGCTCGGCTTAACCATGTCCATTTCTACACACCTCCCATGAGAACCGCGGCCTTTTCAGACAGACCTTTCTCGATTTCGATGAATTTTGCAAGCAAATCATCGGCTTTTTCAGGAGCTTTGTACTCATAGAAATAACGGGTAAATGGAAACTCTGCACCCAGCTTCTCTTTGTTTGTGCTACTTGTTTTTTTATTTTCATCGTACTCATAGGAATAAACAGCATCGGGAACATGCGGATAAACCTCACGTTCAAAGTAATCTTCAATATCAATCCGTAGCCCGATTATCTCTGTATCCTTAGTGGTCGGGTCGGTAAGGATGTTGCCTTTCTTATCTTTTTGCAACACAGCGGTTTTGTCTATAACAGACATTTCCATAGCAATGCTCTTCAGGCGGCTGTCCGTCATGCCGTCAACATCGCCGATTACTTCCCTCAGCTTCTTTACGAATTCGCCGAAGTCATCGTATTCGGTGTCGGCTGTATACTCCTCTAATTTGGAAATAACCGCTTCGATGAATTCCTTGCCCTTTTGGAACTTTTGATACTTCTTCTCATCATCGCCCTCTCGCGGGTCTGTTTCAAGAAGAGTTTCGTAATCCGCTTCGTTGAAAATGTGGGCATTGGCAGTAAACAGTACGCTTGCTTTCAAGCCAGCAATGCTGGTATCTGATATCGAGCCTCTCCGTTGGAGCGGCTGATAAACAGCGTATTCCTTATACAAAAACTCGTCATTGTCAAAGACCTTGCAAAACTGACCATCTTCAGGGAAACCTGCGTAAATCTCTGTAATACGAGCGATGTCATCTTTGGAGATTTCCTTGCGTTTCTTGCCGAGTGATTTACGGAGCGGTTTAAACATATCCACAGCGTTGATAAGTTGAATCTTACCGCGCCGTTCAGGACGCTTATTCTTCGAGAGAATAAACGCATAAATGCCAATGCTCGTGTTATAGAAAAGGTCGGTCGGTAGAGCGACTATAGCTTCAATGAGGTCGCTTTCTAACATATAACGGCGTATCTGACTCTCTCCGCTTGTAGTGTTGCCTGAGAAAAGTGGCGACCCGTTACTGATGATGGCAGCACGTCCGTCTTTGCTCATTTTATTAATTGCGTGTTGCATGAACAACAACTGCATATCACTGGAGGTCGGCAAGCCCCACGGGAAACGGCTATGTTCCAGTTTCTCTGCGCCTTCGTATTTCTCGGCTTTTTTGTGTTCCTTTTTGACAGCAGACTCAACACCATCGGCAGCGTCTTTCCCACCCCAAGCCTGTCCAAACGGAGGATTGATGATGACAATTCGCATATCTTGTCCTTCAAAGCAGTCAGCTTTCATGGTGTCTTGCAAATGGATATTCTTGGCATCCTCGCCTTTGATGAGCATATCGGCAAGGCATATCGCATAAGACTCCGGGTTTATTTCTTGTCCGAATAAACGAACCTCGGCATCAGGGTTCATTCGAGTGATGGCATCATGAGTAGTAGATAGCATACCGCCGGAGCCGCAGGCCATATCCAATACCGTAGCAACGCGGCGTTCGGTATAGAGGTCGTCGCACCCCTCCGCCAACAATATACTGACGAGCAGACGGATAACCTCGCGTGGCGTATAGTGGTCGCCCGCTTCGGCATTTTCAGAAAACTTGCGGATTATCTCTTCAAACATATATCCGGCTTTGATACCGTCGATGGTGTTTGGGTTAAGGTCGAGTTCGGAAAACTTGCGAACCACGCCTAAGAGCCTATTGTTTTTATCCATGAAGTCGATTTGCTTCTCAAAATCGAGATTGCGGATAATGCTCTGGACATTTGCCGAGAAACCTTCTATGTAACTCTTGAAATTGGTGACGATGTTATCCGCATCGTTCAAGAGTTCGGTAAGGGTAAAGCGGCTTGTATTGTAAAATTTGTACCCCGACTTGGCTTCGAGTATCTGCGGAGGAATGTCGCGCTTCGCCTCAAACGCCTCCACAACAGCCTCCTTCGTCTTAGCAAGGGCGCACTCAAAACGACGTATGATTATCATCGGGATGATTACGTCTTTGTACTTTTCGGATTTATAAGCGCCCCTCAAGCTGTTAGCGATTGAGAATACGAGGTCAACTTCCTTGCTGACATTTATACTGGTGTCATCCATCATGACTTCGGTAATTCTTGCTTTTGCCATTTTGTAGGCCTCCATATTAAAAATCATTGATATCAATCCCAGCCTTAAGAAGCCTCGCGTAGCGTTCGTTGGACATGACAACCACTATGGGCTTACCGTTCTTTAAAACAAAAGCGGTTTTATCGCCATCTGCTATCGCTGTCAGTATTTTTGAAGATTGACCTTTCAAAAAATCACCTATGTTATGATGCTCCATCGGCTCAATTGGTTTATTTTCCAGCATCTTTGAATCCTCCTTCGCCATACACTATCGCGTATATTACATCATACTACAAACCAATTACAATTGCAACACCATATGGCTGTGGATTTTAGATTGGAATTGCAGTTTATATTGAAAACAGGATAATATTCAAGACAAAATAATATTTTTTCATACGCTATGTGAGGTTTTTAGGCGAGGGTTATCCAGCAAACACGGGTAACCTCGCCTTTTTTCGTTTGGCTACAAATCAATTAGCGTAAAACACGCCGTATATCATTATTTTTAACCTCACACGCCATGAGAGGAACACGTTCAACATTATCAGTAAAATTTTTTTTGACAGTATGATTGCCCACTAGGAACAAAAGAACAGGTTCAAATGATTTTGTTTACAGAAAGACAATCGGGTTAGTGAATGAGGTGAGATTATGATTTGGGTTCGCGCTCCGCCTTGGAGCATTATGCAAAGCAAATAAAACTTAATTTGTGTTGCATCAACGCAAGCACACATTCATTTTCGATTAACGGCATTGATGCCCTGTCTACGGTGCGCACCGCAGGCAGAGATAGATGCAAGAGGCCGAAGTGAAGCGGAACTACGAGAACGCTCCAGTGTAAGGAGGCTCGTAGGGCTTTACTGCGGTCTTTTTTTCTACCGCAACGCGCTCCGCTTCATCGGCAAACCAATGAAGGGAGTGCGTTTCAATGAAAAACTTTACAAAAACCGACTACGCCAGCAATAGGAACTCCGAGGGCATCGTTTACCGATTCGCCAACCAGACAGTCGTTGTCACCCTTGATGACTATCTGCGTGAAAACCCCGATAAGACCGCCGCCGACTTCGTGGCGCTCAAAGCCCTGTCAGATGAGGACTACTACGAAACTGACAGGCGCGACTACCGCCAGACATGGAAGAACACGCCATTGGACAAGCTGTTCGAGGAAGAAACCGCCATCCTTGCCACTTCCTCACTGGAAGATGACTTCATCGAGTGTGAGGAACAAAAGGCATTGTCTGCCAAGCAGAAAGCCATTGCATCCAATGCCTTAGACAAATTGACCGATGTACAGCGGCGGCGGTATCTGATGTACCACGTTGACGGGCTATCAATGCGCCAAATAGCAGAGAGAGAGGGCGTTATCCATTCCAAAATCCAAAACAGCCTTGAGTCCGCCCAGAAAAAAATCCAGAAAATTTTAGCGGAGGGCTAAAAACAGGGGGTACAAACTGCGCTTTTTTTCACGCCTATTAGGAGGGCATTTAACCTCCGAAACGTGTTCCTTGAAAAACACCGCATCTACGGCGGTCATACACAATATCCCAGATACGTTCCGACTGCGACCCGATGAGGGGCAGCGAAGAAAGCTACGCCGCCATAGTCGATGTGAGCAATCACGATGACTGCGATAACCGTAACGCTTTCAACAAGCCTACTGGTACGGCTTGCCCGCGATGACCCGCAGAAGGAAACAATGATACTTCCGTCTTGAACGCCTCACCGCATTGGACGGCTCGCTATAAGCATGGGGAGAGCTGCGAACCTCATCCGGCATCTTGCGAATGTCGGACAGGCTGGCACTATGACGCTTCGACCAGAAGCGGTTTGGGATATTCCTTCTGCCGGGGGCGCGTGGCAAATGCGGCAGACGAATGAAATCAAAACCATCGGGCTTCGTTGCGTTTACCGTGACCCAGCCCGTTACATAACATCAAATGAATGGAGAGTGTCCAATGAACTATAAGCAAATCAAGCGCGGCGATATGTACTTCGCCAACCTCAACCCGACCATCGGCTCTGAGCAGGGGGATTCCCGCCCGGTGCTTGTGGTCCAGAACAACGCAGGGAACACGCACAGCCCAACGGTGGTTGTCGTCCCGATAACAAGCAACATCCACAAGAAAACGCTCCCTACTCATGTACTGCTGCCGCAGTCAAGCGGGCTTGAAACTGAATCGCTTGCTTTGGTGGAGCAGATACGCACGATTGACCGTTCCCGCATGACCGGGTACATAGGGCGCATCGGCGGCAAGGCACAAGATGAAATTGATGCCGCCCTATCGGTCTGCGTCGGCATAGAAAGCAGGCGTTCCGCCAAAGGCGAGATGCTGGAGTTGTCCCTATGCCCCCGCTGTGAACGGAATTTCCGTGACAGCGGCTATGTCCTCGTCAAAAAAGGCTGGCAGGAGGTCAAAGAGGATTGCGACTTCTGCAAGGTAAGGCAGGGATTGAACTTCGGCATATTCGGTACGCCATGAGCGGTTGCGTTTTACGCCGCCATCAGACAGCCAACCTTTTCCCGAACCGGGAAAAGGTCATTTTCAACTCAAAGGAGGCGATTGGATGGGCGCAATCCCAACAGACACTACTATATTGGTAGACATCCGCACAGTATCGGTGGACAAGGCATTATCAAGGGATGCCCGCATAGCGGAGTTTATCAGGCAAATCAAGAACCCGTACCGCTTCAAGTGCGGCAAATTCACCGTTACCGCCAAGTACGCAGACGGCGGCTTGACCTTGGAGGACTGCCTCATGCAGATGATTAGCTGATGAAGTTGGTTACAGAGTTGACTTTCCCATAGGGCTTGCGCAACAATAGCTTTGGAAAAAACTAAATCAAGCCCTTATCCTTGATTTTCGGGAAAGTAGAGAATTAAGGAGGGCTACACTGTGCAAGAGATTATTTACAAAGCTATCAAGTATATCCGCTTGTCTGACGCTGACGGAAACGGCGGTCAGGAAAGCGACAGCGTGGGAAACCAGCGCAAACTCATTGACGAGTTTTTGAAGAAGCACCCCGAAATAGAGGATGTCGGGGAAAAAGTGGACGATGGATGGTCTGGAATCCTATTTGACCGCCCCTCGTTCAAGGAAATGATGGAGGAAATCGAGCGGGGCAACGTGAACTGCGTGATTACGAAAGACCTTTCGCGTTTCGGGAGGGAGTACATTGAAACGGGGCGCTACCTCCGCCGCATATTCCCCGCCTACGGTGTCAGGTTCATCGCGATAAACGACAACATCGACACGTTGAGCGACAGCGGCGATGACTTGTCCGTTTCCCTGAAATCCATCATCAACGACGCTTACTGCCGCGACATATCCATTAAGGTGCGCTCCGCGCTTACCGTCAAGCGCAAAAACGGCGATTTTGTCGGGGCTTGCCCTGTTTATGGGTATGTCCGCCATGAGGACAACCGCAACCAGCTTGTCGTTGACGATTACCCCGCCAGCGTCGTGCGAGAGATATTCCAGTTGAAGCTGGACGGACACAGCGCCGACCGCATTGCCGATATGCTCAACGAGCGTGGGATTCTATCGCCTTTGGAATACAAGAAGAACCGAGGATTGCCCCATGCCAAGGGCGGCTTTGCCGACAGCGAGGGTGCGAAGTGGTCTGCTACGGCTATCATCCGCATATTGAATGACGAAACCTACACGGGCGCATTGATACAGGGCAAGGTCAGCACCCCGAACTATAAGCTGAAAGAACGCCAGACCAAGCCCGAAGATGAATGGCACAGGGTAGAGAACGCCCACGAGCCTATCATAAGGCAAAACAGGTTCGATTTGGTTCAGAAAACCCTTCGGCTTGACACCCGCACTTCACCGAAGAACAACAAGGTCTATACCTTTTCGGGCATCCTCATCTGCGGATGCTGCGGAAACCGCATGACACGCAAGACCGTACCCTACAAAGGCATCAAATACTTCTACTATTTCTGCCCCACGGGGAAGAAGAACGGCTGCTGTGATTCCGCTATGGTTAAGGAACAGGACTTGCTTGACTGCGTGTTGGAAAGCGCGAAAGCCCATATTGCCAACATAGCGGAACTTGAACGGCTGCTTGCTATGCTGGACGCTGACAGGGTGGCAAAGGAACTGGCAAGCAACCTGACGGCGCAGCTTAAAGAGAACGACATCCGGCTCTCCGAAATCCGTGAGTTTAAGGCTGGGCTTTACGAAAGCATGATTGGCGGTGATTTGAGCAAAGAGGAACACAAATCCCTCAAAGCCAAGTACACCGAGGATGCCGAGATTCTGACCCAAGCCAATATCCGGCTGAGAGCGGAAATCGAGGACATTTTATCGCTCAAACATGAGCGCATGGCGTGGATGGAGCATTTCAGGGCATTTGAGAATATCCAAACCATCGACCGCAGGGCGGTCATCTGCCTTATCCATAGCATCCATGTCCAAAGCAAGACGGAACTGGATATTACATTTAACTACAAATCCGAATACGAAAACGCTCTGGCTCTCGTCGGGGGTTCGCTGGGCGAAATGAAAGGAGATGCGGCATAATGGCTCGTAAAAGCAGGAAGAACGTAAACGCTGGCGCTCCCGAAGTTGCCGCACAGACCTCCGTTTATCGTGTCGGCGGCTATGTTCGGCTCTCAGCGGAAGATAAAAGGGTCAAGGGCGATTCCATAGAAACCCAGCAAGCCATCATCAAAGCCTTTATAGATGAACGCCCCGACCTTGCGTTGGCGGAAATCTATATCGACAACGGACTGAGCGGACAATCATTTCAGCGTCCGGCGTTCACCCGCATGATAGAGGATATGGAAAGCGGCAAGATAAATTGCTGTATCTCGAAAGACCTTTCGCGCCTTGGGAGAAACGCCATTGACGCAGGGTATTACATCGAAAAGTATTTTCCGACCAAGGGTATACGGTATATCGCCATCACGGACGATTACGATTCTGCCGACCCAAAGAGCGGCGGCGTGATGGTCAACCTCAAAAACATGGTCAACGAGCATTACGCTCTGGAAATCGGGCGCAAGATTCGACAGACCAAGCAGATGAACATCCGCAAAGGCAAATTCGTTGGGCGGCTTGCCCCATATGGCTTTATGAAAAGCCCGGATGACAAGCACCAGCTTATCCCTGACCCATACGCCGCCCCGATAGTGCGCACGATGTATGAAATGGCGGCGGCGGGCAAAGGCGTAGCGGAAATCACGGGCTGGCTCAACACGAGCGGCATACTGCCAGCCAAGCGTTATTTCCATTCCATCGGGCTTGCCACCGACAACGATATTGAGGGGAAGCATATCCATTGGAACAAAGGCGCTATCTACAGCATCCTTAAAAACCGGGTGTATTGCGGCGATATGGTGCAGGGCAAATTCCAGTGCCGCAGCTATGTTCAATCATCCGTGCCGAAATCCGATTGGGTTGTCGTGGAAGATACGCACGAGGGCATTGTGAGCCGTGAACTCTTTGACGCTGTTCAGGCGATATGGACTGACAGCAAGCCACGAGGCATCGCTTCATACCCCGGCAACATATTTCTGCGCAAAGTGTATTGCGGTCATTGTGGATTGAGCCTTAAACGCCGCCCCAACAGGAAAAAGGACAGATTCAGTTTAGAATGTACCACAAGAAATGCTTACACTAAAGATGATTGCGTCCCGGTGCGCATTGACGAAACTACCCTTAAAGAAATGCTGTTGGATATGCTGAACAAGCAAGCCGAGGTATTTAGGCTTGACGGCACGACAGCTTCCCAGACGCAAGCATCAAATGAGCAAACTGCCGACAAAGCGGAGTTGCATAGGTTGCAGAGCGAAATCAGCAGAAACAGCCAATTCCTCAAATCGCTCTACGAAAGCCTTGTCACAAACGACATCACGCATGAGGAATACAGGGAGTTGAAATCCGGGTATGAAGTGAAAATCGCCGACCTGACCGACAGGGAAACGAAACTGCGGGGCATTATGGTTGGGCGTATCGCCAATGAAACGGCTATAGCCAAAGCCACCGCGAATCTCCACGAAGTTCGACAGATAGCGGACTTGACCGCCGAAACCATCGGAAGGCTCATTGACAGAATCCTTGTGTTTGAAGATAAGCATATCGAAGTGTCTTTCAAGTTTTCAGACGGCTACGCCATCGGAGGGGGTGTGTGCGTTGAACAAGCAGGCTAACACATTTACCGTCGATGCAAACGCTGTATCTGTACAAACTTATGAGTACGTCATCGCTAAATACGTCCGCCTTTCCTTGGACGATGGCGTGACGGAGAGTTTGAGCATACCCAATCAGCATATGATTCTGGATGCCCACATTGACGAACTGGAAATCCCCAATGCCACGGTCTTGGAGTTTGTTGACAACGGGTACACAGGCACGAACATGGAACGCCCCGCCCTTCAGGAAATGCTGGACATGGTGCGGAGCGGCAGGGTGAATTGTATCGTATGCAAGGATTTTTCGAGGTTTTCGAGGAACGCCTTGGAAAGCGGCTACTACATAGAGCAAGTCTTTCCGCTCTATCACATCCGTTTTATCTCCGTGAGCGACCGTTTTGACAGCAAGGACTACATGAACGATACGGGCGGCATAGACGTTGCCTTCAAATTCTTGATGCACGAATACTACAGTCAAGACCTTTCCAAAAAGGTAAAAAGCGCAAAGCGCATTAAGATGGCTCGTGGCGAACACATCGTAGCTACCGCCATCTACGGATATTATAAAGACGAATCAGGGAAATGGGAGCCGGAGGAAATATCTGCGGCGGTTGTCCGCGAGATATACGGCATGGCGCTGGACGGGCTTCCCCCTGCGGTAATTAAGGACAAGCTGTTCGAGGCTGGCTACCCAACGCCGAAAGAGCATATCGAACTTCGGAGGGGCAAGGACATACTTCCGGCTTGCCATTGGGAAACACGGAAAGTGAGGGAAATCCTCTCCAACGAGCAGTACATCGGAACTTATGTGTCGGGCAAGCAAAACTCAAAGGGCGTAGGCATGAGCCAATACTGGACGGATAAATATGAATGGATTATGATACCCGACAGCCATACGCCCATCATCGGCAAAGAGGATTTTGCCAGAGTGCAGGACTTGATGGAAAATCGTCTGCTTGGGCGAACCACCCGCAAGCCTGTTGCCGAAACATGGAAAGACGAAGTAACGCCTTTAGTCGGCGAACACCGCATAGCAAAGAGCCAGAGCAGTTATCCAAAGCGCAGGCGCATGATAAGCGGTGATTTTATTGCAGCCACGCCGATATACGGCTACGCCAAGCTGGATGACGGTTCTTGGGAAATCGACTCCGTAGCTGCTGACATTATCCGTGGTATCTTTGATGATGCCTTGAATGGGCTTGCCGCCGGGGACATTGCCGAAAAGCTATCGACGGCAGGGATTCCGATGCCGAGGGAGCACATAAGACTTTCCAGAGGCGATGAGATTACGCCGTCATGCGAATGGAAAGCGCAAAATGTCCGCAACATCCTGAGCAACATTCAATATACGGGAGCGTATGTATCGGGGCGAATCCTCACTGACGATTCCGGCGTGAAGTACCACACTGCGCGGGAGGACTGGATTATCATTCCCGACAAGCGCCCCGCCATTATTGGTAAGGATTTATTCGAGCAAGTGCAAGCAGTCATTGCGGAGGGCAAGATGTCACGCATAAAGAACAAACAGCCACGGGATTATCTGCTCCGCAGCAAGGTGAGTTGCGGTTGCTGTGGTCAAGCTATGAGTTATGACCCGGTAACTAATCCTGTGTTCCGTTGTTATCAGACGGCGGCAGACCCGTCAGCCCCATGCCATAAGATGAAAGTGCTTGCTTCCGAACTGGACGAGGCGGTTTTGGATATAGTCCGTAAGCAATGCGAGATTATCTTGAATACTTCGGATTTGCACAGCCTCCGCAAAAAGAGAGGCAGTACCTTAACGATTGCCGACTTTGAAAGCCAAATGAAAACTGTAGTGGAACAGCGTCAGAGATATTATGAGCAGTTCGTCACAGGCGAGATTGACCGCCAGACGCATCAATCATTAAAAGCTGAGTGTTCCGCGCAGATTGAACGCCTGAACAGTCAGATAGCCACGCTCAGACAGTCCGAGCATGAGAGCCGGGACAGACAAAAAACCGCCGCCCATGCCAAGACCGCGTTGGGCGAATCCATCACTCCGCAGGAGATAGTGGATATGCTTATCGAGAAAGTTCATGTTTTTCCCGATGACCGATTGGAGATTATATGGAAAGTGGCTGGCTTTGCTGCTGGTAGGTGATTGGTAGGATAAATAAAAAAAGTACGCTGCCCTTGCTCTTGTGGTGAGGGCGGTACTTGTTTAAGTCGCTTGAAAAATATTTTCGCAAATTTTTAGTTTTTGCTTGACGTAAGCCTCCTTCACCAATAGTACGGATACCCTCCCGGCCTCGATCTCGTCCATAAGTTTCGTGAAGCCCGGCCTATCCCA
>Ga0082212_10011171_pt1 | contig 11403 bp, 18 predicted proteins | sample TergutNt197P3_FD_71548 | JGI IMG/M metagenome (GOLD analysis project Ga0082212, IMG submission 71548) | Neocapritermes taracua P3 segment gut microbial communities from Petit-Saut dam, French Guiana - Nt197 P3 | ecosystem: Host-associated > Arthropoda: Insects > Digestive system > Gut ... | reverse complement strand
CAAAGCTAAGATTAGTAAATTCTGCACTTGACTGAGCATCACGAAATCAGCTTAAGGCTCATATATACCTTGTCTTTGTCATCTTGCGTGACTCCCAAATATCGCTTGGTGACGTTTAATGAGGAATGATTGAATATCTCAAGAAGAACTGTCGGGGAGACACCACTTTTCCAAGCGTGGTAGCCGAAAGTTTTTCTTAATGAGTGGCACGACACTCGCTGTTGGAACTGCAAAGCCTCGGTTGCGGAGCGGATAAGGCGATATGCTTGTATTCGGCTGATTGCTTTCTTGGTGTTAGGGTTCTCGATGAGAAACGCTCCTTGTCGTGCGGACAGCACAGCATACAGAGCCAACGCACGAGCGGCATCCTTATTAATAGCAAATGTCTTTGATTTTCGGGTCTTACTCTCGGTGATTGTTACGCTTTGGCGAACACGGCGGTTTTCAAAGTCGTAAACGTCCTCCCATCGCAAACGAAGTAAATCGCTAATGCGGAGTGCCGTGTGTACTCCGAGGGCGATAAGGACGTAATTGCGGGTCTGTCCTCGATTGAGATAATACTCTGCGAGTTGGCGGACTTGATTTTTATTTCTAATCGGTTCTGTGGTCATGGTGAATCCTCCTTAAAATAGGGCTGTAGCCCATGTAACTTACTTTACAGTATGTTACCACGGACGGATTTGCTTGATTATAAAAAGGGAATCGGGCTGTCGGTTCAGAGGTTATGTCGTAAATTTTCGGACAGGCAATCATAAATTTTCTTAGGGATTTAGGCATTAAAAAAGCCCACGTAACATACTGTAAATTTTGTTACACGGCAAGGAGGCTTAATTGTGGGGTAATTACACATTATGAAAAATCTATACGAAGCGAGATTGGTTGTCCATGCATTTGGATTGTTGTTGAGTTCTACAATTGAAAGAATAATCACTACAATTATTAACAATCATTTTCAACTTAGACCAGTTATCTATCACCTTATATCTATAATTATTTTAACAGTATTGTTCATTCTAACAAATATTATGCTAAAGTCTTTTATACGTTCAAAGTTTATAAGTAAAAGAGTTTTCGGGAAAAGATATATTGGTGGACGTTGGATTGAGATTGTTTTAACTGAGAACAATGAAATTTCTCATTTTAGTAAGTTGGATATAACTTATGAGGAAGATAACATAAATATACACGGCGATTGCTATGATAAGAATTATCAGCGTAAATATTATTTTGATTCAATCTGTTCTGTAATGGATAAATTTGAGTTAACATATTTATTTATAGCAAAGGAAGGTAACAAAAGTATAAGGGAAGATATAGGGCATTTGAGATTTGAAGCAAGCGCAATAAAGTCTCCAGATATATATTTGGGTCATTTTGAAGATAAAGGTATGGAATTTAAAGTTGAGGGATTCTTAATAAAGAATAAATCAATAATTAAAAAAATGGATAAAGATTTTATCAAAGCCTTAAAAGATGATATATTGCCTAATTTAAATACAAGCTTAATTGATAAGGGGCGTATAAAAACTGAAAGCGAGATTGCGGTGAAATAACATCAATAGTTATTTCGCAGTAAATATGTTAAAACATCAATTGAGATTTCATCGCATAATTAAGGTGTTGAAGTTAGTTTCAACCAAATTGTCATTAAATCACATATGGTATATTATTACATATGTGGTTGAAAATATCAAGTTATTATATTGGAGGTTTGAAAATGAATTTTTCTAAGGAATTGCAAGCAATAAAGGAAAGGGTTGCAAGTTTTTCATCATCAGAAAAACATGATGCTTTTGCACTTGAGGCTATTAAAGAGTCTATTAATGCAGCTGAAAACGGAAGTTTTGGCGTTGGTGCAATCCTTGTGGATGAAAAAACGGGAAAAATAGTTTGTCGCGGTCAAAATAAAGTGTTTTCTCAGCATAGAAGCGATTTACACGCTGAAATGGATTTATTGACCACGTTTGAAACACAAAATGGTAGCAAAAGCCGAGAATTACTTAGGGATTTAACTATGATATCGTCATTAGAATCATGCCCTATGTGTCTTTGCAGAATAATCACCTCTGGAGTTTCAAAAGTATACCACGTTGCGGATGATGATAGAGGTGGTATGGTACACCTCTATAAACAGTTACCATCGGTGTGGCAAGAAATTTCAAGCAATCGAGTGTTTGAAAAGGCGGACTGTTCTAATGAACTTTCTGAAATTGCTTTGCAAATTTTTCTTTTAACTGCAGATTTAGATAACAAATTATAATCTTTTAAGGAGAGTTTATTCATGTTGGAATTGAGTAAAAAAATTGAGAACGCATTATCCTTTATACGCACTAAAACAAAATCCGCTCCGAAAGTTGGTGTTATTTTAGGTAGCGGTCTTGGAGACTTTATTGATAGTTTAAGCGATACGGTGACTATTCCGTATCAAGAAATTCCTGATTTCCCTTTATCGACAGTAGAGGGGCATGAAGGGGCATTTGTTATAGGGCGTTTTAACGAAATACCTATTGTTGCTTTGAAAGGAAGACTTCATTATTATGAAGGATATTCACAAAGTGAAATCACTATACCTGTTCGTATTATGAAGAAATTGGGAGTTGAAACTCTAATTTTAACTAACGCAGCAGGTGGAATTAACCTTGATTTCTCAGAAGGTACGTTAATGCTCATTTCTGACCATATAAATTGTTCAGGCTCAAATCCGCTCGTGGGAGCGAATCTTGATGACTTCGGTCCGCGGTTTCCTGATGTGTCCGATATTTATACTAAGGAATTACGCGCAAAACTTAAAACTATCGCGATAAATCAAGGTATTGACCTCAATGAAGGTGTATACATTATGTATAGCGGGCCAAATTATGAAACACCGGCGGAAATACGCTTTTATAGAGCAGTAGGTGCAGATGCGGTGGGTATGTCTACCGTACCTGAGGCTTTGGTAGCTACTCACTGCGGTATGAAAATTATAGGTATATCCTGTATAACCAATATGGCAACAGGAGTATTGGATAAAAAACTTGACCACAAGGAAGTTATTGAAACCGCAAACAAGGTTAAAAGTGATTTCACTAAATTGTTACAGCTTGCAATTGAAATGGTTAGTCAAGACGCATAAAGAGGAAAATTTATGGATATTTTAAAGAAACGAGTATTAAAAGACGGTAAAATTATCAACGGAGGTCTTTTGGATGTAAGTAGTTTCTTGAATCAGATGATAGATATTCAATTATTGAGTGATATTGGGAAGGCATTCTCAGAAATATTCATTGAACATCAACCTACAAAAGTAATTACAATTGAATCATCCGGAATTTCGATGGCAATTGCTTGTTCGTTGGAATTAAAAATTCCTTGTGTCATTGCAAGAAAGTGTCTCTTAACTAATTCTTTGGTTGAAACTTATAATTCTGAAGTTTTTTCTCACACTAAACAAAAAAATTTTAATATTTGTGTTTCAAAAAATCATATTACTGAAACGGACAGGGTATTAATAATTGATGATTTTTTGGCTTGCGGCAATGCTGCAAACGGATTGATAAACATCGTTGAGGAAGCGAAAGCCACAGTTATAGGGGTGGGAATCTGCGTTGAAAAATCATTTCAAAACGGTGCAGACAAATTAATTTCACAGGGGGTTAATTTACACAGTTTAGTAAAAATTAAATCATTGGATAATGGTGTTATTACAATTTAGATTATTTATAATAAGACACACAATAAATAATATCGGAGATTTTGTATGAATGAAACAATAAAACAGCTTATTTCAAAAGCGGAAATTGATAAAAGAGTTAGCGAAATAGCCTCTAAAATTGAAAACGATTACTTAGGTGAAGAAGTAGTTATGATTTGCGTATTAACTGGTAGTGCAGTTTTTACCGCTGATTTGTCGCGAAAGATAAGTAAAATACCCGTTATTATCGAGTTTTTTTCAGTATCAAGTTATGGACTTAATACTGAATCTAATGGGATAAAAAAAACATACTTCGAAACAAAAGTTCCTCTTGATAACAAAAATATAATTGTTATAGAAGATATTGTTGATACAGGAAGTACACTTGATTGTATTATGAATCACTTAAAAACTCTAAACCCCAAGAGCATAAAAATATGTTCTCTTCTTGAAAAAACAAACCGAAGAGCAGTGAAAGGATTAGATATTGATTATCTTGGATTTAATATCGGAGATTACTTCGTGGTAGGATATGGCATAGATTATGCTAACAAGTATCGAAATCTGTCGTATATAGGCAGTTTAGAATTTGTTGAATAATTAGAAATAATGGCTATAATTTTTTGTACAATCTCGTTTAACGTGCATTAATGGCAGATAAACGAGATTTTTAATGAATGTCCTTAATTACAGGAAGCAGAATAATTCCGCAAGTCCGCAAGCGAAAATGGGCTGGGAATTTGCGGAGTTAAGTCGAATTTAGGCATATCACGTTTATCTCAAATACCGACACCCCTCAACAAAATATTACAAGCCGAGTAAAATTATTTTACTCGGCTTGTTTTTTATGTTCGTTTTTCCCTTCTCCAGTGGCCACTTGTAGGAGGTGGTTGCACATGGAACAAAAAATCGCACACAAAAGCGAATATGAGAGCAACGGTTGCAAATACACCGTGACGAGTTATTACAGCGAACGCTCGACTGAAAAACTCGAAGATATACTTGTGAGGCTCGTTGCCGACCGTGTTATGATGGAAAATGAACCCCGAGAAATTCCCATTATTTAGAACTTGCTATGTCCGGCATTTAGAGGTAACATGGTGACAATAAAGCGAAAGGAACTGCCAAAAATGAACAGAATTACTGCCTTATATTGCCGTCTCTCTCACGAAGACAGTCGTGACGGTGAATCTATGTCGATTGAAAACCAACGGCATATACTCACGAGATTCGCCGCCGAGCGTGGCTTTGGGAATACCAAGTTTTTCGTGGATGACGGTCACACAGGCACTGATTTTATAAACAGGGCTTTCTCAACCGCGACTTGTTTGTTTCGATTTCGGAAAATTCCCCATGTGGAAGTCACGACTAAACAAGTGATTATTTGCGGCGGGAAACGGTATAGAATTCTCAGTGCGGAGGATATTCGCGGTCGGGGAATGTATATCGAAGTTTTATGCGAGCGATTGGAGGCGAGTAAAAATGGCACAAGTTAAAATGTCGATGCCGGATGATTTTCTTGATTCTCTTGCCAAACTCGAACAGAGAACAGATGACATTATTCCGAAGGTGCTTGAGGTGGGCGGCGAGGTCGTGCTTGCGAAAGTACGGAGTAATTTGCAGTCGGTCATCGGGAAAAATCTCAAGTATAAATCCCGCTCCACTGGCGAATTGGTTTCAGCGTTGGGCGTGTCAAAACCTCGCCTCGACAGGAACGGAAACTATGATGTGAAGATAGGTTTTCGTGAGCCACGGCGAGGCAAAGCGACTAATGCTATGCTCGGAAATATAATCGAGTACGGCAAGCACAATCAGCCGCCTAAACCGTTCTTGAAACCCGCAAAGTCACAGAGCCACGCTCCGGCGATTGAGGCGATGAAACGTAAAATAGAAGATGAGATTAGTAAATTATGAGTATTTTAGCTGAATTAACAGTTCTTTTAGAAAGTCTGAACATTTCCGTGGAAACGGGGGTCTTCAGCGATACCGCGCCCGATGAGTATGTTGTGATTACTCCGCTCGCTGATGTGTTCGAGGTTCACGCCGACAATCAGCCGCAAGCAGAGACACAGGAGGCACGGCTCTCGCTGTTCAGCAAGGGAAACTATATCAAGCGAAAAAATCAGATTGTAAAAGCGTTGTTGAATACAGATTTTACGATTACTTCACGGCTTTATGTCGGTTATGAAACCGACAGTTGCTACCACAATCAAGCGATAGACATCGCTAAGAATTACGAATTGGAGGATTAAATACAATGGCTACAATAGGCATGGATAAGCTGTTTTACGCGAAAATCACGGAGGACGGCAAGGGTGAGGAAACCTACGGAACGCCCGTCTCGTTGGCGAAAGCAATCAAAGCGGATTTGTCGATTGAACTCGCCGAGGCGGTGTTACACGCCGATGACGGCGTTTCTGAAATTATAAAGGAATTCAAATCGGGGAAGCTGTCGCTCGGTGTGGACGATATCGGCACGAAAGCTGCACAGGATTTGACAGGGGCAAAAGTCGATGACAACGGTGTTCTGATTTCCGCAAGCGAGAATGACGGTCAGCCTGTGGCGGTCGGATTCCGTGCGTTAAAACCGAATAACCGCTACAGATATTTTTGGCTTTATCGGGTGAAATTCGGTATTCCCGCGACTAATCTGCAAACTAAGGGCGATTCCATTACTTTCAATACACCGACAATAGAGGGGACGGTTCTGCGGCGAAATAAGGAAGATGCATCGGGGAAACATCCGTGGAAGGCAGAGGTCACGGAGGGCGAAAGCGGGGTGGGTTCGGACACCGTTACGGAGTGGTTCACTTCTGTTTATGAGCCGGAATTCGGAGGTGGCGAAAATGACGAATAATGAACGCAGTGCTGTAATCAAAATCGGCGATGATGAGCATGAATTACTGCTTACAACTCGTGCGACCAAAGCAATCGCCTCACGGTATGGTGGGTTAGAAAATCTCGGCGAACGGCTCTTGAAAGCCGAGAATTTTGAACTTGCCCTCGATGAAATCGTTTGGCTTTTGACTTTGTTGGCGAATCAATCGATTATGGTTTATAACCTCCGCAATAAAGAAAAACCGCGTGAACTGCTCACCGAAGATGAAGTCGAACTGCTGACTTCGCCGTTGGAATTGGCGGGGTATAAATCCGCAATCACAGAGGCGATGTTCAAAGGGACGGCTCGGAATGTGGTGAGCGAGGGTGACGAATCAAAAAACGAGACAGCCGAGTAGAGCGACAATGTCAGTCCACTGACGTGGAAACTTTTACTCGGCTGTATTACTTTGGGACTGTTCAAATGCGGATGAGTGCTGATGATTTTTGGCTTTGTCCGCTTGGGCTGTTCCTTGATTTGTGGGCTTGTCATAAGCAGTTTCTTGGGATTGAGAAAGCGGGGCGGGAGTTGACGGTGGATGATGTTATTCCACAGTAGAATTGGCTCTTTTATTCTTCTCGTGTTCAGTTGCCATTTCGTGAATTTCTCGGATAGACTTGCCTTTAAAAAGCCCTCTTTGCCATTCTGTGTAATCAAACGTATCACGTTTAATCATACTGATAAAACGCTCGGTATCAACCGCACCGAGATTTTCTAAAAGCAAGTTTATTGCATCGACTCTTACAACAGTATCAGTTCTCATTATAATTCGCCTCCGTTTCGGTTATAAATTTAATCGGGTCTATAATTTTTATCCCGGACACAGTTTTGTTCAACAATTTTCTATCGGTTGTAATGAAGTAATCACAACCGCTCGTAATCGCACAGGCAAGTTGCAGTGAATCCTTCTGTTGAATTTTGAGCGTCATAATTTCTTCGCCTAACACAACCACTTCTTCAGATGAAGGGCAGTATTCGTCTGCGATATCTTCCCATAACGCAATTGCATTTCTTCTTTCTTCATACGGACTTTCACCGTTCTCAAAGTCAAGCATATACGACCATACTAATGAATGTTTACCCGCACGAACATCTGATTGAATGTATAACTTCGCCACAGTTTCCAAGTGAATCTTTTTTTGACTCTGGTCATCAAAAGGACGATTATAACTGCAATTGTCTAAATATATTTTGAGTTTACTCATTCTAAATATCCTCGCTGTGTGATTTCATTTTCTATTTTAACACATTCAATTATAAATGTCAAGAAAAAACCAAATTTATCGGAGGTGATTGCTGTGTCCGACTTCGGCTTAAAATAGGTGTCGAGGGGGAGCGTGAGTTTAAGTCGGCTCTCCGTGACATAAATCAGTCGTTTAAAGTATTAGGCTCGGAGATGCAGTTGGTGACCTCCCAATTTGATAAAAACGATAAATCTGTAAACGCTCTGACCGCTCGAAACAGCGTTCTCAATAAGGAAATATCCACACAAAAAGACAAAATCGAAACTCTTAAATCCGCACTTGACAATGCCACCGACAGCTTCGGCGAAAACGACAAACGCACACAAAACTGGCAAATTCAACTCAACAAAGCGCAAGCGGAACTCAACGGCATGGAGCGGGAACTCGGCGAGAACGAGAAGGCTCTCGAAGATGTCGGCGATGAGATGAACGCCACAGGCAAAAACGCCGACAAACTCGGTGATGAGGTTGAGGATACGGGTAAGGAGGCGGAGGAGTCGGGGAAGAAATTCGAGAAGCTCGGCGGGATTCTTAAAGGTGTCGGAGTCGCAATCGGGGCGGCAATGGTGGCGATTGGCACTTCAGCAGTCGCTGCGGGCAAGAAAATGTACGACATGGCAAGTGATGCCGCCGCCGCAGGGGACAGGGTCGATAAAGCCTCGCAGAAGTTGGGATTGTCGGCACAGGCATATCAAGAATGGGATTATGTTTTGTCGCAAAACGGGGCGAGTATTGACAGTCTTGGTGTCGGCATGAAAACGCTCCAAAAGACGATGGACGGACTGACCGAAGACGGCGGCAGGGCTTCTGATGCCTTTGCCAAAGTCGGGTTGAATTTTGACGATGTCAAGAATAAATCGCCGGAAGAGGCGTTTGATTTGACGGTTCGTGCGTTGCAGAATATGCCGCCGGGGGCTGAGAAAACCGCCGCCGCTCTGCAACTTCTCGGCAAGCAGGGCATGGAATTAATGCCTCTCTTGAATCAGACCGCCGAGGAGACTGAGGGACTGAAAAACCGTGCCAATGAACTCGGTATGGTGATGTCGGAGGATGCGGTTTCAGCTTCTGTCAAATTCACCGACAGCATGGACACATTAAAGCGGACTTTCGGCGATGTGAAAAACGCCATCGGTTCTCAACTCTTGCCGGGGTTGACGATGGTGACGGACGGTCTTGCTGATTTAATCGCAGGCAACGCCGATGCCGCCGAATCAATCAAGGTGTGCGCGAATGAGATTATTTCGTCTATTTCGGATATAATGCCGCAGATTCTTGATGTTTTAATGACGATTGTGGAGGTCGTTGCCGACATCGCTCCCGATATTATCACCACGCTCATCACTGGAATTACGTCAAACTTGCCTTCGTTAATCGAATCTGCCTCAAGAATAATTAAGGCTCTGCTCGGCGGGATTATACAGGCGTTGCCCGCTCTTGCCGAAGGTGCAGTTGCACTCGTGATGTAGCTCTTAAAAGGAATCATCGACAGCCTCCCCGCATTGTTGGAGGCGGCTGTTCAAGTGATTGTCACATTGGTGCAGGGCATTTCCGAGGCATTGCCGCAGTTGATTCCCGCAACGGTCGAGGCGGTCATCACAATCGTTCAAGGCTTAATCGACAACCTCCCAATGATTTTAGATGCGGCGTTACAGTTAATCATCGGGCTTGCGGACGGAATTATAGAGGCAATTCCTGTGCTAATAGATGCACTCCCCACTGTCATCGAAAGTCTTGTCGCTTTTCTCATTAAGGCAATCCCGCAAATCATAGAAGCGGGAATCAAACTGCTGACATCACTCGTGACGGCACTCCCGACTATTATCAATTCAATCGTAACGGCTATTCCGCAAATTATCGACAGCGTTATAAATGCCGTGATTGGCGCGATTCCGCTCATTATCAACTCCGGCATAAAATTGCTCGTGTCGCTGATTCAAGCGTTGCCGCAGATTATTACGACTGTTGTCCGTGCAATCCCGCAAATCGTAACAGGACTTGTCAATGCGATTGTGAACAATATTCCACAAATCATAAACGCAGGGGTGCAGTTATTGATTGCACTCGTGAAAAACACGCCGAAAATCATCATCGAAGTCGTGAAGGCAATCCCGCAGATTATCACGGAAATCGTCCGTGCGATTATAAACTGCATTCCGCAGTTGGCACAGGCGGGACTGGATTTGATTAAGGGTTTGTGGCAGGGCATTTCCGATGCGGGAGCGTGGTTGCGTGACAAAATATCGGGCTTTTTCGGCGGTGTGGTTTCGAGTATCAAGAACTTTTTTGGAATCAAATCACCGTCCACTTTATTCCGCGACCAAATCGGGAAAAACATGGCTCTTGGAATCGGAGTCGGGTTTGCTGACGAAATGGACGATGTGGGAAAAGCTATGCAAGAGGCGATTCCGACCACGCTTGACGCTCCCGATTTGGACATAAACGCGGGGATTCACACTTCGCTGTACGGTTCAGGCGGACTTGTTTCACTCGGCGATTTCGGCGGCAAGTTAGACGGTATTGCAGGGATTATGATGCAGATGTTCCCGAAGTTAGTTGAGGCAATGGATATAAAAGTTGTGCTTGACGATGGGACGTTGGTGGGGCGGCTTGCTCCCGAAATTGACAGGAATTTAGCTTTGTTGCGGAAGAGAGGATTGGTTGGGGTTTAATCAATCATTTTGAAGTGTTTAAATGCTTCTTTTAAATCATTTTGTTTCTCTACAGGACACGGAAAAATTCGCTCTAACGGAGTTTGACGATTATGTACTCCTTTAAGTGGTAGTCCGCAAATTTCTTTTACGTGAGCAATCCAACAAGTTTTCGGAATATAACCAAATTCATTATTAACGTATTCTTGTATTTGTTTATACGAAGCCATAAATTATCACCTTTTTTAATGATAGGATATTTAAATGAACGCTTTTATTTTTGACAACAGAATTAACTCCCGCTCCGACCTCGGCTTGCGGATTACCCAACCGCCAGTCATACCCATGTCAAAACGGCTCGTGGATTCAATCGCCGTAGACGGGCGGGAGGGCAGTCTGACAATTCTGCGAGGTTGGGAAGATGTGCGATTTAACATGAGAGCGGCTCTGCTCGGTGGTGACTTCCACAGCCGATTCCGTGAAATCCTCACGATGATTCTCAATGCCAAGACCATCAGCTTCAGCGATGATTCCGATGTGTTTTACAACGTCAAACACATTCAAGCGGGGACGTTGGAACGGCGGCTGTACTCTCTGTATGAATTCTCACTGTCGTTCATTTGCACACCGTTTCGGTATATTCGGAATATGCCGCCAATCACGATGACTTCATCAGGAACAGTCAGCAACTCCGGCACGGTGTACGCTCTGCCGAAAATAATCGTATATGGCACTGGTAGTCGGACTCTCACAATCAACGGCAAGCAGATTATTCTGAATATTCTGCAAGGCAATATCACACTCGACAGCGAATTGAAAACTTGCTACTTCGGAAACGTAGCACAGAATCAGAATATGCAGGGTGATTTTCCTGTTTTTGAAGTCGGCAATAACACAATCACGTTTGGGAGCGGGATTACAAAAATCGAAATAGAACCGAGGTGGCGGCATATATGATTA
>Ga0082212_10011170_pt1 | contig 11404 bp, 10 predicted proteins | sample TergutNt197P3_FD_71548 | JGI IMG/M metagenome (GOLD analysis project Ga0082212, IMG submission 71548) | Neocapritermes taracua P3 segment gut microbial communities from Petit-Saut dam, French Guiana - Nt197 P3 | ecosystem: Host-associated > Arthropoda: Insects > Digestive system > Gut ... | reverse complement strand
ACCTCGGCCTGAATTTGCCGCGTCAATTCAAAAAATAATTTTCAACCAAATGTAGTGAAGATTTTTTGGCACCGACCTCGGAAAAACAAGAACGATATGGGCAAGACTGTCGAACTTGGGCTAAAACGTGCGCTGTCAGCGTCGGAAGTGAGTGGAAATAGTCTGAAAACGGGCGATATTGATAAAACCGCCAAGAAACAAAAACAGGCCGTAACTTCCTTTGTTTGCAAAGGGTTACAACCTGTTTCAACTGCTGACGAAATAAGCGGCGTTTTTCAAAAAGACATTTTAGCGGATGGAGAGGGATTCGAACCCCCGGTACGGTTTCCCGTACGCCGGTTTTCAAGACCGGTCCCTTAAACCACTCGGGCATCCATCCAAAATTAGCGAAGAGGACAGAACTCAGATCGCAGAGATTAAATACATCAAACAGGTGTATCACTATTTTATACCCAAAATTGGTTTCAGTCAAGGTTTCTGTGCAAGTGTCATTTTGGCAGTTTTACATTTTTATGTGCCAGACGCAATTCGCTATCCGTAAATAGCAATTGAACACATCGCATAAGTATCAGAATTGCAATGGGTTACACAACTGAATTTCGCACATGATTTGTTTGGCACAGGGATTGCATAAAATCCCGGCAACTCTATAATTGTCATGTCAAAATCGATGTTTCGGTTTCTGTGCCGATGGCAGAGATGAAAATATTAACCCAAATTAACATTTTTTGAAAAAGTTTCAAAATAATTACAACACTCAGGAGAAACTAACAGTCATGGCAAAGAAAAAAGACAGTTCTTGTTGTGAAAAATCAGACAGCAAATGTTGCGGCATGAAAATTCAACCGCTCGGTGACCGTGTCGTCATTCGCCGCGAAGAATCGGAAGAGCGAACCGCCGGCGGGCTTTATCTGCCGGATTCGGCCAAGAACAAGCCTGCTCGTGGGGTGGTCGTCAGCGTCGGCGACGGTCGCGTGCTTGATGACGGAACCCGAAGTACGTTTCAGGTTCAGGAAGGCGATCGCGTCATTTTCCTTTCCTACGCGGGTGAAGAGTTTAAAGTCGGTGATAACGAGTTCCTGCTCATGCGCGAAAGCGATATTTTGGCAGTCATTCAGTAGGCTTCAACACATTAACAGTAATACACAAAAACAGGAGAAATAAACATGGCAAAAATGATAGCATTTGATCAGGAAGCGCGGGAAGCCCTTCGTCGCGGCGTTGCGAAACTCGCCAAGGCCGTCAAAGTGACGCTCGGTCCGCGCGGCAGGAACGTGATTATTCAGAAAAGTTTCGGTTCGCCAACCGTGACCAAAGACGGTGTAACCGTTGCAAAAGAAGTTGACCTCGAAGACACCTATGAAAACATGGGCGCCCGTATGGTGCGCGAAGTCGCCTCCAAGACCGGCGATGTGGCCGGTGACGGAACGACAACCGCCACGATTCTCGCCGAAGCGATTTTCACCGAAGGCATGAAAGCCGTGGTCGCCGGTGTCAATCCTTTGCAAATGAAGCTGGGCATCGACCTCGCCGTTGACGACATCACGGCTCACCTCAAGAAAATGTCAACCTCGGTAAAAAACAGCAAAACGGAAATTGCTCAGGTCGGTGCGATTGCGGCCAACAACGACATGGAAATCGGCAATCTGATCGCCGACGCAATGGAAAAAGTCGGCAAAGACGGCGTCATCACCGTCGATGAAGGCAAAAGTCTGGCCACCGAAGTCGAATGGGTCGAAGGGATGCAGTTCGACCGCGGCTACCTCTCGCCGTACTTTGTGACCGACGCGCAGAAGATGGAATGCGTTCTGGAAGACGCTTACGTGTTGCTCAACGAGAAGAAAATTTCGAGCATCAAGGAAATGATTCCGATTCTCGAAAAAGTCGTCAACACAGGCAAACCATTGCTCATCATCGCCGAAGACGTGGACGGCGAAGCCCTCGCGACGCTGGTGATCAATCGTTTGCGCGGCATCATGAAAGTCTGTGCGATCAAGGCACCGGGTTACGGCGACCGTCGCAAGGCGATTTTGGAAGACATCGGCATTTTGACCGGCGGCGAGGTGTTGTTCGAGAGTCTCGGACGCAAACTCGAAAGCATGGAACTGACCGATCTCGGTCGCGCAAAGCGGATTGTCATCGACAAGGACAACACGACGCTCATCGAAGGAGCAGGCAAAAACGATGAAATCAAGGGACGTATCGATCAATTGCGTCGTGAAATCGACGTCGTGACCAGCGATTATGACCGCGAAAAACTCGAAGAACGGCTTGCGAAGCTGTCGGGCGGTGTGGCGAAGGTCAACGTCGGTGCCGCGACGGAAAGCGAAATGAAGGAAAAGAAAGCCCGCGTCGAGGACGCGCTGCACGCAACCCGTGCGGCGGTCGAAGAAGGTATTTTGCCGGGTGGCGGCGTGGCCTTGATTCGTGCCGCGAAGGCCTGCGGACAGCCGGAAGGTTTGACCGCCGATGAAGTGACCGGGTACAACATCATTCTCAAAGCGTGTCGTTATCCGCTGATGCAAATTGCGATCAACGCCGGCAAAGACGGCGGAATCGTTTGCGAAAAGGTCGCCGACGGCAAGGGCGGTTTCGGTTACAACGCCGCGACGGACACGTTTGAAGACCTCGTCAAAGCCGGTGTCATCGACCCAACCAAAGTCGCTCGCAGTGCGTTGCAAAACGCGGCCAGTGTTTCGAGCCTCATGTTGACCAGCGAAGCCCTCGTGGCGGAAATCCCGAAAGAGGACAAGGTACCGCCCATGCCGAACCCGGACATGTACTAGACTTGTTCGGAAACTAGTGGTGCGTCAACACTAATTGTTGAAGTTGACTAAATATAGTGATAAATCGTTTTTTTGAATTTTTGTCACCAAAGCATGAAATAATCATTCATCAATTAAGTCAACTTCAAGTTTTTGGCTTGACGTAGCACTAGTATTGGAATTCGCGATTGAGTATTACACAGCCGAGATTCATTCTCAGAAGGTGTCTTTTTCGTCGGTTGCGATACCTTTCGCTCATGATTTTGAAGGTTTTGATTTTTGCTCTTCTTGTACGGAATCCGACTGTTTCTGTAACGCCAATAACCCCTGATAGCCACCGTCGGCCAACAACAATATCCCCCAAACAATCGCCCGTACTGTCACCTTAAACTATTTGAAATCATCGTTTGGCCGGAGTATCGGCATGGACGGCACCCTTGGCCTGAGCTGTACAGAGAATTTGCCTGAGAAACAGTATAAAAACAACGACCTCAAATATACTGTAACCCGTTGCCAATTGGTCGATTTTAACCGGTTTTGACCGGAATACCAGTCAAAAGGAAAAAGCCATTTTGTGACGGGTTACAGTATAAAAGCTATTCTGTAATGAGTTGTATTGTCACATCGCTATTCTGTTAAGGAAACCAAATGATGTGAGATCATGAATTCAACGTGGCTCATTATTTTTTATACTGTTTCTTACAGTCTATATTGTTGCGGTTTTCAGACTGTCATATTACGGCCTTTCAGACTACATTGCTATGGCTTTCAGGCTGTACTCGTATTTGCATTCAAATCAACAAATCACAGATAAATTAGGAACAACACATTGGTAAGGAATCAGAAGAAAACCGGCGGACAGGCGAAAAATCAAAATCGTGACCGGAACTGCCGACAGGATGAGACGCAATCCCCTAAAGGTGGAGTACAGTCCCCTAAGAGTGGCGCGAAGTCGCCCAAGAAAGATATGGTACCCAAACGCGCGCAAGACGATTGGGGCGATGACGAATTTGGCGGAGTGTTGCCCAGTTACGGTTCCTTTTTGAAGGACATACAGTACGAAAACGACTGGGGCGACAATTGGGACGATGACGATACACCCATTGAGAAAAAAGTCGTAGCGCAAAAGGCCGAGAAGGCGAAAGCTCAAAAGAAAAAGCGTCAGACCAAACAGGCCGACAATCGTCAGAAACCGGAAAAGAAACAGCCGGAAAAAAAGCCACAAGAAAAGAAATTGCCAGAAAAGCTGAAACCCACGGTACATGAAGACGAGCACCTGTTTCACAGTGAAGATGATCGCGGCTTGACGCCTGAAGATATTGATCTCAGCGCAGATCGCAAAGCGCAAAGCGCAAAGCGATCTGACAAGCGGAAGCAAAAACAGATTCCCCAAAAGCAGGAACCGCAGAAGCAAGTGCCGAAGGACAAAGTGGCACCAAAGTCAGTACCGGTTGCGACTGAGACCGCAAAAGAAGCGGTTATGCAACCTGTTGAGGCGGTATCAAAAGGCGGCGGTGTATCGTTGCGTGTGGTGGCTTCGAAAAGCGAGATGCCGCCCTCGAACCGTCGCAAGCGTGCTGAGAAAATCGCAGAGAACAGAGTGCAGAGTACAGAGAAAAGTTCTGTCACTCAGCACAAAGAGCCAAGTGCCAAGCCACAGCCGACTATGCCGAAACAAGAACAGGCCAAAACGCAACAAGGGGTAGCCAAGTCGCAAACGCAGACGCAAAAAAAGCAGGACGAGCCAAAAGCAAAAACGCCAGATGTTCGCAAAGAACCGCCTGTCGAATCAAAACCAAAACGTGACGAACCGAAAAAAGACAGAAAAAAATCGAAAGAACTACGCGCGTCACAAAGTGACGTAGCTAACATCCAACCGGGATCAAGCTCCCGCACTAACTCCAAACTCCCAACTCCTAACTCTAAAAAAGTACGTGCGGCCATTGAGCCGACGGACATCACGAGCGAGGCCGAGGGTAAGGACAAATCAAGCGGGTTCGGGAATTTGAAACTCTCGAAAGCGATGCTGGCGTCGCTCAAAGCGGCGAACTATCACGAGCCGTCGCCGGTGCAGGCGGGAACCATTCCCGATGTGTTGGCCGGGCACGATGTCATGGGGCAAGCCCGAACCGGAACCGGCAAAACGGCGGCCTTTGTTATTCCGATTCTCGAAGGGTTGGACAATTACGAGCACGGCGACGAGCCGGTTGCGCTGATCCTCGTGCCGACGCGGGAACTGGCCGTGCAGGTTCGCGACGAGGCGGAAAAACTCGCAAAAGGTCGCAAAGTGCGAATCATCGCCTGTTACGGTGGCAAGCCCATCGTACAGCAAATCGGCAAATTGAAGACCGGTGCCGACATCATTGTCGGAACGCCGGGACGCATTCTCGACCTGTCGCGTCGCGGGGCATTGAAACTCGACTCGCTCATCTGGGTCGTGCTCGACGAAGCCGACCGAATGCTCGACATCGGTTTCCGCCCGGACATCGAAAAGATACTGCGGCTTACGCCATCCGACCGACAAACGCTGTTGTTTAGCGCGACTCTGCCGCCGGATGTCGTCAAGCTGGCCGAACGTTACATGCGCGAGCCCAAAGTGATCGACTTTTCCGACAAGCAGATGGCCGTCGAAACGATCGACCAGTATTACATCACGATCGACCGCGACCGGAAACTGCAAGGGCTGATCTGCCTCATCAACGAGCAGCAGCCGAAACAGGCCATCGTGTTCTGCCGCACGAAGCGCGGGGCTGATCGCGTCAAGCGGCAACTTGAAGGCATATTCGCCAGCCTCGATTCGTTGCACGGCGACATGGCGCAAGGGATACGCGATCGGGTCATGACGCAGTTTCGTGCCGGAAAGCTGCAAATTCTCGTGGCCACCGATGTCGTCGGACGCGGCATCGACGTGACGGGCATCTCGCACATCATCAATTACGACATCCCGGTGTTCTGCGACGACTACGTGCATCGCGTCGGACGAACCGGTCGCATGGGACGCGACGGCACGGCTTACACCTTTGTCACGGCGGAAGAGGGACAGGAATTGACTCGCATCGAAATGCGCATCAACCAGCAACTTCAGCGAGCGGAGTTAAAAGACTTCGAGGCTGTTTCACAGATCGTCACGCAAGACAAGGAACCGTCCCAACCGGTCTTCGGCAACCCCCCCCGACGCGTAAGACGGGCGTTGTGAGCAACAGCCGCAATCGTAAGATTGCGAAATGTTGGGCGGCGTGAATCTATTGATCGAGCTTCGTTACAACACGCTTATGGCAGTGTGGCCGTTAGTATCTGCTCCAGCAACCGTGTTGTTGCCTTCTTTTGTATTTCCGGTGAGAATGTCGTGGTAGTCCGTCCGGTTGTCGGATGGAATCGCAATAATTCTTGTCAGGAATACACCCATGTCACACCTTCACTACAGTTCCGAAGTTCGCGCCGGTATTTTACACCGCGTCGAATCCGGTGAACTCCGTCACGCTCAAGCCGCTCGTGAAGTCGGTTGTTCTCTCAGCACCATTCAGAATGGACTCAGACCGCGTTGCCAAAACACAAACACGATGTCGCTTTCCAATCAAAACACGCCATCCCATTTCGGTCAAAATTCGCATTCCGTCACAAATTCGTTGGATATGCCGACGTCTCATCAATCTGCAGATGGTACAGCGAACAGGTCACCGCGATTAACATGGACGACACGAACAACGCAATCCTGCACACCGGCTCACGTGCTTATGATACCTACTCGGTGTCGCAAGGTTACGTCATGGCAACCAACGCCGTCGGTTCATACTATCACGAGATGATTGGCTTCAAGAACGTCAATATTTCAACACCGATGTCAGTGCCGACGGTCAGCTTGCCCACCGCTACCGGTTGGACGAAACAAGAAGACCGAGGCGTTTGGACGCAAAACGGTTTCACCGTAACCGTGATGGGCAACGCCAATGTCACAACAAGGGATAACTCACCACTACCGACGCAAGCGTTGCCAATACAAACAGCGGCACCGTTGGTTGAAACGTTTGCGATGGAAACGAATGATGAACCTTCTGTCGCAAAACAAGAAACGATATTGCCTCATGACCACTTTGACCACGCCCATTGGGACGACAACCTGTTTGCATTCCTTGCCGATGAGCAACTGCGTTTACACCGCAAAAAAGACAAGTGGTTCGGCGATGATGACGGCGACGATTGGCTGGCAGAGTTTGAAAAACTGGCGTTGTTGGAGTTGAGGAAGTAAAACGCTCAGAATTCAAAAATTACCCCTTGAAAATACCGTTTGCACGGAGTAAAATAGAATTGTCGAGATTATATCACAATGGGGGAAAAAATGAGCACGGACGAACAACCGGCGGAAACAACGGACGATCAGCAACAGGCACGGCAGGACGACCCGAAGAAGCCACAGCATGACCCGCTTTTCAGATCGGCATTTGAAGACCTGCGGTTGTTTCGCGAGTTGCTTATGTGGCTTGTCCCCTTTGTGGTGGAATTGCTTGACCTTGACCGGACGGAATTGCAAAAGGATTCGTTCATTGACGACGAACTCAAAACGCATTACAGCGACCTTTTGTATAAAATTCCCGTCAAAGGCACCGATAAAAACATTTTCGTTTTCGTGTTGCTGGAGCACAAAACAGCGTCGGATTATTGGACAATGTTGCAGATGTTGCGGTACATTGTCCAAATTTGGCGTCGCGAATACAAGGCCGCCGAAGTGGAAGGCCGACTGGCGGATTTTGAATTGCCGCCCGTTTTGCCGATCATCATTTATCACGGCGAAGGGGGTTTTACCGCTCCCGTCAAACTTGGCAAGTTGATTCGGGCGATTGAAGGTTTGATGAAATATCAAATCGACTTCGAGGCCATCTTGCTTGACCTCACCGATTTCGACAAAACCAAACCACCGGAAGACTTGGAATTATTTGCTGTTTTGGCCGTCATGCAGGCGATGTTTCGTCAAGACGCAGCGGAGCGGATGGTGAGAATATATGAAAAAATAAGACTTGCGTCAAGAAGTCCGTAGAGAGGAGAAAATCATGTAAAAGTCAACATGTACAACACCTTTCGTAGAGTACCTTGCAGGACGAGCCTGCCCGGTAAGGTTGACCACCGCCGGAACCGAGTGTTGCGTGGGGATTGAGTAATCATCACTGCGAAGCGTACACAGGGAGTTTGAATGCCCTGCTATTGAGCCTCGAAAATTTTTCATCGTGGGAGCTTCCCCAGTGTCTTTCAAGGGAGCAACATCGCACGCTCTGTAAAGGTCTGGAGCTGCGATCCTGCCGGGGTCGTTGGAACAAGGCGCACAAACAATGGAGGTTTCACGGGAACTTGAGAGATCCTGGCATGTCCATGTAAAATCCCGGAACAGACCGGGTGACCAAAGCGAGTCAAGGGGGCGTACACGCCCTTGACGTGGAATCTGTACGAAACATGGTATCGCCGTGCGAAGGAAACGAAGTGACGCGAGAAGCATGTCAGGAAGTCAGAACACCTGATACTACCGTAGAGGTCGGCGAACTTGAACCGGGTTTTTGCGCTGGTGGCACCAAGGAGTCGGCGGAGGGAAGCGGGTGTCGAATCATTGGATCGCTGTTTAGAACTACATCAGATGCCTGGAAATTTGGACCTGTTATTGCGCTAGTGGCATTTGTTATTGCGCTGGTGGCAACAACGGTACTCCGACCAGCGATTGTTATTGCGCCGGTGGCACTTCGTGTTGTTCCGAACAAAACTCATGCAGAAAACATGCCAAAGTCGCGTGTTTTTTCACAATATTGGCCGCTTGATAAAAAATAATCCGCAGTTTTTGTTCCGGCGACGCAACATTTTCTCCCGAACAAAGCAACATTTTTTGCCGACGTTCGACCTTGGGAGTCACGGCGTTCGAACCAGGGACGACAAAGTTTGAACCGGGAGTGACGGCGTTCGACCTTCTTTGTTCCGACGTTCGACCTTGAGAGATATGGTATTTGAACTTTGAGTGTCGGTGTTCGACCTATTTGTCCCGACGTTCGAACCGGGAGTGCCGATTTTTCGGATTTTACTACCGCTGAACGCAAAATGTGCCGAATGATGCAAAATGTCAACATGTCAACCCTTGTTACCGGACGAATGGTTTGAACAAACGGTCAAGCCGCTGATGTGCGGCAGGTGTCGTTTGATTCGATACGCCGACGACTGTGCGCCGGGCCATGTGTGCGCGTGATGAGGGTAGGCCCCTCGCAGCCGGTCGGCAGAGACAGGCTGCAAACCACCTCAAGCTGCGATGGTTAAGAGCCATTCGTGGTGAGCGTTGATGGAAAAGGCACGGCAAGACCGTGTCAGGTATGGATCGAAAAGACGAACGCAAGTGAACCACTGATGATGTGTCGAAAGCGTAAGGTGACATCAAAACCGGGGGGGAGTCGTTATCCCGGGATCAGTTCTGGGGGTGATCTGCTTACTGCCAGAGCGGTGTCCGGCATGAAGGTGGCGTCAGTTCGATTCGGGCGCGAGCACGCAACCCGGGAACCTGTCGCCTCGATGTGAAGGGAGCCGTCCAAGCGGAAGAACCGCGAGGACCAGAGTACCGATGCGAGGCACAGGGGCGGAATGACTCGTAGTAGCAATGAAGCCGGGTAATGCTGGTGGAGCGAAGGGGTCATGTCACTCAAGTTTTAGACTTTGATCAACCAGGCAACTGGGAGGAATTGATGACTGAAACAAAACCATTTTGTATTTCCAAGCAAGCCGTCTGCGGAATGCGCTTTGTTCTGTATCGAATATTCCGGCATTTCCGGCGAATACTTGTTGACATGGGATGAAACGTCGAAGATAATGTCTACGTGTGCGCACAAAATATCTGGAAGTTTCCACAAAAAAATCTGCATGCGCGCAGATAATATCTGGAAGCACGCACAAAATATCTGGAAGTTTCCACAAAAATATCTGCATGCGCGCAGATAATATCTGGAAAATTTCAGATATTATCTGCAAAGTTCCAGATTTTATCTTCAAGTTTTCTCCCACAGTTGTCGCATTTTGACGCGCAAGCGTCCTGAAAGGACGCAATTTCTGGGAATTCCCACGGTCGCTGATCGAGTAGCGCAGATGGCTGCGAAGCTGTACTTGGAACCGCTCGTGGAACCAATATTCCACAACGATTCCTACGGCTATCGCCCTGGAAAATCCGCCTTGGATGCGGTCGGGCAAGCCCGGCAGCGTTGCTGGAGGAATGACTGGGTTATCGATCTGGACATCAAAGGGTTCTTCGATAATATCGATCACTCGTTGATGATGCACGCGGTGCGGAAACACACCGATTGTCCGTGGCTGTTACTCTACATCGAACGTTGGTTGAAAGCGTCGGCCATTGATAGCGAAGGCCACGAGGTCCGCCGGGATCGAGGCACACCTCAAGGAGGCGTAGCGTCGCCCTTGCTGGCCAATATATTTCTGCATCACGTTTTCGATAAGTGGATGGCGGAAAACTTTCCGTACATCCCTTTCGAGCGTTATGCCGATGATATCGTGGTACATTGCAAATCGAAGGCTCAATCGCTGTTCATCCGACGTAAGATTGAGGAGCGACTGCGGACGTGCAAGCTGGCTGCACATCCTGAGAAGACGAAAATCGTTTACTGTAAGGATGAAGATCGTCGCGGGAACCATGAGCATGAAAGTTTCGACTTTCTCGGCTACACGTTCCGACCGCGGTGTGCGAAGAACCGCTGGGGGAAGTTCTTTGTGAGCTTCCTTCCTGCCATCAGCAACAAAGCGGCCAAGGCCGTGCGTGCTGAAATGCGCAGTTGGCGGATTCCTCTCCGCAGCGACAAAAGCCTGGAAGACATCGCACGAATGTTTCGAGCGCAGTTATCGGGCTGGCTGGCCTACTACGGGAAATTCTACCCGTCAGGCATGTATCCAACGTGGCGGACGTTTAATCGGCGTTTGGTGCGGTGGGCGCAGAAGAAATACAAACGGTATCGACACCAACGGAAAGCCACGCATTGGCTTCGCCGGATTGCCAGACGGGAACCGCATCTGTTCCCGCATTGGCGGATGGGAGTCGTACCGTGAGGTTGAGTGATGGGAGCCGTATGAGTGGAGACGTTCAAGTACGGTTCTGCGAGAGCGTGGGGGTGAGACTCCCCCACGCTACTCTCCTTGTCGTCATGGCAAGATATGTCGGCGAACGCATCACGAATTGGGTGGAAAACAAAATCGAAACGTGGATGGGATTGGTTATCAATCGTGACAAAACGAAAGTGATGGAGGTGAAGCAATCTGGAAAACCACTGGATTTTCTTGGGTACTCGTTCCGTTATGACAAAGACCTCTGCGGTCGAAATTGTCGTTATTGGAACTAAACTTTTGCAAACATAGCTTTCGTCCTATAAATTACGGGTTCAAACGCACATCCAGCGGCTGATATCATGGCGTACTTATTGCAACGACACCAAACCGAGACGGCCAAGCAGTTGTTCAAACCGCTTCGATGTCACACGGTCCAACGCAATGTGCAGCTCGTCCATGACCCAGCCCACCATGCTCCGAATCGATTCCCGCAACAGCTCGCGGCAAGCCTCGCCCACCGTTGTCAGTTTCACGCGACACCATTCACGCAGACTTCCGTTACCCAGTTCCCG
>Ga0082212_10011169_pt1 | contig 11405 bp, 8 predicted proteins | sample TergutNt197P3_FD_71548 | JGI IMG/M metagenome (GOLD analysis project Ga0082212, IMG submission 71548) | Neocapritermes taracua P3 segment gut microbial communities from Petit-Saut dam, French Guiana - Nt197 P3 | ecosystem: Host-associated > Arthropoda: Insects > Digestive system > Gut ... | reverse complement strand
CGCCAGCCGTCATGGTAAAACCCTTCTTTCCAAGTTGCCTTCGATTGATAAGAGATAAAACCAGCCGATCTGCAATTACCGGACGGAACTCTTCCATGATATCCAGAGCCATTCCCGGACGTCCCGGACGATCGCGATGCAGAAAACCTACTGCCGGATCCAATCCCACCGTTTCCAAAGCGGAACGTACATCATGAGCCAATAGAGTATACACAAACGAAAGTAAAGCATTTACCTCATCAAGGGGCGGCCGTCTGTTACGTCCGGCAAAAACAAAATCGTCTTTTTGATCAATTATCAGATGATCGAAAACCTTAAAATATTCCGCCGCCGCTTGTCCTTCAAGCCCACGTACTTCGTCAGTATCGGACATCCTGGGAATCCGCTCAATAATCCTGCCAATTTTCTCCGATGCGTCCTTCAGCTCTCCTGCATTCACCTTGGAGGCATGATCACGAACTGTTCTATTCAGGACAACCCGACAATTCGCTAATTTACCACTAACAACATTGACGGCAATTCCCCGAGTCGTATTTTCATCATCAGCCATCCGATACTGCTGCCGTCGTAAAAGCACATTCCCGCTCACAGGCCCGCGAACACTAGCCATAAAACGTCCGTTTGCACTCAGAAACGAAACCGCCACATTTCGTTCAGCGCAAAATCCAATGAGAAACGGAGAACACAACACATTTCCAAAACAAACAATACCGTCAATGGTGTGAACAGGAATCTGCAACGCTTTTTCCTTTTCCCTCTCCACCACTACAGTCTCCCCTTCCTGGTGAAGGTATGAGCCTTGCGAACTGACATAGAGAGTATTAAGAAGTTTCCGCATCAATTTCCCCCGCAAGCTGTAAGTGAGTTCTAATATATCGATCCACTCGTTTATGCCCCGTCCCGGTATTTTTTGGCATACAACAATCCACCAATGAACAATTATCACACTTCCGCTTTTCGTAATTTGCCGCTGCCGTTTTTCCCGTCTCACGAATATCCATGATCCGTTCAATCAACGCTGTGGTCTTTTCCCGAAGTGTAGCGTCAATAACTTCACTGGTTCTGCGGTGTTCCTGAAGATAGTAAAACTGTCCGTTTCCAATTGTAACTCCAAGCATCTCTTCAAGGCATAAAACCTGCGCGCAAAGCTGCACCCTGTCTATGTCGTCAACCTTCTTTCGCCCACGTTTAAATTCTACCGGTGACACTCTTTCAACGCTTCCGTCTTTTGTATACCAAATCTCCACCAGATCGCACTTGCCAATAAGCCCCCACCGAAGTGAACGTACCGCCATCCCATATTCCTGTTTGAACAAACGCCGTGATTCATGATGTTCGGCATCAACCCGTTCATGCAGTACTCTTCCCTCAGCTGTAAAACGGTTTTCTTCCCATTCCTGTTCCAGATGGATCAGCGCGTATTGCCGCTCACAGAACAACACATGTTGCAATGCGGAAATTTGAATTAGGTCATCTTCGGCGAACATGTTGATCTTTCCTTGATCGTTCATGAGGGGGAAAGCCTTCCCCCTGGGGCGCACACGGTTGCGCCCCCACCCCCATCTCCGGGGGAGCCCTGGACTTCCGTTGGAGCTAAACTGATACAACCGTTTTGAATTCGGTCAGGGCATTCCCGTCCAGACTTAACGTGTATGCGGAAAAATCTCTGACTGGTTCCGAATTTGATTCCCTACGTTCAGCCTTTACACGGTCAAACAAATCCTGAGCCGGTTTATTCCCCATAGGAGAACTGTGCTCAAAAATGATAAGCCGTCGGGCACTCATAAGACCCCGTGCCGCAGAACGGTCATGTTCAAACATTCCCTGCAATGCTTCCCAAAACAACGAAAGATCGTCTTCAGAAAAACCGGTCTGAATAGCCAAGGGAGCTGAAACAAAACCGTAAGCACGGTAGAGTCCATAGGGAATTGTAAACTTGCGCCCCATAGTACGATTATCCCCACTCTGGTCTTCTGCCTCTTTCGACGTGGTAACCGCCATGCGAGTGATGCTGTGTTCCGACGAAATTACCTGATCCATTGAACGCGCAAAGGTAAGCTGTACCGGTCCCCGTACCTGCCCGCAGTTGACACCGGTAGACATAACAGCGCCAAAGGTTCTGATATCATAAAAGTTTTGACACATCCACTTTCTTGCATCTTCAACCTTGTCTCCTCCTTTGCGCTTTCCCTCGTCACCGCTTAAATCAACTCCCAATGCCTTGTAAGCCCGTTCGTGCTGGTTGTTCAACACCGCTTTTTCCTTGACATAGATTTCATAGGGTGGGTTTTCACCTTTTATAAGGCCCACATAATTACGGACCTTCCGTTTGAGGCATACATCTGTTATCAGACCGTTTCCAGTTTCCGCATCTACCCGGGGAAGATTCCCCGCATCGGGATCACCGTTAGGGTTGCCATCCTTAATGTCAAAAAAATAAACAAAATCATAGCGTTTACTAAAATCCATAAAATACTCCTTTCTTATTATTTTACTGTCTCATTTGAGACATCTGACATTCCATGAGCATCTTCTTTTTTTGAAGTAAACAAATCCTGCCGCTGGTGATAGTAACCAACTGCGAATTTTCCTTGTTCATACAAACTCAGATGCGGAGGAAAATCATTAAAATGCCCTATTATCTCGCCAATAAGAATTTCAAAATTCGTCTTTCGTCCTTTGTTTGGTAATTTTGCGAGATGATGGTTTTTTAGTCGCATCAAGGTTGGATACACCGAGATCGGCGAACTGCAGGCCGCCCCATAATACCGTTCTCTGATTGTCGCATTCAAAGAGGGATTCGCCTCTTCCTGGATTTTTTCTAACACTGCAAATAAGCGCCCAAGATGGTAACCGATTGATAATTGACCTGTATCAAGTCCCACTTGTAGTACCTCCTTTTCATTGTAATTATTTTTGGCGTATAATAGCCGGTTTAAATATGCCTTTATCAAAGCGGCGCGTACCGGCTTAACCCGGTTTCCCGTATCGCTTTTAATTCGTCTTAGAACAGCCTGTAACAGTGTTGCTGGGTAGGGGGTTCCGGATATTATCGACCGCATAAAATCTCCGGCGACATTGGGCGGGATATTATCACTTTTATCCTGAACCGCAGTGTTCACAAGGAGCCGCCAAATCGAATAGTATGGAGGTTCTCCTTTAGGCTTAATAATTTCAAGATCCTGAAAATGTTTTCGAATATTACCTGCAAATTCTGAAACCGTTCCTTTCATCCAGAAACGGATGGAAATGCGGGCAGCATTTGGAGAAATCCCAAGGATAAAAAACTTTTCGTCACCTGAGTCCTCAATATAGCCTCCTGTTGTCGGAGAATTAAAAAGATGCTTGATACGACGAACCCCCGCATCGGGATCATCTTTAGGTGGTTCGGCAAGAAAAAAAGAAAAGTCCTCTTCAAATTGGGTATGCCGATCCGACCAGAAAACAGTTGATGCATCTCCGACCTGCATACGCTGGGAAGAATTTCGATCGAGGAGTGTATTCAGGGCTGTTGTATAGGCGAACATCGCAGTTTCACCGACAGGGGCATTTTGTCCTTGTTTCTTTCTGAACGATTCAAAAGAATCCTTATTAAAGGAAACAATGTTTGCTCCGGATGTTTGAGCTCCCCAAACACCTTTAATGGCCGTATGCAAAGTGGAGATTCTGTCCTTCTCGCCGGTTATAAGACACAACCCGATGTTGTCGCTAATAACTTTTTTTCCGACGATGGCCTTTTTTACTTCATCTTTCTGACAGTAGAGTTGAAGGTCACCATCAAAACGGAAAGTCATAACGGGATTAGTCCGGTATATATCTTCCCACTGAGATGTTTTTTCGAGAATAGCAATATTTAAAGTGGATAGAAAGGTAAGGATTGCTTTTTTTCCGTGCGTATCCGGTAGTTCATTTTGGATACGATCGATAAAAGCTTTTTTCTGTTCCGGCACGCGGGAAAGTTTTCGATTCTTTTCGTTCGCATTAAGCCCTTCGGTATTCACCGTACCCAACACATAACTCGCACTGTCCCAGAGCAGATTCGCCGCTACTCCTGATGTCTTTTTTACCCCCTGAGGAACCAGAAAAGACTTTCCTCGTTTTTTTGTTCCCTCCCCCTCCCGGGTGTCTTCAAATTGTACAAACGAACCTTTTTTATCAAGAACAATAACAAAAGGAATTTCTTTCCATTCCCAACCGGCAGGAGCAATAGAACTCTCCGTATCTGCCGCTTTCCGGTCATAGTACTCTTTTAGTGCCTGTAGTATCATGAACGGACCTCCAGATTTCGCCGGTCGGTATTTATTGCATTATTTTCAAGACGGGCCTTGAAAAATTCCGGTATGGGATGCTCGGGATCGTCATAATTAAGATCGTATAACATCCACCCAAGATCATCATCTGGATTTATTTTTTCCAGCAGAGGAACGGCGTTTTCAACAAGACGAAAATCACAGGCAAACTCCCGGCAGCCAAGATACGGACGATGAAAACACTGGCCCTTTTTTGCCCGTCGTTCAAACATGGCGGCATACTTCGCTTCTGTTTCATCACCTCGCTCATATTGAACCTGTTCGTCTATATCAGACCAATATGGACCATAGCTGTTCTGTTGTTTTCTTTTTTGAGGAGGAATAAATTTAAACCAGCCATAAATACGGTACCTGACATTTTTAAGAAAAAGACCTGCCCGCTGTTGCCTGTAATCTTCTACATAAAACCCCAGGGGATCACCGTTTCGCCCTTCTAACTGAGCATGAGACGGCGTACCGGCGATTTTCCCGACTTCATTTCTCCGAACACTAATCCACTTAATCGGATTCATCACCTCAATTCGGGTTATATGCCATGAAATTGCGGGTTTCCAAAGAATAGCGTCAAAAATCGATCGAGCTGCAGAAGGGGTCATTACATCATAACTAACCCTCTCAACTTTCATTTCAGGGCGCGTAAAACAGGCGTAATCGCCCCAAACTTCAAGGCACCAGTCCTTCATAACACCTCCTTATTAATACATATAATCCACTGGATCATTCGGCATCTCGTCAATTAGCAATCCTGTTTCATTACTGTATTCAACCGTATTATTCAGTGCAAAATTACCAAGGGTGATTTCTTCCAGGGACCCCCGATTTTTTAGAAGAGAAAATTGATCCCCATATATATTTATCGTATACCTTTGTAGTTTTCGTAATAGTACTCTGTTTGAAATTTCACTGTGTTTTAATAAATCGATCAATTTTTTCCCTTCCCCATAAGGAACGAGGATACTGCGCTGGTTCGTATCGTTGATAAACCTGAAAGATTTGCCGGCGATTCTGAACTGGATACCCCAGTCGGGAACTTCTGCTTTTAGCAATTTCATTATCTTCTTGGTATCTAATGAATTGACCTTCCAATAAAGTTCAGAAAAATAAGAAGGGAACACACTTTTGTCAATGGGGTTCTTCAAACCTTGAGAAAACATATCTTCTGCAGTTTCACTTGCCTTCCTGAGAATTCCCGCAGGTGCTTTACGAGGAGCCCTAAAAACTACAACCTTGCCAAGTTCGCCACCGGTACACTTTCCTTCTCGGTTACACCTTCCCGCAGCTTGGGCAATAGAATCGAGCCCTGCCAAGGCTCGGTACACCACCGGGAAATCTATATCAACCCCCGCTTCCACAAGCTGGGTGCTAATAACACGAACACTTTCCCCTTTTTCCAAATTGTTCTTAATTTTGCCGATTACATCACTCCGGTGTTGTGGACACATAAGGGCTGAAAGATGATACGTTCCTTTCGGCATCAAAGCATGAAGTTCCCGACAGCTTTTTCGATCCGACACGACGCATAACACCTGATCATACTCTGCCAATTCCCCAGCCAAATCCTTCCATTCAACAGAAATCGACAGATCCCGAGGAACCTCCACCTTAACCCGTTCTAGTTTTTTGTACAGACCGGAAACATCCTGAATAATTTCCCTGATTGAACCCGCTGGTAATCCGGGGAAATCCTTAAATTCTTTTTGTTTTTCAAAGACCGGTTGAGTTGCTGTGCAAAAGACAAAACTGACACGATAACGTTCAGTTAAAAGCAGCATAGTTTCAAGAATTGGTTTAAGATAATCTGTTGGAATAAGTTGAGCTTCATCAAGAATTATTACACTGTTTGCAATATTGTGCAGTTTTCTGCAACGGTTGGTTTTTGCCGCAAAAAGTGATTCAAAAAATTGCACTGATGTTGTTACGATTATCGGCGCATCCCAATTTTCCGCAGCAAGTCGGGAACGTACTGTTGTCTCATCATCATCCAGGTTTGAGTGATGTTCAACAATTTCATCATCACCAAATACTTCACGAAACACCCGGGCATTCTGTTCGATGATACTTGTATAGGGGATGACATAGATGATTCTTTTTTTGCTGTGCAGTTCTGCATGTTTTAACGCAAAGGCCATGCTTGACAATGTTTTCCCGCCGCCTGTCGGTACGGTCAGCGAAAAGAAACCGCTTTCCATCTCTGCGGCACTGCGGCAATCCGCAAGAACCTGCTGCCGGGCTTCGTAGACACATTTATCATAAGAGCCCTGAGCCTTTTGGATCTTGGTAGCCATATAATCATTAAAGCGTTTGTGCAATTCTGTTATGGAAGAATACCCTTCCCGTTCTCTACTTTGTTCAGGGTTCATATAGTTTTCAGTATCCAAGCGATCCGCATCAATCAAACAGGAAAAAAGCATCCGTATCCAGAGTGACATATCAAGTTCCTTATCATCAAATTTCCAGGGTGATTTCTTCGGGCATATTTTGGGTAGCATGGCCTTTAATTCTTCATCTATATCCTTTGTATTTACGTTTTGCAACCGATATGCCAACGCTGCTTGTGAACCTATCCAATCGGGTAATCCGGTATGATGACCTGCTATACAATAAGATAGAATCCGGCCTATTGTTTTTCCGAAAATTTCCTCCGCTAGTTTTGCACCGGGACCTGAATGCTCAACTCTCCCCGGAGACTCGGAAGACGCCTCTTCGTTATATCCGCTTTTATTTTCAAAATATTTCTGCCATTCAGATGTCCCCTTGGAAATATCATGGATCATCCCAAGGGCGTATCCCCATTCATGGGAATCAAACTCTGCCGCAAAATCTGCTGCAAGTTTTGCCGTACCCTGTAAATGATCCTCCAAAAGCTGGGGTTTATCCCATTCATCGTCGTCCAATTTTCGAACATGGGCAAAGTACTCCATAAACTCCTCCGTAAATATACTAACTAGAAAATTATACCTTTCTTTTCTAAAATTGTCAATATTAACATTTCAATTAATTAAAATATTTTATATTTTTTACACCTCTTTTCAGAGGTGTAAATTCATCACAACATTTCAATAAATTAGTTTCAATCCACACACCCGCATGGGGTGCGACCTGAATTTGTGCGGCGTCATCCGCATCGCAAACGTTTCAACCCTCACCACCTGGCTATATTAACCCAATCAATCCCGCAAACATCCGATTGGAACAATATATACCCCATCGTTCCGTTTATAACCGAATTCCCCGGCAGTCAGTACCATCAGGAAAGACGGCTCTTTCATCTTATCCAGATTTATCTTATCACGCAGGGTTTTTAAATTTTCGGCAGCAGCTTCTATTTCTTTCGCTCCCATCTTTATTTCAATAGCGCCCCACCGTCCGTCTTTGAGATGAACGATAGCATCAGCTTCCAAACCGCTTTTATCGCGGTAATGGAACACCTCGCCGTCAATAGCTTGAGTATACACGCGCAAGTCCCGGACACATAGCGACTCAAATAAAAGTCCGAATGTATTAAAATCCTGTAACAAACTTTCCGAGTTGGCACGGAGGACGGCGGTAGCAATGGATGGATCAACAAAATGTCTTTTGGGAGTAGTTCGTAAAGCAGTTTTTGAACGCATTGCCGGATTCCATGCAGGCAGATCTTCTACTACGAATATACGGCGTAACGCATTAAGATATGAGAAGATGGTTTTTTCGGAAATGCTGCTTTCATCTCCTGCAATGTCTTTGTGAATAGTAACAATGTTCGTCGTTGTGGATATGTTACGCGCCAATGAACGCATTAGGGCTCGAAGGCGCGCAGGATTTTTTTGAACATCATCTACACGGGACACATCAATATTAATCACTGCATCAACATAGTCGTACACTTGCCTCAGAGCTACAGATTCCGCAACTTTCATGGAAGCCGGCCATCCGCCCCGAACCAATGCAAAGGCTAAACCCTCAATCGACAGGGAAGAAGCAGCTTCTATAGAAGCCGGGTTCTCACCACCAACAACGCTGTCAAAAAGGGATTGTAACGAAATAGTTCCATTCGATTCCAACGATTCAAACAAGGACATGGGGCGCATCAACAGCCGCGAAATACGGCCGGTTCCTGTATGCTGAACAGCATTGTCTTTTGGCACGGCAGAGCCTGTAAGGATGAACTGACCGGTTTCCCCGCGTTGGTCTATTGCAAAGCGAACCGCATCCCACAGTACGGGAGCCATCTGCCATTCGTCAATAAGCCGCGGGGTATCTCCTTGCAATAACAAAGAAGGCTTTGTGTCAGCCGCTTGTTGGTAGGAAGCAGTGTGGTCGGGATCCTGCATGTAGAGAATGCTGACAGCCTTTTCTGCTGCTGTTCTCGTTTTCCCACACCATTTTGGCCCTTCGATAAGTACTGCCCCGGAGGCTTCCAAGGCTCTATCCAGTACTTTATCCGCTATACGGCTTAAATATATCTGTTTCGAGGTTCCCATATGCTCATTATACCTTTAACTTCCGGGTTTGGCAATGTTTTACTTCCGGATTTGGCGATATTTTACTTCCGACTTTGGCAGTGTTTTACTTCCGGTTTTGGCAATTAAAAGAGCCGGCTTAAGAAGAGAAATCTGAGAAGAAGAGCTCTTACCACCTGTCGTCCAAAAGAAATTCGACCAGGTTTTTGCGAAGGATTCCTTCGCGATTGTAATCCATAAGAGAATCCATCGAAAGAACGAGTTTGAGGTAATTATCCTTTATTGCCTCTAAAGGGCTAAATTCCCGTTCAACGATTCCTTTATTCGCCAGAAGATAACAAACCTGAATGTACATTTTCTCGTTTCTGCGCTGTGCAATAAAATCAACCTCAGTATGTTCAATCTTTCCGACATACACATTCCATCCCCGGCGCTTTAATTCCATAAAGACAACATTTTCAAGAAGTCCCGGCAATGCGTCATCCCGAAAACCCAAAATCGCATGTTGTATTCCATGATCTTCAAAAAAATACTTTTCCTGGGTTTCCAACTGTTTTTTACCCCGGATATCATAACGGCTGACTTTGCGGATCAAATAAGCTTTTTCCAGTGCCCTGATATAATTATACACAGTCTCTCCGCTTAACCTTCGGCCCTGATTTTTTAAAAAATCAATGATCCGTTTTGCAGAAAAAATATTCCCCCTGTTGTCCATAAGGAATTTGACAACCCGTTCAAGAAGTTCCGTATCCCGTATACGATGCCGGGTAAGTACATCCTTAAGCAACAATGAATTGTAAATATCGGTTAAATACGGATAAACTGCTTCGGAATTTATATCCATTTCATGGATGCCCGGGAGACCACCGTATTGCAGATAATCCAGAAACTGCCGGTTAAGATCCTTGTTTTTGTCTTCGTTAAAAGCTTTTGTAAAATCAAGATGCTCGGCAAAAGAAAGCGGGAACACCGGGATTTCAACAAGACGGCCTGCAAGCAAAGTATGGAGTTCCCCCGAAAGCAGTTCAGTGTTGGAACCGGTAATATAAACATCGCAATTAAAATCCACCCTGCAAGACGCAACAGTTTTTTCCCACTCGCTGACCCGTTGAACCTCGTCCAGCATGATATATAGCCGTTTAGTTGATTTTTTTGCCCACCCGGCTATGTGTTTATATAGGGCTTTCCTGTCTGTAAGTATATCAAGGCTCTGAGATTCAAAATTAAGGTAAAGTATCCTTTCTTTGCCTACCTTCCGTTCCAGCAATTTTTCCCGCAGCAGGCGAAGGATAACACTTTTTCCGCTCCGCCGCATTCCGGTAATAACCTTAATAACAGGCTTGTCGATGAATGGCTCGATTTTTTCCAGATACAGGTCACGTTTGATCAAATCAACCCTCCAAAACAGGAGAGTAACATGCTAAAACCGGAAAGTCAAGAATTTCTTATATAAAGAAAACTTTTTATACTTTTTTCAATAGTTTCTTATATATAAGAAACTATTGATTTATATCCCTAACTTCCCGGTTTTGGCGGCATTTTAACAAATTCTGTCAACCAAACCGAATACGGATTATTCAAGCCATTCTTCAACAATTTTATCTAGTTGTTTTCTGATTTCTGAAAAATCCTTGTCCAAATCAAGTGTTTTTACGCTTATTCTATTTCCATCCATAAGGTATCTTTTATCCGGCGTAATCTCTTCATCTGTTTTGGCATATAATAATAGACCGCTTACATTCCCTGAGTGATGAACATCTTTATTTTTTACATAAGTAAAAATCTGATATAAATTTCCAGAATGAATAGAACGGCTATTATACAAATAATTTGCCTGCATAGTGTGACTATAATACTTTGTGTCAATAATGAGTGTTTTTCCCTGATATTCAAGAGAAATATCTGATTGCATTTTTGGTAATTTATCAATTATACCATCATCAACATTCCAATTGATTTGAGGTGCCGATGCTTTCAGATCTGAGTATTCTTTCCGATAATATGCAAGTACAAATCTTTCAAATAGCTTATGCATATGATCATCTTTAAACAACATTAACTTTCTTGAGCCTTCCTGTGTAGTAGGTAACAATGCTTCGATTACAAGATAGCATAGATTTATCAGCATTTTATAAGTTGAATTGTTACGATGGTATTTGACATTAGCCCACTGGATATCGTGCTTATTTATTGAATCAATATAATGAAAATAAAATAGAATTTTCTTCAATGTTTTTTTTAACTCCAATCTCACTTTGTCAGAGTGAATAAGAATCAACATGGTTGTTTTTAAAATTTGGTTTATATACACATTTTCAGAAAATTCGTCAAATTCGCAAACAAGTTGCCTTTTATGAATACTTCCCTGTTTTAAGGATGAGGAAATGTGTATCTTCCCATGAGGAGAATTGAGCATATCTTCGCGGGAAATATACTCACGACCAAGTCCTCTTTTTATCTGATCTGCGATACCTTTAGCAAGAATAGCGGCTAATAAATCTTCTACATAATCAAAATCTTCAGACGCAATGTTTTTGTAATTATCCTCCCTCAGTACTTGAAAGGCATAAGCGAGCATATGATAGATATTCTGTATCTTAATCATTTCAGGGCGCCACGGAGTTTTTCTGTCCAGTATTCAATTTTGGTTTTTTCA
>Ga0082212_10011168_pt1 | contig 11406 bp, 5 predicted proteins | sample TergutNt197P3_FD_71548 | JGI IMG/M metagenome (GOLD analysis project Ga0082212, IMG submission 71548) | Neocapritermes taracua P3 segment gut microbial communities from Petit-Saut dam, French Guiana - Nt197 P3 | ecosystem: Host-associated > Arthropoda: Insects > Digestive system > Gut ... | reverse complement strand
TTGCAAGATTCTCCGCCGTGTTTGTCCATATCTCATAGCGGTTATATCCGTCTATAAGGATCCCTTCCCATATAGTCTAAGGGTTCGAGCCACTTTAAAGTCAAGTGGTTTCTTAGGGCTGTTCAGTTCATTCATTCATAATAGATCGTCTATTGAACTACTCGCTGTTGTGTGTTATCGTGTATTGGAAATACTATTGAAGCGACGGGGTTATCGTCCGCTTAACCTAAGCGGTTTTATGGAACAGTGGGAGGACTATCAGTTTGAAAACAAGAAAGAAAAAGGGCACGCGGTTAATATCGCTGCTGTTGACGCTGATTTTGCTGGCCGGGGTTCTTTCGTGCGGTTCTTTCAACTTCGTCACGTATGCGGACGGCGGGCCGGTTGGGGACGTCATATTCAATCAACCCTCCCAATGGGCGCCGGGCTCCGCGATCGAGACCATTTCATGGTCGACCACGGCAATCTCCCACCTTTACGACATCGCTTACACGCCTGAGGCATCCCTTGCGTATAATGGCTACGCGACTGACGCCCACCTTGTGATGCGCGATAACACAATCTCGATTTACGGTTATCAAACTTATGCGCGCATGGATTACTTGTTCACGGACGTATACAAGCTGGACAGCCTTGCATTTACCCTGACCCCGTCTAACATGAACTTTCACTCGTTTTCGGAAACGGGCTTTCTGTTTAACGGCAATATGTCAATGATTGGCGGCACCCAGTATTATACCGGCTACGCCATAACCCTCACATGCGAAAACCCGGCCGGTATGATGGAAAACACGGGAACGGCCGCTAACACCGCAACGCTGCGCATCTACTATATCGACGGGGAGGAGTGGAACACGCTCAGCTTCCAGCCCGGAAGCGTCGCGACCACGCGGACTCTTGTCGCCACGGTAAAAAGCGGCATTAAAACGCTGGACAGCACCCCCTACCGCGTCAGCATTGATCTGGATCATGCAACGAAGGCGTTCAAGGTATATGTCGATGGCGTCTTACGCGCCGACGTTCCCGGGAGCATGGTGCCCGCCGGTGCGGGGCACGGCTTCGGTTTCTATATGGGGAGCTATGCGCACAACTGCGGCATTCTCTCCCGCGTCAGCTACGAGTATGTGATGGCAAGCGTCGAGCCGCTGCCGGATCCGACGCATTCGACGGTCAACTTTATATTCAGGGACGGCGGTACCGATACCGTGATCCGCGCCCCAGAGAAGGTAGACGGCCTGCCGGGCAATAGATACAGGATCGAACCGCCGCGCGTCATCATGTATGAGGGTATTAAATATGTGCTGACCGGCAGCGACCGCGGCGCCGAAGCCAAGACGGGCATAACGCTGGTGTACAGGCCGGATTCTGACAATAACATCACTAATCTGTATTACACAAAAGCAACCGTGATTGTGACGGAAGGCGCCCCGCCGCCGGAAAAGGAGGCGTGGGTCAACGGCGATTCCGATATAACCAGTGTGAGGGTGGGCGACGAGATTGAATACGCGATAACGGCCTACGCCACTCCGGCCCCGCCACCGGCGATGCTGGCTGTGGGGAATGATGGCAATCAAAACAGCACGAATTGGTGGACCGCGCCGGTTGTCTCGCATGGTGTACGTAAGGGTGATATTAGATACATATCGTTTTTGAATCTGACGCCTGCTGAATTTAGTGAAGCAGAGGTCGGAGAGTGGGATGGCAGTCCCACCGGCCCCTTCTGGAACGCATCCGCCGAAGGTAACAGCGACGTCAGAGCGTGGGTCTTGGGCGGCGACCACCTGTATGTCGGCGCGGTCGGCGGCGTCTATCTTAGCGATGGGGCAAATCAGTTTAATAATTTCATAAATCTTGAAAGCATCGATTTTGAGTATCTATATACAGATAACGTAACCGATATGAACAATATGTTTGAAAACTGCGGAAGCCTCGAAGAGCTTGATTTGAGCGGTTTTGACACGTCAAAGGTTACGGACATGCACTATATGTTTGAAAGCTGCGGAAGCCTTGAGACGCTGAATATAAGCAGTTTTGACACGTCAGAGGTTACGGATATGCACTACATGTTCGGATGGTGCAAAAGCCTTGAAACGTTGAATGTGAGGAGCTTCAGTACATCAAAGGTTGAGAAGTTCAACAGCATGTTTGAGGAGTGTGATTCCTTGACGGTGTTGGATTTGCGAAACTTTGACACTTCCAGCGCCGACGATATGAGTTGTATGTTTACCGGTTGCACCAACCTTGAAAATTTGGATTTGACCAGTTTCAACACATCAGGCGTCACAAATATGACGGATATGTTTTGTGAATGTGAAAGCTTGAAATATTTGGATTTACTCAGTTTTGACACATCGAGTGTTACAAGCGCATATGGTATGTTTTCGGGCTGTTCTTCCCTAATCTCAACAAAGGACAAACCCTTCCAAGTAAACCATTTTAGTGTGACGAATATACGTCAGTTATGGATGATGTTTTCCTGGTGCGAAGCCTTTGAGTATCTTGACCTATGCCAATGGGAAATTGTCGCTGCGGATGCTACAAATATGTTTGAACACTGCGAGAACTTAGCCGAAATCCATCTGGAAAGTGTGGATTTTACAGATAGCACAACAGATTTTGATGATATGTTTGAAGGCACTTTTGTAGACATCAAAATATTCGTAAGCGTTGCGAGCGCGGGCTGGATAGGGACCAACGAAGCTGATTTAGGATTAACACATGACAGCTACAGCCTCATTACCCCCGCTAACGATCTTAACGACGAGTGGCATGACGATTGCAACGCCCAGCCTCAGGCTCCGGCCACCCCGGTCAGTTGGGAGCTTGGCTACGTCCCGCCGACACGCCCGGTTCCTAAAGGCTATGTCATCATCACGGACATTATCCCCGATGGGCTGGCCATAGACGAGGACAGCATAACGGGCAGCAAAACAGCGTCCTTTATCGGAACCGAAACCAGCCTAGTCTGGAAAATCTCCAGTCAAGAGATAACGTGGCAAATCCCCGCAAGCATGCTGCCCGTTACGTTATCGGTGAAGGCGATAGTCGCAGCCTCACCTATAGGCGGTGACGTCTATGAAAACACTGCGGATGTGACCTATAATGATGAGACGCAAACAACTAATATAGTATCCCACACATTTGTTAGCGACTACTTCCTTGTCAGGGAGGAGTATTACCTCTATAACAGCGCTCCAACAGACGTTAAGATAGCCGAGGATTATGAAGCCAGAGGCACTGGCGGCAGCTATCGTGTGCGCGGGCTTGAGTCGCCGCTGAAAGAGATATACATACTGATGGGCTATGCGGTCGACGGAGGGGTCTTTGTATCATCCGGCGCGCTGCCTGCTGATGGGGATTACCGGATCGTCAAGCTCTATTACAAGACCTTGACCGTTACCGTCTATTTCGTTGATCAAGGTGGAATAGCGCTGCGAACACCTTCCATTGAGACGGTGGTGCCCGGTAAAGACTTTTTTATCCCGAACAGGTATTTTGACAGCATCGGAGCAAATGCATACTACGCTTATAAGGGGACGGCCCCCTCCGACGGGACGCACCCCGCGCCCGGGGGGTCGCCGGTTTATCCCGGAAGCCCGGCATTATCAGGGGTGAATACAGACATGCAAATCACGCTGTATTTCACAGCGTCCCAAAGCGTGGTGACTGTGCGCTTCGCTGAGCTTGGCAACCCGTCGCATATACTGCGCGGCGACGAAACGTTCTTTTTCAGCGTTAGCTTTGTCCCGCCTAATACTCTGAGAGACGACATAACAGTCGAAGACTTGGATGAGCAGGTCTACCATTATGCAAATAGTTATTCGACGGACGGCGCCGGTAGCTCCGGGTTCCCGGGGACGCAAACCACGTCCGGGCATTTGATAACGCTTTATTTTGAGACAGAGTATCCCATAACGGAGATGTTCCACTCTGAGACAGGCCGTAATCCGGTAACCGTTCTCAGCCCGGATATTTCAACGAGCTTTCCCGGTGGCGGGCTGTTTACCGGAAATCCTCCCGCCACTATAGACTACGGCGGCTACAAATGGACTTACAAGGGCTTTAAAATCGGCAATGACGAAGCCTTGCTCGATCCGGGGGATACAGTGTCCTTTGTCGTAATGGAAGAAATTACTATCATCTATGTCTATGAACGGGGCAATGGCCCCGGCAACACCGGAAACACCGGCGGTTATGGCGGCGGTGATACTACGGGTGATAAGGAAAGCCCATCGCCTACGGTACCGCCGACCGAGAAGCCGGACATTACCCCGCCCGGTGAGACGACACCTGAGGAACCCGATATTGACGGTAACGATTCCTCGACGCCTCCGCCCCTGCACGATGTTGACAACACTCTGGTTCAGCAAGAAGGCAATGTCTACATTGAGTACGATCGAAATGGCACACCTCTTGGTCAGTGGCATTGGGACGACGAGTTGGAAGAGTGGGTTTTTGATGAGTATCCGCCGGACGCTGGATTGCCTCAAACCGGCGATACCGGCATGCCGGTTTCAATGCTGTTTATTTTGCTTGACCTATCATTGATTGCATCAGTATTTACGATTGTGAAGTTGGTTTCGCTGAGGCGGGGAAAAATGCAGTCATAACTGGTTTCAAACATGTAGAGAATAATGACTTACAGATCGTAGTACATGTCGAACTCCGCCGGGTGGGGGAGCTGGTTGTACCTTGCGGACTCAAGCCGTTTCTTCTCGATCCAGACCTCGATCAGCTTTTCCGGGAATACGCCGCCCTTGGTCAGGAACTCATAGTCGGACTCCAGTGCGTCCAACGCTTCGTCAAGGGAGCGCGGGAGATGCGTCAGCTTCCGCTGCTCCGCAGGGGGGAGGTTGTATAGGTTGAAATCATATGGGCCGAAGCCTTCTTTTGACGGGTCGGTCTTTTTTTGTATCCCGTCGAGGCCGGCCATGAGGATCGCCGAGTATGCGTAATACGGGTTGCAGGCGCCGTCCGGGCTGCGGAGCTCGAAGCGTTTTTTGTCCGGCCCTTTTGCGTACGCCGGGATCCGGATAACGCTGCTGCGGTTAGAGGTCGCGTAGCCGATCGTGACCGGCGCTTCATACCCCGGGACAAGCCTTTTGTACGAGTTTGTGCTCGGGTTGGTGAATGCGCAGAGCGCCCTTGCGTGGGTCAGGAGCCCGCCAATGAAAAAAACGGCCGTTTCGCTGAGCTGCGAGTATCCGTCCGCGTCGTAAAAGAGCGGGTTCCCGCCATTCCACAACTGTATATGCACGTGCATGCCGTTGCCCGCTTCGGCGTATATGGGTTTTGGCATGAACGTGGCTGTCTTGTGTTCCGCGATTGCGGAGTTTTTGACTATATGCTTTGTCAACATCGTCTTGTCTGCCATATCAAGCATGGGGCCCATCTCGACTTCGATTTCCAGTTGCCCCGGGCCGCCGACTTCGTGGTGGTGGTATTTGACAAGAATCCCTTGCTTCTCCATCAGCATGGCTACCCGCGAGCGGAATCCGCCGAGTCTGTCCATTGGCGGGGCCATGTGGTACCCGCCCTTCAGGGGCATTTTGTACCCGAGGTTTTCGTTGTCGTTGCCTGTGTTCCAGACCGCCTGGTCCGTATCGACGCGGTATCTCGATTCGTTCTGGCCGACAAGATAGCTTACGTGGTCAAAGACGTGGAACTCAAACTCCGGGCCGATGCGCATCTCATCCGCGATCCCCAGTTTTCTCATGTACTCTTCGGCGCTGACAGCGACATTCCGGGGGTACTGGTCAAACCGGTGGTTCCCCGGTTCACCGATGACAAAGACGTCGCCGATCATCGCCAGGGTCGGGACTTCCGCGAATGCGTCCTCGTAGGCGCTCTTTATATCCGGGATGAATACCATGTCGCTCTTCTCGACAGGCGCGTACCCGTAGTTTGAGCCGTCAAACCCGATCCCGTCTTTTAGCGTGCTTTCGGAGAACCTGCCGCGCGGTATGGTGAGATGCCGCCAGCGCCCGTCAAGGTCGACCATCATGAAGTCGATCATTTCGATTGTCTTGTCTTCGCAATACTGCTGCACTTGTCCGATACTACTAAACATTTTTATCCTCCGATACGGCGATTTTCTTCAACCAGTTAAGGGTTTGTTTCCGGGCGACCGCGACCGCGACCGCGACGGCGACCGCGACCGGGGCCGGCTGCGCGTTTCAAAGCAGCTCGCCGTAGCGTCTGATGAATATCCTCTTGAACAAGGTGACCAATGCCATGTATAAAACGACCGTCAGCGCAAGCCATGCGAAGTATTCAAGCGGCAGCGCGGTGAGCCCGACAGCCTCGCCAAAGGGTGTAAGAGTTATGGCTGTCAATACCGCGATGCCCGTGAACGTGAGCAGGACGACCGGCAGGGAAGCGCGGCTTTGTATAAACGGGACTTTCGGCGTGCGTATCAGATGGATAACGAAGGTTTGGGTCCACATCGACTCCACAAACCACCCGGCCTGGAACAGCGCAATGAAGAAAAAACTCATTGCCGGGTCCTCGATCTGGTGGAACTGCAGCCCTCCGCACGCGGCCGGGCAGATCACAAAGTACATCAAAAGGTACGTGGTTATGTCAAACAGGGAGCTGAGCGGCCCGATCCATACCATGAACCTGCTGATGCTCGACGCGTCCCATTTCCTCGGTATGGAGAGGAACTCGTCGTCGACATTGTCCCACGGGATGGTTATACAGGATATGTCGTAAATCAGGTTTAGAAGCAGGATTTGAATCGGGAGCATAGGCAGGAAGGGGAGGAACGCGCTCGCCGCGATGACTGAGAACATGTTCCCGAAGTTGGAGCTCGCCGTCATCTTGATGTATTTGATGATATTTGCGTAGATCTTCCGCCCTTCGCTTACGCCGTTTTTTAGTACCATCAGGTCTTTTTCCGTGAGGATCATCGTTGCGGATTCCTTGGCGATGTCGACTGCCGTGTCGACGGAGATGCCGACGTCCGCAGCCCGCATAGCCGCCGCGTCGTTGATTCCGTCGCCCATGTAGCCAACTGTATGCCCGTTTTCACGGAGCGCGGTGACGACCCGGGCTTTCTGCTGGGGCGACAGTTTGGCGAACACGTTTGTTCCCTCCACGACCGATTTCAACCGTTCGTCATCCATGTCCTCTATATCCGCGCCAAGCAGTATGTTGTCCGCGGAAAGCCCGACCTGGCCGCATACGCTTTTTGTTACGGCGTCGTTGTCGCCGGTTAGGACCTTCACTTCAACGCCGTACTCGTGGAGCGACTTGATAGCAATGGCCGCGCTCTGTTTCGGCGGGTCAAGGAACGCGAGGTACCCGATCAGCACCATTTCGCTCTCGTCCGTGACGGAGAAGGATCCGACCGGGGACGGGTTCGTCTTTTGGGCCACGCCTAAGACGCGGAACCCGTCGTCGTTGTACTCATTGCATGTGCTCAGTATTTCCTGCCTGAGCGCCTCCGTTATGGGCTCGACGGCGCCGTTGTACTCGGCGAATGCGGAAATCGACAGCATTTCCTCGATTGCGCCTTTAGTGATCATCTGCGTCTTGCCATACCTGTCTGAAACGACCACGCTCATACGCCTGCGGCTGAAGTCAAACGGTATTTCGTCCACTTTGACGTACGCGCTTTCGTCATCTACGACATTACCCTCGCGCGCGCGCTCGATAATGGAGACGTCCATCAGGTTTCGCAGGCCGGTCTGGTAGTAGCTGTTCAGGAACGCGTGGCGCAGGACCCTCGGGTCGCTGTTCCCGTGGATGTCAAGATGGTATTCCAGTATGATCTTGTCCTGCGTCAGCGTGCCTGTTTTGTCGGTACAGAGTATGTCCATCGCGCCGAAGTTCTGGATGGAGTTGATTTCTTTGACGATGACTTTCTTTTTTGACATGGTCACGGCGCCTTTGGCGAGGTTTGCGGACACAATCATTGGCAGCATTTCCGGGGTGAGGCCCACCGCCACGGAGAGCGCGAACAGGAACGCCTGGAGCCAGTTTTGCTTGGTGAAACCGTTGATGAGCAGGATGACGGGCACCATAACGAGCATGAACCTGATCAGAAGCCACGATACCGAGCTCACGCCTTTCTCAAAGCTTGTGGGCGGGGTTTTGCCCTGTAGCTGCCCGGCTATCCCTCCCAAAACCGTGTCGTCCCCAACAGCCAGCGCCAATGCTGTCGCCGAGCCGGATATGACCGTGCTGCCCATAAAGGCAAGGTTGTTCAGGTCCAGTGGGTTCTTCTGCTTACCTGCGACAGGCACGCCGAATTTCTCCACGGATTCGCTCTCGCCGGTGAGCGAGGATTGGCTGACGAACATGTCCTTTGCTTGCAGTATCCGCAGGTCTGCGGGGATTATATCCCCGGCCGCCAGGTGGATGACGTCGCCGACGACCACCTCGTCGAGCGGGATTTCCCGCTTTTCCGATATGATTTCATCGGTGTCGTCTTCTTCGTACTGGCGTACGACCGCGACGGTCGTTTCCACCATCTCGCCCAGTTTTTCAGCCGCGTTGCCGCTGCGCGATTCCTGCACAAAGCGTACCATCCCGCTGATGAATACCATAGCCAGGACGATAATGACTGCCGTCGGGTCCTTTTCGCCGGGCGCGGCGATTATTACGTCCGTGATAAATGAGAGCCCTGCCAGTATGAACAAGACTACCGTGAACGGGTTGATAAATGAGTCCCATAAACGGTGAAAGACCGATTCTTTCTTCTGCTTAGTGATGACGTTGGCGCCGTACTGGTCGCGCATTTCGTCAACTTTGTCTTCGTCGTAGCCGTCAAAGCTGTTGTCGTATTGTATGAGGATCGTCTCATACGACTTGCCCGCTGCATTGAGCAGCCGCCTTTTTGCCCGTTCCGCACGGGTCGTAGTGGATACGTAATCTTGCTTCTTCATCTCTTTTGCCTCCTTTTCCCGGTTTTGAGGCGCAGATCGTCAGGTCGATGTATTTGAGGCGGATGTATGCGCCCTAATACAGCCCGATAATCTGCCGCCGCTGATGTGCCGTCTACTACCGTCGGGGTCCATACGCTCGCCTCCTTAACAGTAATGCCATACAAATGGACAAGTAAAATAGGCCCTGTCATCGCATACGACGACAGAGCCATCTTGTAAAAGCATCCATCATCGTCCAAGCTTTAGCTTCGCAGGGCGATGAAGTTGCGTTATTCCGCGCCTTACTTTCGACGCGGACTGTTCTACCTTCTCATAGTGTCTCCACTAATACGCGGCAGCAACCCTTATCCCTGCGGTAGCCTCACCTACCGATTGACAGTTCATTATACACCAATCTTTTCAGCTTGCAAATGTTTTTTTGAAGAAAAATATGTAAAAAGTGCAGAGGGGTAGGTGAGAGGGTGAAGCGAGAGATGTGGAGCCTAACCCGGGTTAAAGTAATGCGGGAAAAATCCGATACCACTTATATATAGTATTTTCCGGAGCGTGGTTCAATGGCGCCCATTCCTTCTAACCCGAAAAAAGGTGAGACTCCAATGACCGACCTGCAATTCACGGCATACATGGACATCAGAGATAAATATGATGCGCTTTTACAGGAAGTAGTTGAGTTGAGGGTCGCACCTCAAGGGAAAAGCACATGCGCAGGCGACGTCATTGGCGATTATCAATTCAAGAAGTACGAGGAAGTCCGCAACGAATGCGAGCAGCTCCGTACGGAGCTGACCGCTATGCAAAAGGAGAACACAAGGCTCAGGATGCAGGTCGAACTGCTCAAGTCAAGTTGTGTTTAATAATAGCTGACTTCCTTGCCTTCTTCGCGCAGTGATACGAATATCGGGAACTGCAGGCTCAGTTGCCCGGTGTTCTTATCGCTGCTTTCTTCTTTATACTTCACCTCAATCACCCTGCCGGGCAACCCATCGCGGATTTTCCAGAACTCTTCGCGCTGTTCGTCAGTCATCCCGGAACCGACGTTGAGGGTGTTGCCTTTGTAGTTGGCAACGAAGGCCCCGAGCCTCCCGGTCAGCCGTCCGGAGCCTTCCAGTACAGCTATGACCGACAGGTCGACTGTGTAGAACCTTTTGACCTTGAGTATCCCGTTATGTCTTTTCCGGTAATACTTGCTGTCGCGGTTGAGCATAACCCCTTCCTTGCCTTCGCTGACCATTTTATCAAGGCAGCGGTCGATCTCCTCGGCGTCGTTGCCCGTATACAGGACCCTGACGAGGGCGATCGATTGAAGACCCAGTTCTGCGACTAACACCCCAAGGGTCTTGAGCGAGTCAAGCCGCCCTTTGTATGTCATCTTGCTTTCGCCCTCGATAAACTCCTCTTTCGGAAGCATATCGAACACAACGAACTGCATGCAGCTTTTATCTGCGTCATCCTGCCCCAACAGGCCTGTGCCGATCCGGAAGTTCTCGTTATCAGCCAGCCCTTCGTCGTTAATCCGGATTAGTTCGCCGTCCAGCACCCAGCTTTCCGGGTCATCGAGCAGCTTTCTGATGTCCTCCAGTATATGCTCCAGCCCGGAAAACTCCTTTCCCTGGCGGCTGAACAGTTTGCCTTCGTAATATGTGCCGCGGACGCCGTTTAGCTTCTGCGACAGCGAAAACCACTCGTTTTCCTTGATAGGCGTTTTTTCAATGGTGTATGATTGCTGCACGTCCCACTGCGGTATGAGTTCCCTCCCGTAAGCCTTGTTAACCGTCTTGACGTCGCACCCGAGCCGTGCGGTTTTCGTTATGACCGATGTATAGAAGTCCTGCATACCGGGTTCCTGCACTTCCAGGAACGACTTTATGTTGACGATGACTTCGTCGCTGCCCGTGTTGTTCCCCAGTATGTAGTCCATTAGCTCCGGGAACGTTTCGAAAACGGCCGTCGGGGCTTTTTCGACGTCCTTTGCGATTTTCTTCGTCGATATCCCTGTGACGAGGAACGGGTTCAGGAGGTAATTAAGCAGTAGCGTGAAGAGTTCGTCGCTGCTGTTTTCGGCGATTATCTCTTTTTTCCGGTTGCTCGAGCTTGTTTTGGCTATAAGGTCGAACAACTCTTTTACATGGAGGTCCTGCGCGCATTTGCTATCCATATTCAGCCACCTTTGTGATTTTGCTGCTCGGCGACGATTTCGTCAAGCTCATCGAGAACGCCTTCGTCCCCGGTAAGATGAAACGGTTCGTACCCAATTTCAAGAAAATGCAGAATATGATACTGCTTGTCCCTCTCGACAAACTGAAAGGGCGTCAGGTTGTGTCGCCGCATATATTTGCGTGCAATGCCGACTTGGTAGTATGCGACATCATTAAATTTCCTTGTTTCCACTTTTACACCTCCATCCAGCCGGTGCGCTTCCGGTACAGTATAGCACGAAGCTGCGAATAACTCCACCAGTAGTTTTGATGTATGTAGCAGTTTTGATGTAAACTTTACAAGTGCATACGCTGATGAT
>Ga0082212_10011167_pt1 | contig 11406 bp, 10 predicted proteins | sample TergutNt197P3_FD_71548 | JGI IMG/M metagenome (GOLD analysis project Ga0082212, IMG submission 71548) | Neocapritermes taracua P3 segment gut microbial communities from Petit-Saut dam, French Guiana - Nt197 P3 | ecosystem: Host-associated > Arthropoda: Insects > Digestive system > Gut ... | reverse complement strand
TCCATCCCTGCAACGGTCTTTTTGCCGCCAGGCGGCGCGGTAAAACCTTGAAAGGCAACAAGCATTCCTGCGGTTTTCCCGCACCACCTGACAGAAAAAATCCTCGTTGGATGAATAGAAAATGTTTTCGTTGCTGAGTATACATACAGTTTAGAAAATATACGATAATTCAGCACCCAGCACTCATAATTCAGCATTGCGCTCAACGGGCGCTTTAGTCCAGCCAATGCTCGAGGATCTGCTCCTTTGTCAATCCGGGCAAAGCCAATGCCGCAGCAGCTACATCCAATATTGCTCTTTGGGGCAGCAGGCCGATCAATTCGCTGTTTGCTATTTCTATCCCCAACCGAGCCGCCTCCTGTTCTACTGCCCGGTAAACCTCCAGGAGTCCGGTTTGGCGGTAATCGGTCAAATTTATTGAAACCTGGGCCCGGCCATCTACCAAAAAACCTAAAGCCTTAACTTTAGCCAAACCTCCATCTGCCTCCCGGATCTTTTTGGCGATCCTTTTAGCCTGATCAACATCATTCACAGCAAGATTTATATTATAAGCCACCAGGAAAAAACGGGCGCCGATAGCCACAGCCCCAAAGGAAGGGTGAGGTTCAGCCGGGCCAAAATCCGGCTGCCAAGCGGGCCGGGCCATTTTGGCAGCCAAGCCCTCAAACTGACCCCGGCGCACCTCCGAGAGATTGCAGCGTTCTTGCCTGGTAGCGGCTTCTTGATAGAGATAAACCGGAATAGCCAATTCCCGCCCGATCCTCTCTCCCAGGCGCCGGGCTAAATCAATACAATCGGTCATCCGGGTTCCGCCCAGAGGAATAAAAGGGATCACATCCACCGCTCCGATCCGGGGATGCTCACCCTGATGCCGGCGCAAGTCAATATTAGCAACAGCATAACTGACAGCGGCAAATACAGTCTCCAAAAGGGCATCCGCATCACCCACCAAAGTAAACACACTGCGGTTATGGCAATAATCAGCACTATAATCAAGCAAGCGCGCCCCGGCGCGAAAAATCTCTGCCAAACTTGCAACAACTTCCGGCCGCTGTCCTTCGCTTATGTTGATGACGCTTTCTATTAACTTTTCTGCCAATTTACTCAACTCCGGGGCTTTTTTTTAAGTGTGGAGTGTGGAGTGTGGAGTGTGGAGTTGTTGAGGTTTTGCTTCGCAAAACTTTTTATTAAATTAAAATAAGAAGTTTTTGCGAAGCAAAAACATCCAAAACTCCACACTCCACTCTTCACACTCCACTCTCCACACTCCACTCTCCACACTCCACACTGATTTCAAACAATGTGGATCGGCCGGCCTTCCGCCAGATGAGCTGCTTCCATCAAGGTTTCGCTTATCGTCGGATGGGGGTGGATTGTTTTTCCAATATTTTCCAGTTTTAAATCATTGACCATAGCCAGGGCTATTTCAGCGATCAAATCTGTGGCATGAGGAGCCAAAATATAGGCGCCCAAAATGGTATGATCTGCCGGGTCGAAAATCAGCTTGCAAAAGCCGTCTGTTTCGGACATAGCCATCGCTTTACCGCATGCCTGCATTGGAAAGACCGCCTTGGCCCAAGCTATTCCTGCGGCCTCTACCTGTTCTTGGCTAAGGCCTACTGTCGCCACTTCCGGATCTCCATAGATACAGGAAGGAATCACTGTCAAATTGCCTGTAACTTGTGAGCCCATCAGGAATTCCGCCGCGGCTAGGCCTTGGGCGGAAGCAAAATGAGCCAGCTGAATACCACCGGTCACATCACCAATGGCTGCAATATGAGGTTGATTGGTTAATAAATTTTTATCCACAGGGATGCCAGCTGGATTATATGCCACCCCGGACACATCCAGGTTTAAGCCATCGAAATAAGGCTTACGGCCGGTAGCACAAAGTACCAATTCCGCCTCAAAAGTGTCGGCAGAGCCATCCGGCAAATCTACTTCTAAAAGAGCTGCATGATCTTTCCCTTCAATTTCTGTAATTCTACTTCCGGTCAGCAGCTTTATGCCCCGTTTTTTTAATATTTGACCCAGTTTAGCAGTAACTTCCCAGTCGATACCGGGTAAAATCTGCTCTTCTATCTCAATAATAGTCACCTGACTACCTAAGGAATGAAAGATTTGGGCAAATTCCACCCCAATTACCCCGCCGCCAATAATAGCCAAGCGGGAAGGTATTTCTTGCCAATCCAACAATTGATCGCTATTGATCAACCGCCCCCCATCATCCCCAAGAAACAGACTGCGGGGCGACGAGCCGGTGGCGATAATAAATTTAGCGCTGCTGATTTGCTCTCCTTCCAGGTCCAAGGTATGCTCATCCACAAAAGCAGCCTGTTTGGCATAGATGGTGATCCCATTTTTCTGCACCACATAGCCTACGCCGTTTTTTAGGCGCCTGACAATATCATTTTTACGCTTGATCATTTTAGCTAAATCAGGCCGGGCCTCTCCCACCTCTATGCCGAAGCTTTTTGCCTCTTTAATGGCATTCAGCTTGCCGGCAGCAGCCAGCAAAGCTTTTGTCGGAATACAGCCCCGGTTGAGGCAGGTACCCCCCAATTGATCCTTTTCAATCAAAGCCACTTTGGCCCCCAGCTGGGCAGCTCTAATAGCAGCCACATAACCACCGGGGCCGCCGCCGATCACTGCTATGTCGTAATCAAAATTCATATCGCTGATCTCCTTGTTATTATTCTCTTGACAAATATATATTCCTATTTTACAATATATTTATAGTACCATAGTAGAAATGAGGGTGAAAAATGAGCAGCAATAATAATCTTTATCGCTCCAAAAAAAGCCGGATGCTCTCCGGAGTATGCGGCGGCATCGGCCAAAAAATCGGGATCGATCCTACGATCATCCGCCTGGTCTGGGTGGTATTATCTTTTTTTACAGCCATCTTTCCCGGCATCATTCTCTATATTATCTTCGCCATTGTCATCCCGGAGGAACCGGATTATTATGATGTATGAGTTAGAAGTTAGAAATTAGAAGGAAGAGGTTAGATAGAGGTTAGAAGGTTAGTTCTATTCGTTTATGTCATAGTATTCTGATTGGCCTTGCATCAAGTCCTCAAGCGGGATATCTTCTCTCACTTTTTTTGCTTTTTCTTCCTTGTCTTCAAAGACCTCTTCTTCTTTCGCGGCTTCGGGAATTTCTTCTTTCTCTATTGCTGTCTCTTCTTCCTTGATTTCGGGGACTATTTCTTCTTTTGCGGCTTCAGGGACTTCTTCTTTTTCTATTGCTGTCTCCTCTTCCTTGATTTCGGAGACTATTTCTACTTTCGTGGCTTCAGGGACTTCTTCTTTTTCTATTGCTGTCTCCTCTTCCTTGATTTCGGGGACTATTTCTACTTTCGTGGCTTCAGGGACTTCTTCTTTTTCTATTGCTGTCTCTTCTTCCTTGATTTCGGGGACTATTTCTTCTTTCGCGGCTTCAGGGACTTCTTCTTCTATTGTTGACTCAGATGTCACCTCTTTTTGTGCGGCTTTAGAGATCGCTTTTTCTTTTTTGGCTTTTGGGGTCGTTCCTTCCTTTTTGGTTTTTGGGATCACTTCTTCCCGCTCGGGCAAAGAAGAGACTAAACCAACCAAACCCTGGCCCGTCTTTTTCTCCTTTGTAATAGTGGGGGCGATGGTTTCATTGGCAGCCCAGCCTGCTTTTTCCGGTTTTTGATAAACATCCAGCATAGGCTGATTACGCCGGGAGCGTAAGATAAGAGCTCCGATCAATACGCCGATGGCGGAAACCAGGACCGCACCCCGGATAGGTCCCACCATCAGGCTGTCGGTGCGGAGAAGCTCGATAAAAGCCCGGCCCAGGGAATAGAAGATCAGATAGGAAGCAAGAATGCTGCCCGAACGGTGGCGGCGGCGCATCAGCCAGGAAAGAGCGCCAAAAACCAGCAAATTCCAAATGCATTCATAGAGAAAAGTAGGATGGCGATAGGCTCCGTCGATAAACATGGCCCAAGGCAAGTCGGTTTCATAGCCATAAGCTTCCTGATTAAAATAATTACCCCAGCGGCCAATAGCCTGAGCAATTACTAAAGATATTACCCCGATATCCGCATATCGCCAAAAATCCAGCTTGCGGCGGCTGCAATAAAGAAGAGTTACCAGAATCCCCGCGATAATAGCGCCATGAATGGCCATCCCTCCATGCCAGATTTTTACAATATCCTGGGGATGGGAAGAGAAATAGCCCCATTGGAAAATCACATAATAGAGCCTGGCCCCAATTACAGCCGAGGGGATAGCCCAAAAGGCAATATTGAAAACCTCGTCCGGATTAAGATGCTGGCGCACCACCTGGCGATAAGCCAGCCAAATCGCAATAGCCATACTACCGCTGATCAAAATCCCATACCAGCGTACCGGCCAGCTGCCCAGATAAAAAGCAATGCTCTGATCCATAAATAAACCTCCTTGTTTGCTTCTAGCTAATTATACCACTTGAAAACCCGAATTGAAAGGGGTTATTTTATTTTTCGTGGAAAATATTATTTTATTTTGCATTTCTTGTAAACCTTTGTTATAATATCTGTGTGGGGCGCTACGGTCACCCCACAAGCCAAATCCTTGTTTTTATTTTTCATAGGAGGCGACATTTTTGCAATTTAGATCAATCACAATTGAAGATAAATCCCTGTTTCAATACTATCTGGCTGATCGTTATTATGAAACTATAACTTATAATTTTACTTCTTTTTATTTATGGCAATACTGGGATAATTATCGCTTTACAGAAAACCTCGGTTCGCTTTGGGTACAATGCGATCTTTTTGGCAGCGTGGCTTTCCTGCCTCCCATCGCTCCGGATGAGCCTACTATTTTGGCTGCTACCGAGGCTATGATCGACTGGTTCGCCAAGAATGATCTGCCCTTTTTTATGGTGGAAGGCACTGAATTTCACCGCCAGCTATATCAAAATGCCTGGCCGAATCGTTTTTGTTATGCCGATTTTCCCTTGGGAGACAACTATATTTACCGGGTGGAGGACTTGGTGAACCTGAAAGGCAATAAGTACCGTAATAAACGCAATCATATCTATCAGTTTTTACGGGAATATACTAATTTCCAATTTCTTCCATTAGATAAGTCTCTGATCCAAGCCTGCCGCAGGCTCACAGACGACTGGGTGAACCAACATAAGCCAAGCCACACTATCATAGCGGAATATAAAGGCTTGCAGCTTTTATTTGATCATTATGCTGAATTGGATTGCCTGGGCGCCGGGATAATTATTGATGATAAACTGGAAGCCTTCACCATCGGCGAAAAACTCAACCGGGATACTTTTATGATCCAAGTAGAAAAGGCAAATCCGGCAAAACAGGGCATTTACCAGGCAATAAATCAGTTTTTTCTCCGGGATTTCGCCAAGGACTATACCTATGTAAACCGGGCGGAAGATATGGACGAGCCGGGTATCCGCCAAGCCAAACAATCCTACCATCCCTGCAAAATGGCCAAGAAGATTCATTTTACCTTAGCGGAAGACATTTCTGCCTTCGCTTAAAGCAGCTTCGCCGCAAGAAAGTAGGAAGTAGAACATTTTCTTGTCTGTCATTTACACCGTCGCACCGCATATGACAAAAGTTTTTAGATTAATTAATAAAACGCAGAGCGTTTTTACATCAATTCCTAATTCCTAATTCCTAATTCCTAATTCCTAATTAAAACAAGAGGTGCATATCTGTGGCAGATATCATTTATCGTTTTGCTCAAGCAGAGGAAACTGCTCAGGTAAAAGAGTTATGGGCTTATTCTTTTGAGCATTATGAGCCCTATTTCAGCTGGTATTTCAGTACCATTTACCGTCCGGGGCTTACTTTGGGAGCTTGGCAGGAGGGTCATTTGCTGGCTGCTCTCCAAATTGCCCCCTACCGGCTCCAATTACGAAAGGCTGCGGTAAATGCTTGTTATATCGTAGGCGTTTCCGTTCATCCCGCTTTCCGCCGCCAGGGCCTGGGCGGGCGCCTTTTGGCTGAGGCTATTGCCTATTTAAAGCTAAACGGCTATGACGCGGCCCTGCTTCTACCCCTGCCTGGAGTGGCCCCCTTTTATCGCCGGCATAGTTTTGGATATGCCTATTTGGAGCATCGCTGGCAGCTGCCCTTGGCCGATCTGGCCCCATGGCGGCATGGCTCCGGCGGAACATGGCAGGAACTGACCCGGCCGGAGCAGGCTATTCCTCTGCTGGACCAGATCTACCGGCAAATGACAGCAAGCCTGAACGGTTATGTACTGCGCGATCACAAGCAATGGCGCGACAATATCCTGGGTGAACATGCCAGCGAGCAAGGCCACAGTTACCTGCTATTTCAGGAAGAAAAACCTAGCGCCTATTTGCTCTATACCCTCAAAGACCGGCTTTTTGCTGTGCGCGAGCTGGGTTTTATTAATGGGAAGGCCCGGGATGAAGCCTTGGCTTTTGCTTTCCGTCACCAAAGCGAAGCCGATAATTTTTTTTGGCGGGCTCCGGCAAATGATTTGGCCTATACGCATCTCAATAAACCACAAGGGATATCTGCCCGGCCCTTTGCTATGGCTACTCTGCTCAATATCCCTCAACTTCTGGCCAAGATACCCTTTTCGGAAAACCTGGATGGAGATATGCGGCTTTGCCTCAACAAAATGCCGGACCTGCAGCTTAATCTGAGAAAAGGACAAGCCCAAGCTATAACAGACCCTATAGCCGAAAATCTGCCGGAACTGCATCTTTCTTTGGAAAATTTTTCCATTCTAGTCTTCGGCCAGGCCGGTTGCGAGCAATTAGTCAAAGAAGGACAGCTGCAAGCCGACCCAAAAGCCCTGGCCCTGGCAAAAGCTATGTTCCCACCCCAAGCTAACTGGCTAGGCGAAACAAGCTGAGAAAGGCAATTCGTGATTCGTAATGCGTAATTCCTAACCCGGACAAGCCGGAGCTTTGAGCTTTGAGTCTTGAGTTTTGAGTGGGAATACGAAGATACAAAAATTTTGCCATTTTGCGCAGAATTTCGGGAGTAAGTGCCTAATTAAATTACGCATTACGAATTGTAATCCCAACCGGGCAGTGGTCGGAGCCGTATACTTCCGGCAGGATGAACGCATCTTGGAGCAGAGGTAGGGCTGCTTGATTGGCGAAAAAATAGTCTATCCTCCAGCCCACATTGCGCTCCCGGGCTCTGGTTTTCATATCCCACCAGCTATAGACTACCTCCTCCGGATGAAAGTGGCGGAAGGTATCAATGAAGCCAGCCTCCAGCAGCTTGTCGATCCAGGCTCGCTCTTGGGGTAAAAATCCGGAGACCTTGCTGTTTTCTTTGGGCCGGGCTAAATCAATTTCCTGATGGGCCGTGTTGACATCACCGCAAATAAAAAGCGGACGTTCAACAGTTTTTGCCCAGAGCAAAACCTCTTCATAAAAGTCCATTTTATAAGCTAAACGCTCCGGGGAGGCGCCTCCGTTGGGGAAATAGCAGTTGAAGAGCAAGAATGCTCCAAAATCAAAAAGCTGCACCCTCCCCTCCTGATCAAAGCGCTCTACGCCTTGCCCTTCCTGGATATGCTTGGGTTCGATCCGGCTATAAACCGCCACCCCGCTATAACCGGGCCGCTTGGCAGAAAAGAAAAAGCTCTGATATCCAGCCAGATCAACAATATCCGCAGGCAGCTGCTCCTTGCGAGCTTTTGTTTCCTGAAGGCAAAGAATATCCGCTCTCAGTTGAGCAGCTTTCTCAACAAACCCCTTCCTGACTGCAGCCCGCAAACCGTTTACGTTCCAAGATACAATTGTTAAATCCCTAGAAAAATTCCTGGTCAAATCTATCACTCCCTTATTATTTTTTAGAGTGGAGTGTGGAGAGTGAAGAGTGGAGTTATAGGAGTTTTTGCTGGGCAAAAACAAATTGAATTTCTCTTCACACTCTACTCTTCACATTCCACTCTGACTGGTAGGTGCAACTACTTCCTGTAATTTACGTTCAATGCCCCTTGCTTTGCGGCTGGCTTCGTCTATGCTGTTTGCGGCTTCCTGCAGTTTTTTTTGGGTTTTTTCCAGCAGCAGGCCAAAATCGCTGAAGCCGGTTTTTACATTTGCCAGCAATTGCCAGACTTCGCTGGCCCGTTCTTGTACCGCCAGGCTATGGAAGCCCATTTGCAGGCTGTTGAGCAGGGCTGCCAAGGTGGTAGGGCCGCTTAAAATCACCCGGTATTGGCGCTGAATGGACTCTGCCAGACCCGGGCGTCTTAAAAGCTCGCCATAAAGACCTTCTATGGGCAGGAAAATTATGGCAAAATCCGTGGTAAAGGGCGGTTCTAAATATTTTTCCCCTACCTCTTTTGCCACCAGCCGGGCTGTTTTTTCCAAAGCCTTGCCGGCGGACTCTATTTTAGCTTTGTCCCCCTCATCCTGAGCTTGCAAAAGATTTTCATAATCTGTCAAGGGAAATTTTGCATCAATAGGCAAATAGACCGGCTGATCCTGGCCGGGTAAGACCACCGCAAATTCTACCCGGTTCCTGGGGGCGCTTGGTTTTACCGCCACATTGGCCCGGTATTGTTCGGGGCTGAGCAACTGGCAAAGTATACTTTCCAAATTGATTTCTCCCCAAACCCCCCTCAAGGGCGAGCTGGCAAAAACCCGCTGCAAATCTCCGACTTTTACAGCCAGGCTCTGCATTTCCCCCAGGCCCTGATGAACCTTTTCCAGGCGTTCGCTCACCTGGCTAAATGATTCACCCAGGCGCTGTTCCAGGCTTTTATGTAGCTTTTCATCCACAGTAAGGCGCATGGCATCCAGCTTTTTTTCATTACCCTCCTGTATCTGACCAAGCTTTTCATCCAACAGCCGGCGGAGACTATCCAAACGCTGTTCATTACTGCCGCCTGTTTTATCCAGCTGCTGCTGCAAATCCTCACTCAAACCCCGCAAAGCCTGGTTTTGCTCCAAACGCAAGCGGGCCAACTCCTCCCGCAAGCGGCTTTCTTCAGCAGACAGCAGCCTCTCCCAATCAGGCCTTCGCTCCCGCCTCAGCAAAAGAACAAGAAAAACGGCAAGTATTATTACAATAAACAAAAGACCGCCCAAAACTATTTCCCCCGAGGTCATTCTATCCCTCCCCTTTTCCCAATTGCAGTCTTATTCGCCCTTCTTCCCCTTTTTACCTGCCGCGAGCGATGTCAGATAACAGAGATTGGTAACTAGTTTTGTCGAAATAAGGAGGCACCCTATGCTTTATCTATCGAAGACAGGAAATAAGGATCGGCGATCAGTTTTTTATAGACATTCAAGATCTTTTCTTGTTCCGTAATGGAATAATTATTTATTTGCCGGCCTTCCGGCGCATTGGCCAGATTATTGACATCAAAATAAAATATTGACTTCACCCGGGGATGGCTGTTTTTGATGCCTTCATACATCCTGCTTATTTTACTGACGGCAAAATCAAGATAGTATTCATTATCGGTTATAGTATAATGACTTGCTCCAAATTCCGAGATTTGAATGGGCTTTTTGGAACTGAACTTTTTATAAACAAAATCCATAAGCTGTAAGGGATCCTCATGTTTGGCTACCCGCTTTTTATTATTGTTGTGATAAATCACATTATAGACATTAACGCCCACCCAATCCACATATTCATCTCCGGGATAATAACTCATGATAGTCCACTCCGGAAAGGTAAAAACAGTCCAAACCATAATAACATTGGGGGCTTCTTTTTCCATTATATCATGAACCAAGCGCCATTTTTCGATATACTTTTTGGGGTTGCCGCTATAGGGGGTCCAGTCGCCATTCATTTCCGAAGCAAAGCGCAAAAATACCGGGCCTTTGATCCCATTTAAAATTGCAGCTAATTCATGAAGATAAGGATCATCCCTTACCTCAGCCAAACCTTTATTTGGCTCCAAAGCCAAATGAGGGGCTGCATCAGCATCCTTGACTTTTATTAGCCATTTTACCAAATCGACCAGGCTCCCCTCCTTATAGCCGAAATAGCTGAAAAAAGAAGCATGTTTTTTACCTGTCAGTTGATTAAAGGTATCCATACTTCCGTTAATATACTCGTCTTGCAAAACATAAGCCCCCAAATAACAACCATGCTCCGGCTCAAATTTTGCTAAAGAATACTCCGAAAAGGCGGGCTTTGTAACTCCCAATAAGAAAAAAAAGCAGCAAAGCAAGCAAAAAACAGCAGTAAGCTTTATAACAAGGCTATAATTAGCAGGCTTTCGCATATTAACCCCCTGTAAAAACAATGTTTTCCGACTTCCGGCTTTTGATGGCAAAGCCATCATTAGTTCTCTCCTAACATAAAAAAGATATCCTCTACTTTTTTTGTAAAAACAGAAATAAAATGTTCGCTGCGGCAATATAAGCCAAAAGAAAGCTTGCCCTAACTTTGGCACAAGCCAGACTACTTTCGCATAGTATAAAGAAGAAAACATTTTCACGAGGTGTTGTTATATGTTTGCAAATGGTTGTTTCTCTGGCGGCGTGGAACCTATCCGTGCTGTTGTCGATGTGGTTATTGACAGCTGTCACAACTGCGAAGAATTAAAATTTGATGTAGAGCTGCCCTGCATAGCCGGAATGACGGATGAACTTAAGATCGGTTCTATTATTCCCATCCGGATCGATGAGGAAGTCGTCGTGCAGGAAGTCTCCCGCCAACCCCTTGGCGATGACTGCTATGCCTGCACAGTATTGTGGCGCTTTCCGATAGTCTTGAATATCGACGGCAATTGTGTGGACCGGGTACTGAACACCGTTCGCTCGGTAACACTAAGAGCTACCTGCGATTCCTGCCTGGATAATGCCAATACCTGCATCACTGCTGTTAATTGTGTAGTTACGGAAATCGAACATGACAGGGTCGTACTCACTTGTATCATCACTGCCGACCTGCATAATCAGCAAGTAGCCCAAAGAGAAGTATGCTTGGCCAATGCCGAACCTGTTTTGAATGACCGTGTTTGCACCAACGGTGGTTGCCGCTGCAGTCAACGCAATAGGAACCGTATCTAAGTTTAACCGATCAAAAAAAAGAGTCGCTTAGCGACTCTTTTTTTATATTGAATCAAAAAGGTATTCCAAGGGGTCAATTTCCTGCCCATCTTTCCAAAGATAAAAATCCAGGCTGGCCTGGCTGACTGTCCCTATCTCATCCCCTGCCTCTAGTTGATCCCCCCGGGCTACCCATAGCTCCCCAAAGCCGGAATAAATACTGACATAGCCCAGAGTATGATGGATTTCCACCGCAAAGACATCCTCTTGCCTGGCAATTGCCACCACTTTACCAGCTGCTATTGCCTTTACAATTTGCCCGGGCTCTCCACTGATGGTGATTCCTTTGCCCATGACCCCATCCGCCTCTGTCAGCTGGAAATTCCGTACCACCACCCCGGAAAA
>Ga0082212_10011166_pt1 | contig 11407 bp, 8 predicted proteins | sample TergutNt197P3_FD_71548 | JGI IMG/M metagenome (GOLD analysis project Ga0082212, IMG submission 71548) | Neocapritermes taracua P3 segment gut microbial communities from Petit-Saut dam, French Guiana - Nt197 P3 | ecosystem: Host-associated > Arthropoda: Insects > Digestive system > Gut ... | reverse complement strand
GGATAATTCTTTGTATTCTTCAGGAACAATATTGCATTCATTAAAATACAAATGCAAGGTGCCTTCTGTTTCCTGTAAATCTACCAGGTCAAAAGATGAAACTATCTCTTTAGGTAGTACATAACTAAGCAATTCTTTAAGCATAAAGCAAATTAAAAAAAAAATCATCTTTTTGTTGATTTCTGTTTTTGTTTCTATTTTTGCAGAAACGTTAAAAAGAAAGATATCCAAAGTGTATAGTTGTGAAATTCAGACAGATTATCATCAATGCAGCCAAAAAAACGATTCCTTTTGAAGTGAGGGTTCTTCTCAGAAAAATGAATTGGAAACGTTGTTATATACAACAAATTATAGCGGATGCTGCATCTAACAGTCAAGTATATTGCCCGATAGCGAAGAAAAAGTTCAAAAGATACGCTCGAATCGGGAATAGTCTGGTAACCCCCTCAAATGGCGCTATAAGCCGTCAAAGGCTAATTTGGCTTTACATGGAAAACGAACTTCATATTTTGACCGCAAAGATGCGCATATTGCACATTGCGCCGGAATGGTGTCTTTTTCAGGCTTTTGGTAAACAAAAAAACATAAAATATGTACCGGGAGATAAAATGGTCTTGGGTTATTCTAATCAAAAAGGCGTCAAATATGTTGATTTAACGGATTTGGATTTCGATGACGGCTCTTTTGATTGTGTTTTGGCAAATCATGTATTGGAACATATTGTTGACGATCAGAAAGCGATGAGCGAAATTTACCGTGTGTTAAAATTCGGTGGAGCGGGTATCATTACGGTTCCGATAGATGAAACACTGGAAAAGACTTATGAAGACCCTGCAATTTTTTCGTCGGAAGACAGGGAAAAATATTTCGGTCAATGGGATCACGTCAGAATGTACGCTCTTGATATCAAAAACCGGTTTGAAAACGCAGGTTTTAATGTGGCGTTAAATCGGTATGCAGAAACGTTTTCCGAAGAAGATAGAAAAAAATACGGGTTAAAAAATGACATCATCATACATTTATCGAAAATATAAATAAGATTTTAATATCTTTGTAAAAATTTTTATCACTGTAATTATTATTTAATCGAATGAAAATGAAAAACATAGTTCTTCTGTCCATCATTTTATGTATCGTTTCATTGTCTGCACAGGCCCAGGGAAATAAGGACAACATAAAAGGTGCTGCGGTCGAAGCCTCCACCAAAAAGGGTCTCAAAGTCGGTGAACTCCCTCCCGATTCGTTGAAATGGAAAAAGGGCGGGGATGTATCCATGAATTTCGCACAGACATATCTTTCGAACTGGGCTGCCGGCGGCGAAAAATCACTGTCGTTAAGTACTGCAGCCAACCTGTTTGCCAATTATAAAAAAGACAAGATAATTTGGGAAAACTCTGCTTTTATGGCATACGGTCTCATTAAAGCCGGCGACCGTAAAGCCGTAAAAAACAGCGACCAGATCAATATGGGTTCAAGGGTCGGGCTTCAAATGGCCAGAAACTGGTACTATACGGCAGCCATGCTCGGAAAGACACAGTTTGCGCCCGGATACATGTATTCAACGGATACGATCCAGACGTCAAATTTCTTAGCACCGGCATACGTCTTTCTTTCACTCGGTTTGGATTATAAACCATCGAGCCGTTTTTACGTCAGTTTCTCGCCTGCTATGGGGAAAGCCACATTTGTAAACTCCGATAGCATTAAAATCCTGCTCTCATCCGGTATATCTCAGGAGTTGATTGACAAAGGAAAAAGAGCGCGTTATGAATTTGGCGGAGGGATCGTTTTCAACCTCAACGGTAGCTTCTTTACGAATAGAGTCACCTATGCCTCTCAACTTGAATTATTTTCCAATTATTTTGAAAAACCTCAAAATATTGATGTTGTTTGGGATTTTCAGTTTCGGATTGCGCTTACCAAATTTGTGGCAGCCAATGTACGCATCAATATGATTTATTACGACAGCCAAAAAACATTCGCTTCAGAATTAGTTAACGGAAAAATGCAATCTGTGCAGCACGGCGCTAAACTTCAGGTCAAAGAATACTTCGAGATAGGTCTGTTTTACGCTTTTTAAGAAGATTAAAAAATGAAGGCAAAAGGATATATAAAATAACATGAAATTTATTCATCATTCATCATTCACCATTCTTGCGCTCTGCGTATGGTTGTTAGCAGGATGTGTTTCGCCGGAGCCTGCACCGGAGAAATATCGTTTAGCTTTCGGCGATAATGGCAAGTTCAAAGTTGCGCAATTTACCGATCTTCATCTGAAACATGGGGATCCAACCGCTACACGAACGTTGGAAACCGTCAAAACCGTACTGGCGGCTGAGAAACCCGATGTTGCTGTTCTGACAGGCGATATCGTCTGGAATGTGCCCGACAGGGATCCGTGGACAGACCTTACAAGCGTCTTTGAAGAAGCAAAAACACCGTTTGCCGTGGCTTTTGGCAATCACGACGGAGAAGAAAATACGAAGATTACACGTTCGGAAATTATGGATATTCTGTCGCTGTCGCCTTATTTTTTGGGTGAAAAAGGCCCGGAAGATATTCAAGGGACAGGTAATTACGTGGTGCCGGTATACGGTCGGGACAACAAACCGGCGGCGTTGCTTTACTGTTTCGATTCCAATTCGTACTCCACCAATCCGAGACTTGCCGGATACGAGCCGATCCATTTTGATCAGATCACATGGTATCGTCAGCAAAGTGAAAAGCTGACTGCCGCAAATAGCGGAAAACCGTTGCCTGCACTGGCTTTTTTTCATATCCCGCTGCAGGAGTATGGTCGGGTTGCCGAGAGATTATTCCCGGTTGCCGTTCGCAGAGGTTCGCCCGGACCGTCGTACAATACGGGACTTTTTGGATCGTTTCTTGAGATGGAAGACGTCATGGGCGTTTTCGTCGGTCATATACATCAAAGTGACTACATCGGGATCGAGAAATACATTGCACTTGGATATGGACGTGTTACCGGATGGGGCGCCGGCGCTAACCTTGAACGTGGCGCACGTATTATCGAACTGTATGAAAACGAATTTGTGTTTGATTCATGGATCCGCACAGCAAAGGGTGTCGAACAGTTTTTCAACTATCCGACCGGTATCACTTCTGCGGATGAAGAAACCATGATGTATTTGCCCGCAAAAAATGTCAATCCTGAAAAACAGGGCGTTGCATACACGTATTATGAAGGAAGATTCGGCTCGGTGAGCAATATTGACCCTGCCAAAAAAGTGAGCGAAGGCGTGATGAAAAATATATCCATCCTTGACGCTCCGGCGGAAGATTGTTTCGCATACGAATTTCGCACTCTGATCAGGATTCCAGAGCGTGGCGTGTACAATTTCTACACTATATCTGATGATGATTCGCAAATTTATATCAACGATCAGTTAGTGGTCAACAAGCCCGGATCGTCCATCACACGTGTCGAAAATAAAGTAGCGCTCGAAGCAGGATTTCATGAGTTGAAAGTGTTGTTTTATGAAGATTTTTGGGGTCAGTTTCTGGAAGTCGGCTATGCAAGCAGAAAGATTCGCGACCAAAAATTACCCGATGAAATATTATTTTTGATGAATCCCTGACTATCCGATAAAAAAAAATGTATTTTTTAAAAAAAAAGTGTACTTTTGTGCGTTTAAAAATTTAAAGTTTATTATTGATAAAATGAATCAAAGACACGATATATCTAATATAGCAAGAGGCGCTGTCTTACCGGGATGGAGTTTTTACGCGTACTTTTATTTTAGCCTGAAAGTTGTTCGGGATTGATATGTTATGTCTGAAATTCAGGAAAACGTGAAATCCCGGAAGTGTACTTTCGGGATTTTTTTAATATCATGATATGGAATAATTGAGAATTGAAAATAAAAAATTGAATATGGAAATCAAATTGAATATAGCAGAGACATTGATTCCCGGAGTTGATTGCAACAAGCCGCTGATGATAGCTGGCCCGTGCAGCGCCGAAACCGAAGAACAGGTAATGGCTGTGGCGCAACAAGTGGCGGCAATGGGGATCAAAGTATTCCGTTCCGGAATATGGAAACCCCGTACTCGCCCGAATGCTTTCGAAGGTGTAGGTTCCGAAGGTCTGGCATGGCTGCGGAGAGTAAAGGAAGAAACAGGAATGAAAGTCGCAGTCGAAGTGGCTAATGTGAAGCACGTATACGAGGCGTTGAAAAATGGAATAGACATCCTGTGGATCGGAGCCAGAACATCGGCGAATCCGTTTGCCGTACAGGAGATTGCAGACAGCTTGCGGGGTGTGGATGTGATCGTTCTGGTGAAGAATCCGGTCAATCCCGACGTCGAATTATGGATCGGCGCTTTGGAGAGGATCAACGATGTCGGAATTACGCATATCGGGGCGGTACATCGAGGTTTCTCAAGTTATGGCAAGACGCATTACCGCAATGATCCGCACTGGCAAATTCCCATCGAATTACGGCGTCGTATTCCCGGACTGCCGATGATCAACGATCCGAGCCACATTGGCGGTAAGCGCGATATAATCATGGATTTGTGTCAAACGGCTATTGACCTCGATTTCGACGGCCTGATGGTAGAAACGCACTGTGACCCGGATCACGCATGGAGCGATGCCGCACAACAGGTTACACCGCAGCATTTAGAGTACATTATCAAAAATCTGGTGCTTCGCAGACAGAATGTGGACAACAAAAACGCAGTCACGCTCGAAGAACTGCGTATGCAAATTGACAAACTCGATGATGAAGTGCTTCAGGTAATGGAGCAGCGAATGAAAGTTGCCGAGAAAATAGGAATTTTCAAAAAGGAAAATAATGTAACCATCCTGCAGGCAAATCGCTGGAACGAACTGCTGAAAAAACGTATCAATGTCGGGTTGTCTAAGGGACTAAGCGAAGTATTTGTGCAAAAAATCTATTCCGCTATCCACGAAGAATCCATACAACATCAGAAAACAGTGATGAACAGGTAGAGATTCATTTCGTTGGCTGCCGGTGTTTTTCGCTCAACCATTCGCATTTGCAAATTATCGAAATCTTTTATTTCACTGTATTCGGCATGAGTACACTCTCGCTACACTTGCAGCCAACGCCCGGCGACTGACACTACCTTTTATTCATCAATATCTGTAACCTGAATTGGAGAAAAAGTTAATTTACCCCTTTTGCTTACTTTATCGCTGGTGGCATGTACCCCGAAAAGCAATTCGTTGATTGAAAAACAATTGCTTCAAATGATCGACGAAAAAGATGTCTTCCGAACGGATAAACTTTTGAAAGAAAAGCGGAATGAACTCTCAAAAAGTATTGTTTTATACGTTGAAGCACATTTGCAAAACGCATTTAACCTTACCGAACAATCGTTACAGACCATTGACGCATTGCTCTCACATTATGAGAAATCAATGAACGATACACTCCTTTTAAACGTGTACCAACTGAAATACGACAATTTGCTGAAACAGAGCATATACCGAAAAGACGCCGAAGCATTGGAAATCGCCATGAACAAGTACGAACATGTTTCGGATAGCGTTACTTTGGAGATGTCAATAAATAAACTACTGAAATAAATTTTCATAATTTTCCCAAAAGTATTATTTTTGCGAAAAAAATCAAATGGATACAAACGCAAAAATAAAAGAACGTATAAATACTATGTTACTGTATCTAATCAAAAGACAGATAAATGTATATGATTTTATAGACAAGACCAATGGTAAGGCTTGTCCTTACAGAGTTATTGACATGTCCTTTGGAGGCTTCGATGTACACGATCATTCGCCCACTATCAATATCCGTAATTTTTAATATTAACCCCAAAAATCATCAATCATTATGAAACAGATTTTTATTTTTTCTTTGCTGGTTGCTTCCGGTATTGCAACTCATGCAAGGGAATATCATGTTTCCGTTAAGGGAAACGACAATGGAACCGGCTCTGAATCGGCTCCTTTCAGAACGATTGCCCGGGCGGCACAGGCGGCTTACCCCGGCGACGTGATCACCGTCCATGCGGGCGTCTATCGCGAATGGGTAAATCCTCCGCGCGGCGGCGACAGCGACGACAAACGCATTATCTATCGTGCGGCGCCGGGCGAACGGGTCGAAATCAAAGGATCCGAACAAATCAATACCTGGCAAAAAGAAAAAAATGGCCTTTGGAAAGTAGTATTGCCAAATACCTTTTTTGGCGATTACAATCCGTATGCCGATTTAATTTACGGCGACTGGTTCTCAGACCACGGACGCCAACACCACACAGGAGAGGTGTTCCTGAACAACCGTTCGTTATACGAAAAAGAGTCGCCGGAAAAAGTATTGAATCCGGTAGCAAATACCAATATAATTGATCCCGAAGGCTCTACCTACACATGGTATTGTGAAACCGACGAACAAAATACAACCATTTGGGCGAATTTTCACAAATATGACCCGAACAAGGAGTTGGTTGAAATCAGTGTTCGCCGGACATGTTTCTATCCTGAAAAACAGGGTATCAATTACCTGACCATTCAGGGATTTCATATCAGTCAGGCGGCTACGCAATGGGCGGCGCCGACCGCCGAACAGATCGGTATGATTGCCACGCACTGGAACAAAGGCTGGATCATTGAAAATAACGTCATCAGTAACGCCAAATGTTCGGGTATCACCTTGGGTAAAGAACGTGGCACCGGTCATAATGTCTGGCTGGGAGATCGAAGTATTGACGGATCTCTTCATTACATAGAAGTGACTTTCAGAACACTACGCAATGGATGGAATAAAGAAAACATCGGCTCACACATCGTTCGCAACAACGAAATTTTCGCCTGCGAACAGACCGGTATTTGTGGAAGCATGGGAGCGGCTTTCAGTCTGATCGAAAACAATCATATCCATGATATTTGGACAAAACGCCAGTTTTCGGGTGCAGAAATTGCCGGTATTAAGTTTCATGCCGCTATTGATGCACAGATATATGGTAACCGTATTCACCGCGTAGGACGGGGCATCTGGTGCGACTGGATGACACAAGGTACGAGGCTTTCCCGTAATTTGTTGTACGATAATGACATTGAGGACTTCTTTTTTGAAGTAAATCATGGGCCGTATCTGGTTGATAACAACATCTGCGGCTCGCCGCTCAATATCAATGACATGTCGCAGGGCGGCGCATTCGTACATAATTTGTTTGCAGGCGCCATTCTTGTCCGTCCGGAAAAAAGCCGCTATACGCCGTATCATTTGCCCCATCAGACCGATGTTGCCGGACTTTCCATTATTCTGAACGGCGATAACCGATTTTATAACAATCTGTTTTTTCCCGCTTATTTTGATGAAAAAAGAAGCTACGGACTGGCAGCCTACAACAATGCCGGCTACCCTTCCTTTGCCGACGGTAATGTCTACTGCAAACATGCGCTTCCGTTTGAAAAGGAAGAACATCAATTGGTGTTGTCCGCTTTCGATCCGGCTTTTAAAATTGACGACAGGGGACGCGAAGTGTATCTTACTTTTTCGTTAAGCGGAATAAACAGTTTACAAACGGAGCGGGTTTCCACCGACCGGCTGGGCAAAGCCAAATTACCCAGACAGTTCTACGAACAACCCGACGGAAAGCCAATTGTTTTTGATACGGATTACCTGCGACGTACCCGTTCGGAACGTCCCGCACCCGGACCTTTCGAACAACTGAAAAACGGTGAAATGCGATGGAAGGTATGGTGATTTGAAAGAAACGGACAAATCAATCAATTAGTTTTATCTGCACCGTTTCGTCCTTTTCGAGCGTCAGTTCCACTATACCGCCGTCTATTTCTGCTTCCATTGGTATGCGGTTCTTTTTGAACGTGACTTGTTTGGCGTAGTCCGGTATTTTCAGTTTGAAAGTATTATTAATTGTGGCTTTCAGCAGAATTGACGTTAAGTGATGTTCTTCCCATGCAGCGCTTACTTCGGCGCCGCCACGTACACAAAACCTGTCGAAGGATCCTTTGGTAAATACCTCTGGCATGGCGGGTAACAGTTCGATAACGCCTGTATGACTTTGTATCAGCATTTCGGCGATACCAGCACATCCGCCGAAATTACCGTCAATCTGAAACGGCGGATGGGCGCAAAACAAATTGGGGTAAGTGCCACCACCACCACTACTATACGAAACGGTGGTATTGCGTACCGGGAACAATAAATTAGAAAGCAACTTGTAGGCTCTGTCTCCATCGCCGAGCCGCGCCCAGAAGTTGACTTTCCATGCACGCGACCATCCTGTTCCTCTGTCGCCGCGAAGTTCGAGAGATTTACGGGCTGCTTCGGCCAGGTCGGGCGTGTTGGCGGGTGTTATCTGATTGCCGGGGTGCAAGCCGTAAAGGTGTGAAACATGTCTGTGACGCGGGTCGGTTTCTTCATATTCTTCAAGCCATTCCATCAGACGGCCATCACTTCCGATGCGGTTGGGGGGCAGTTTATTCATGGCTTTTTGCAGTTTGGTGCGGAAAACGTCATCAACATCCAGGATTTGCGCCGCAGCAATGGTATTCGTAAACAGTTCGCGCACCAATTGGTTATCCATGGTTGATCCCATACAAATATTCACTTCTTTGCCGGTTCCCGGCATGTAAAAGGAATTTTCGGGCGAGGTGGTTGGCGCCGTCACAAGCCAGCCATATCTTGGCGCTGTTACCAGCGTACTCAGGAAAAATTCGGAAGCGCCTTTTAGAACAGGATACATCCGTTGCAGGAACTGGCGATCGCGGGTAAAATCGTAATGATCCCACACATGGGCGCACAACCATGCGCCGCCGGTATTGGTAGCGCCCCATGAGGGATGTTCGCCCGGCGCGGTGAATCCCCAAATATTGGTCATCATGTGTGCCACCCAGCCATCGGCCCTGTAAAACGCTTTAGCCGTTTCCTTGCCCGGCTCCGCCAGAGTTCCGGTTAGACGGAGCAACGGCAGATGCAGTTCCGACAGGTTGGTTACTTCGGCAGGCCAATGATTCATTTGTACATTGATGTTGAGGTGATAATCGCCATTCCACGGCGTGTTGACGGTATTTGCCCAAAGACCTTGCAAATTGGGAGGTAATAGTCCTTTACGTGTACTGGAAATGAGGAGATATCGTCCGTACTGGAAATAGAGTTCCACCAAACTGTTGTCATTCGGGTCATTGGCAAAGGCTACCAACCGACGGTCAGTCGGGATGGTGTCTTTCCCTGAATGCGACACCAGATTCAGGCTTGCGCGTTCGAAGTATTCGCGGAAAACATCCGAATGTTGCGCTTTGATGGACGTATACTTACCTTCCGCCAGTGCGCCGTTGAGCAGTTGCAGACATTTTGCTTCGTATCCGGGATCTTTATAGTCTGTAGTGGCCGATATCACGATGATTGCTTCCTGTGCGCCGGTCACGTGCAGTTTTCCATCTCTGGCGGTCACTTTTCCCGCACCGCCGAGTTGTATCCTTGTCCGCGCAACATACCGCATCCCTTTGCCGTCAACACCATTATCCAATTGTCCTCTCATCACCAGATCGTTGTCGTCAAGCGTCGTTTCATACACTTGCGGACGGTCCATACCCACCCGAAAATTCAATCTGCCGGTTTCGGAAGCATAAAGCCTGACAATCATTACATCGCGTTTGAAATCGGTGAAATACTCGCGTGTGTATTTCGTATCACCCAGAATAAATGAAGTACGCGCCACCGCATTGTTCAACGATAATTCTCTCCGGTATTTTTCCGGTTTTTCACCGTCGCTACGGTATTCATAATCAATGTACAGGTTACCGAGCATTTCGTAACTTCCGTAAGGTACGTCGGCGCCATGTCCAAAACCAGATCCCTTTCCTTTACATACGAAAGTTTTGTATACAAGTTCCTGTGCCAGATCATTTCTACCCTCAAAAAGTAATCTGCGAATTTCAGGAAGATATCTGGCTGCGTCAGGATTATTGGCATCCTGTACGCCGCCCGACCACAACGTAATGTCGTTCAGCACAATCGTTTCCCGCTCAATTTCTCCGTCGGGCATCATTCCCAGCCGCCCGTTTCCCAGCGGTACTGCTTCTTCCCATGTCTTTGCCGGACGGTCGAACCATATTTTCCATTGCGAATCTTTCCTGTAACGAATGACGGGTTCGTCAGAACATGCTGTAGCGAACACAAATAACAGAAAAAAGAAAACAAGCCTGTTTGATTTCATGAGGTGTCATTTTAATTTAATGCGATACAAAAATACAATCATTTTTTTGAAACGGCAAAGTAAAGTGAACTCATTTTTTTCAAAAAATATTGTTTAGTTAACCCACATTGCAGGCTTCTCGCTTTACCCGAAAAAAAATTATTAGGAATCAATGAGTTACAAATGCGTCTAAAAATTTTTTACCGATGTTCGTCTTGACGACTAAAATAGTTAATGTGTCTTCATTTTTGATACAAAATCTTAACCAAATCTTATCTTTTTCTTAACATTCACTTAACATACGCGATATACTTTTGTCGTGTGGAATTTTTAATATTTTTTTGAATTTTAAAAATATTTTTTGTTATTTTGCCGTTAAAAATATAAACAAAACATTTTAAATGTATCACCAAAAATAAATGTCTTAATTAAAAAAAGATGAATCATATGCGGGAAATATCCCGCCCGGCTGATGATAGCCAAAAAAAATATTAGAGTTAGTTAACAAATTATAAACCAATTTTTTAAAGTTAAATTATTTTTATGTTAAAGTTAAAATTATTTTTAGTATCAATTTTTTGTACGGTTTTGATCGTACAGGCAGCGCCATGGAATTCCGAAGCGTTAATGTCGCTGCAAGGGATTACCGTAAACGGCACTGTGTCCGACGAAAGCGGAATGACTATGCCGGGAGTAAATGTGTTGGTAAAAGACACGAATACCGGCGTTGTTACCGATTCGGACGGACGGTATTCCATCACGGTCCCCAACAGGGACGCAGTACTGGTGTTTTCTTTTGTCGGGTATGCCACATCAGAGGTCATCGTTGGCGATCAAACCAGCATTAACCTGACGATGAGCGAGCAATCCCGCGAATTTGAAGAAGTTGTAGTGATAGGGTATGGCATCACTAAAAGAAAGGATTTAACAGGCTCGATTACCACTTTGAATTCAAAGGATCTCAACACGGGCGCTTATGTAAATATCATGCAGGCCGTTCAGGGGAAAGTACCCGGATTAAGCATCAGTAGGGATGGCGACCCCAACGGAGGACAATCCATACTGTTGCGCGGCGCTTCAACATTGCGCACCGGCAGCGCTCAGGAGCCTTTATATGTCATTGACGGCGTACCGGGAGGAATGTTGAGTTCCATGGATGATGTTTTATCTATTGACGTTTTGCGCGATGCTTCCGCAACAGCTATTTACGGTTCGCGAGCCTCTAACGGTGTGATTA
>Ga0082212_10011165_pt1 | contig 11407 bp, 7 predicted proteins | sample TergutNt197P3_FD_71548 | JGI IMG/M metagenome (GOLD analysis project Ga0082212, IMG submission 71548) | Neocapritermes taracua P3 segment gut microbial communities from Petit-Saut dam, French Guiana - Nt197 P3 | ecosystem: Host-associated > Arthropoda: Insects > Digestive system > Gut ... | reverse complement strand
TGGCCGGAGGAGGTGAAGCGGCAAATTTATCACATCGCTCAAGGTATAGTTTTGCCGTCATATCCTCCGGGTCTTTCTGGCTGACCAGCGCAAAGTTCTTTTTTGCCTCTGCGAAATTCCGGTCTTCGTAAGCCTTAAAAGCCTCCTCCCAGATTTTTACCATTTCCAGCGTCTCCGGAGATGCTTCGCCGCGGAGCTCCAGAAGCTCGTAAAGCCTTAAAGGAACCGGAATCCCAACCACCGTTACTCGGCTCAAAGGACGGATAACAAATTCATCGCCGATCTGGCTTCGGGTATATTCGCTAATAAGGATGCCTTTGGTATCGTACTGCTTGTTCACCCCTTCAAGCCGGGCCGCCAGGTTTACCGCGTTTCCCATTATTGTATAATCCATTTTGGAAGGCGTTCCCATAAATCCCACCACCATGTCTCCGCTATTAATTCCAAGCCGGGTGTAAAGAGGCCGCTCCTTGCGGACAACCTTGCTTCCAATTAACCTGGTTAATGGCCCGCAAAATTCTCCTTCGGGGTTCATGATATTTTCAGTGAGTTCCCGTTCACGCTTTTTCATTTGTATGGCGCTGCGGCATGCCTGGGCGGCATGATCGGCTTTCCAGACAGGCGCGCCGAAGAAAGCGATGATCGCATCCCCCTCGTACTTGTCAATTGTTCCGCCGTTGGCAAGGATAATGTTGCTCATCTCCGTGAGGTAAAGGTTTAGAAGGTTTACCAGTACTTTGGGACCATCTTCGCCGTACTGATCCTGAAGTTCCGAAGAAATCGAAGAAAAACGCTGGATGTCCGTAAAGACGGCGGTCATCGTCCGTCTTTCGCCTCCCAGTTTCAACTGAGAAGGATCCGCGATTATCTGATCTATGACCTTGGGAGAGAGTATACGGGAGAATGCGTTTTTAATAAAACGCTTATCCTTGCCTTCGGTGGCGTAGCTGTAAAGTGTGGCTGTTAGAAAAGCTAATAGTATAGCGACAACTGGCGCTGCAATGGGAATCCACCAACCCGCATTAAAAGCCAGAAACCCGGCGGTAATAACGGCGGCAAAACTTATTACAAGTCCCAGTACCGAAACAGAAACGCGGCCCGAAAAAAGAACCAAAATGACCACCAGGAGAATTGCTCCGGTTATAAGAAGCATCGCAATCCAATCAGGAGCTTCCTGTATGAAATCCCCCATAAGCAAATTATCCAGCATGGTAACGTGAACCCCCATGCCGGCGTAAGTAGAAGAAATGGGAGTGTGAAATATATCAAAAAGCCCCTGGGCGTAATAGCCGAAAAAAACGAAAGCGTCCCTGAATTCTTCAGGCCCCGGATGGGTCGGAGGAATTTCTTTTCCTTCGGCAAGATACTCGGCGCTTTGAAGCACCAGTGACATATTATAAACGGGATACTCGTACAGAGGGCCCCGGAAGCGGAGCAGAGTTTTTCCGTCTTTATCTACCGGGATGGAATAGTTCCCCCAGTGCATCAATTTCTTCGCCGGGTCGTATGAAATGTTTCCGTCATGACCTGCAGCAAGGAGGGAGGCTGCCGCAAGACTCGGTACCGCTTTGCCATCGAAAACGGTAAACAGCCTCAGCCGCCGGAATATACTATCAGAATCCGACTGGCCCGTTACACTGCCAATGACCCCTGCGGTATTTCTGAATTCCTCAATAGGAAGCTGAGCGCCCGGCATTTTCCCTGTGTTGGAGCTATCATTTATAAGGTCAAACCGGGAAATGTCAGCGCCAAAATTTTCAGGTTGTACGAGCGGCTTGTTCAGATCCGAAGGCCAGGTATTAACGCTTCCCGTCTGGTTGCTGAATACAACTCCCTGTACCACCTTACCGTATTGTGTCGAAGCCTCGGCAAAAGAAGCGTCATCTCCCCAGGCGCTGATATAATCGTAAATTGACGGTTCGGAAAAAAGCACGTCAAAGGCCACGGATTTTGCTCCGCAAAGATTCATGTAATCAACTAATTCCGCGTAAGCTTTTCGGGGCCAGGGCCAGGGCCAGCCTCGTTCCTGCTGGGCCCAGTCGAGACTGTCCTGTTCCAAAAGAACCAGCACAATATCCTGCGAGCGCCGGTGTGTACGCCTTAGAAAGTTTATCCGGAAATCGTAGACCTTTAATTCCGCATAATCCAAAATGCCAGTTAAATGGCTCGAAATTACCACTCCTGAAAGTGCAATAATAATAATCAATGCAGCGAGGTTTTTGTGGTGTTTTCTTCCGGCTTTTTTCATAATTCCCTCTGCTTTCTCATTTTAGCCCAATAGGCTATGAATTGCCATCCGATTCTAATGACAATATCAGTGATGTGTGGGATAATAAAACGGTGAGGGAAAGTAAAAATGGACAGGTTTCATCGTTTTAATTCCGGCAGGGTGATTTTTTTTCTTCTGGCGATAATCACCGTTATTATCGTTGCAGCGGTTCTTAAAATCACTTCCACAGTAGTACTGCCGTTTACGATTTCTCTGCTATTGGCCATTGTTGTAAGCCCTCTCGTAAAATTCTTTGAAAAATTCCGTATTCCCCGGATAGTGTCGATCCTGCTGGTTTTAGCTTTTCTAATAGGCGGCCTTGTTTTCATGGGAATGGTTCTCTACACATCCGGCCGAACCCTCCTGACACTTTACCCAAAATACGAAGCCAGGCTTACGGAAATTTATATTTATGTGGCTCGCTTTTTTGAACTTCCGTATGATGAACACCTTTCATTCTTTGATAACCTTTGGGGCCAGCTTGGCGTCAGAAACCGTCTCCGCATAATGACCCTTTCTTTTTCAAATACCTTTCTTAACTTTCTTAAAGATGCCTTTATGGTGAGCCTTTTTATGATCTTCCTTCTGTTTGAGGCGTCGTTTTTCAGAAAAAAGCTGGACAGAGCCTTCGAGGGATCCGGAGCCGAACGAATCATAAAGATCAGTATCGATGTGATGACTCAAATTACCCATTACCTCTCTATTAAATTTTTCCTCTCTGTGGGTACAGGGATCATGGTTGGTATCGGTCTCAGGATTATTGGGGTTGAATTTGCCGTGGTCTGGGGGGTGATCCAGTTTATTTTGAATTTCATTCCCAATATCGGCAGCGTTGCCGCGGGATTAGGAGTCACCATTTTTGCCTTGGTGCAATTCTGGCCCAATCCCATGCCTATCTTAGTTACAGGCCTCGTAATGCTTGTAGTAAATATTGCTATCGGTTATATTCTGGAACCAAAAATAATGGGGGACAGACTTGGGCTCTCCCCGCTGATGGTGCTTATTTCCCTTTTGGTCTGGGGCTGGCTATGGGGCTTTGCAGGCCTTATCCTTGCGGTACCCATGATGGCGATCATCAAGATCGTCTGTGAAAATATTCCCGTGCTGGAACCGATTTCCATACTTCTGGGGTCCCGCAAGGCGGCAATGGCTGCCAAAAGCGAAGACGAGCCGAAGGTAGCAATAGAGTAAATCCTGATTTAGCGTTCTGTTAAAACGATGCATACCAATATAGCAGTGCAGATCAGTGGAACCGGGAGAACTCCTGTTGAGCCTGCCTACACAGCCGCCAAGCAGCTAAAGAAAGTACTATTTGAGCGACCGTGCAATGTCGTCGATTTTAGATGCTGGGCCATTTCTCCACTTTAGGCAATGATCTTCTCATACGTCTGATTTCGGCAGGGAATTCCAGAATGTTCTCCCGAACCCACTGATCTGCCCTATCAAGTGGTATATTTCATTAAAAAACACTGTGCAAATTAGCATTTCTTTATGTGTGGAGGAAATTCCAGCCGAGTTAGCTCTAATGGCGTAAGTGAGATGGAGAAACTTCTGCTGTTTAAAAAAACCTAATTATTTGGGGGTTGGAAAAATATGTTCTTTAAATTCTACTGGAGCCGCCTTTAGAGTATCATTTTGGGGTGTCAGGGTCGGGCTGTATTGCGACAGCAGTACAGACGAGCCCTGACAGGACCCCAAATGAATCTAAATGGGGCGAGCTCCAAGTGAAGCAAAAAGAAGATGAGTTTCAAACCCACCGATAAATCAGGATTTATCCCTAAAACAAATTGAATTTTTTTTCTTTTTTTACTATAATCGCAAGGTTATGGCGGTTGACCAGGCCAATCCCTTGATTGTGCAAAGTGATAAAACCCTTCTTTTGGACGTCCACTCAGGGCGGGCCGAAGAGGCCAGGGCGGCAATCCTGCCTTTCGCCGAACTGGAGAAGTCTCCGGAACATATCCATACCTATCATATAACGCCCCTTTCGCTCTGGAACGCCGCCAGCGCGGGATTTTCTCCCGGCGATGTAGAGAGGGTTTTGAACGAGTATACGCGTTATCCCATTCCGTCCGCTATCACAGAGGGCTTTGGAGATACCATGTCCAGGTACGGGAAGATTCGTCTCGTTGCCGAGCCAAGCCGCGTCGCCGGTGAGGAGAAAGCGCCTGACAGTCTTCTCCTGACCGCTTCGGACAAAGCGGTGTTAGCGGAAATTGAGGCGGCGAAGCCTCTTGAAAAGTACCTTGAAAAAATCGTTCCGGGAACAGCGGCTCCCGGAGGGTTCAAGGTCAAGCTCGTTGACAGGGGGAGTGTTAAACGTGAATTAATACGTCTTGGTTGGCCGGTAAAGGACGAGGCGCCCTTTGTCCGTGGAGAATCCATGGAGTTAAGCCTCAGGGAAAACTGCGCTTCCGGGCGGTCTTTTGTTACGAGGGATTATCAACTCGAAGCGGCAAGGGCCGTACTGGGAGACGGAGGTCCGGGTTCCGGTTACGGAGTGGTGGTGCTGCCCTGCGGATCCGGCAAAACCATTGTCGGTATGGTTATTATGGCCCTTCTCAAGACCAATACCCTCATTCTGACGACTAACGTGGCGGCGGTTCATCAGTGGATGGAAGAGCTTCTGGACAAGACCGAAATAAAAAGCGAAGAAATTGCCGAATACACGGGGAGCTTTAAGTCCGTAGCCCCTGTTACGGTTGCTACGTACCAGATCATCACCTGGCGGCCCGATAAAAATGCGGATTTCCCCCACTTCAAACTTTTTAGGGAGCGGCCCTGGGGTCTCATTATCTATGATGAAGTTCACCTCCTGCCCGCGCCGGTGTTTCGGGTAACCGCGGAGCTTCAGGCGGTCAGGCGCCTCGGTCTCACCGCTACGCTTGTCAGGGAGGACAGCGAGGAAGACGCGGTTTTTAGTCTTGTAGGGCCCAAGCGATACGATGTGCCATGGAAAGAATTGGAGAACAAAGGCTGGATTGCGGGGGCCTTCTGTACGGAAATTCGCATTGATATGCCGGAGGATCTTAAAATTCCCTATGCGGTTGCTTCCAAGCGGGAAAAGTACCGCCTTGCGAGTGAGAACCCGCTAAAAAACGAAGCGGTATTGCAGTTAATAGCAAATCACAGGGAGGATCAGATCCTTGTGATTGGCCAGTATATCAGTCAGTTGGAGAAGCTCTCAAGTTTGATCAAAGCTCCTATAATTACCGGAAAGACTCCCAATGCCGAACGCGAGAGAATCTACGGTGCATTCAAGAAAGGGGAACTCAGGATCATTGTGGTAAGCAAGGTAGCGAATTTCGCCATTGATCTGCCCGACGCTTCCATGGCGATTCAGGTCTCGGGCTCCTTTGGTTCCCGCCAGGAAGAAGCCCAGCGCCTTGGCCGCATCCTTCGCCCAAAGGTTAAAAATTCTTTGTTTTATACATTGGTTTCCCGCTATACTGTTGAAGAGGACTTCGCCGCCAATCGTCAGCAGTTTTTGGCAGAACAGGGTTATAAGTATTCTATTCAGCATTGGACTGCGTCAGAACTTCAGTCTTCCACACTCCCATCCGGTGAGACAGAGGAGCGTTCATGAAGGGATTTTCTTCAAAGCATTTCAGGTCTGTTGAGCACTGGAAATCCGCCCTTATGTCCCTGCCTGACGGAAGCTTCTTTGAGCTGCTAAGGAGCGTTTTCGGGAACATTAAAACGCCATTTAATAAGCAGCGGCTCCTGGAAGACCTTTTCGTTCTCCTTTCGCGGAATGAAATACGAAAGACAATCGCCGCTTATATCGATGAACAGGATCATAAAGTGATAGCTGCGACGGCTATTCTTAGTGAACCGGTCGCGGAAGACCTGGTGGTTTTCTTCGCGGGAGAATTCAATTCCGCAGAGATCCACGCTCTTCTTATCAACCTTGAGGAACGGCTGATTCTCTATCGTTTCCGGGATGAAAAGAACAGACGTTTGACCCTTAATCCTGTTCTGGAGCAGATCCTTACCCCGCTCATCGAAGACACTCGGCTCCTCTTTGCAAGCTTCCCGCAGGGAAGCCGCTTTCCCCTGGAGGGCAGTCCCTTGAAGGAGAAAAGTGCCAAGGCAGAAACCGAGCCGCCTTTATCTTTCCGGGCAGCCGTTATTCCGGACGGTAGAATTATGGCAGCGCTTTTTGCTTTCATTCTTGACGAAGAGGAGCTGTTTAAGGAAGAAGCCGGATCTCCGCTTCACGGAGCCACGCTTACCGGAACAGGGCTTAACGGAACCGGCTTTCGCGAGATGCGTAAAAAAGCTCTGGAAAAGGGGAAAAAAAGTTTTCACGGACTGGATTTTGATTTGGCAGTGCGTACCTTTGTCCAGCTGGGATTGTTCCGGCAGGAAGGTCGTGGTCTTGTTTCAAACCGGGAAAAAATTGAGGATTACTGCAGCCTTTCTCCGATAGAAAGACAGGAGTATTGGGCTGCGGGGGTATATCTTTGCCTGCCCGAGTCCGGTTGTAGTGCGCATAACGATGGTCTGCCGGCAAGCGGCCTGTATGGTTCAGCCGGAACTGATGAACCGGGGGAGAATTCGCCATTCCGGTTTTCGTCAAGCCGTCTGCGGAAGATTGCTTCATTACTGCATCGCTACAGGTACCTTCTTGATCCGGAAAAAGAATATCCCATTGAGACGCTGAGAAGGCTGTGGGTACTTCTGCAAAAAGAAACCGGAGGAACATCGTGTCTTTGGGATTCTTTCCTGGCGGTAATGGAGAAAACAGGTCTTCTGGAAAAAAGGGGGGCATTCTGGAGTTTGTCGGAAACGAGCCGCGCATCTCTGAATCAAAAATCTACTTCGGGTCCATCTGTGGATCCGGTGATCGTCATGGATTCGGCTTTTTCTTTTGTGCTCTATCCGGAAATAACCTTTGCCGATGCTCTTGCGCTGGGAGCGTTTTGCTCGTTGAAAGAAAATGCCGGGACTTCAGTCAGTTTTGAATTGACACGCAAATCTGCGGTAAGAGGCTTTGATGAGGGAATAGAAGCCGCCGCTATGCTGAAGCTCCTCGACCGCCTTTCGGGAGGCCGCATTGATGCCAACCTGGATTTCACTCTTAGGGAGTGGGAAAGCCGCTACGCCGGAGTTTCCCTGCAACAGGGAATCATCCTAAGCCTGGCGGAGGAGCATCGTTACCTTGCCGAAGCGGGATCTGTCTCCCGCATGATACGAAATACCCTTGCGCCGGGAGTATATCTCCTTTCCGCGGAGGAAAAAACGGAAGCCATTAAGGCCCTTCGGAAAGCAGGAATAGATATCATTGCCCAGCCTCCGATGGAAACCAACTACACATGGTTAGGCGGGTTCGGAACTAACGGTTCCGGCGCAAGACGCGGCGGATTTTCCCTGAATTACTTTCCTCACCTCAATTCATCCGGAACTCCCGGTTTCATGGACGCCAGGGACAGCACGCGAATAGGCGAGAGTGTCTTTCCGGATTCAGGTAGTACAACGTGTCTCCCAATAAATACCGCGGTAAAAGACAATGACGCGGGAGACGCCGAAGTCATTAAAGAGAAATTCCGCAAGCTTCTGGATAATATGAAGCTCAGCAAACATGAACGGGAAGAGCTTCACGCGAGGATAGACAGGCGCCTCGTGTTAAGCGAAACTCAACTGGAGGCAACTTCGCTGCGTTACGAGAAACTGGAAGCCCGGGGGCTTGATTACGCGGGCAAATCCACGATAGCAAAGCAGGCTGTTGATACAGGCTCCCTGGTGGAAGTTACCTGGCCCGCCCAGGACGGAGGACTGAACCGTACGGTTGGTATACCCCAAACACTGGAAAAGAAAGAAGGAGAAAGTATCCTGGTTCTTAAAGTCAACGGAAATTCGGAAAGCGGTACAAGAGTTTTGAAAATTCCCCTGGGAAAGATAAGCCTTTTACGGCGCATCAAACAATCTATTTTTGGAGAATAATATGCCATTATTACCTTTTTCAAGCCAGGCTGAAAACAGTCAGGCTAAACTCGCGGTTCTCATCGATGCGGACAATACACAACCTGCAATAATCGAAGGACTCCTTGACGAGGTCGCCAAATACGGAGTGGCCAGTGTAAAGCGAATTTACGGAGACTGGACCAGCATCCATCTTCGCTCCTGGAAGGAGAGGCTCCTCGCGAATGCCATCCAGCCAATCCAGCAGTTTTCCTATACCACCGGAAAAAACGCCACAGACTGCGCAATGATCATAGACGCAATGGATCTGCTCTACAGTGAAAAACTCGACGGTTTCTGCATCGTTTCAAGCGATTCGGATTTTACCCGCCTGGCGGCCCGGTTACGCGAAAGTGGTTGTACCGTTTACGGCTTTGGAGAAGAAAAAACCCCCAAAGCCTTCGTCAAGGTCTGTGACAAATTCATCTATACGGAAATCCTTTTGGATAATCAGGAAGAGTCCGACGAGGATGAAAGCAAGCGTAAGGCGAAACAGCGGAAAGATTTCAAAGTTGACCGCAAGCTCCTTAAACTGCTCAGGGACGCTGTTGACGACATCGCGGACGAATCCGGCTGGGCCTACCTCGGCGGCGTAGGCCAGAAGATCAACAACCGTTCCAGTGAATTTGATCCCCGCAACTACGGCTTTAAAAAGCTGGGCGATCTCTTCCGGGCCATACCTCAGTTCGAAACCGAGGAGCGCCCCCAGGAGCACGGCACCGGCCGCCAGGTGTATATCCGCTGGAAAAAGAAACGGTAAAATTTTTCGATAAATTTTCACGCAAAGGCGCAAAGTACACAGAGGACACGGAGAGAATCTAAGAGTTTTACCTCATGGTGGTGTCTAATCATTCTTATCGGCAATCGGCCCGTAGGGATATATGGATTTTTAAAATGAGTACTCTAAAAAACCAAAAAGATTATTCTTTCCAATTTATTGTTTGTAAATCACTTATATCCCTGAAATGTTTTGTGTTATTGGTAACGAGTTTTAAGTTATGCTTAATGCAATATGCCGCTAAAAGCACATCATCGCCAATGCTAATACCTTTACTCTGAAGTTCTATCTTTATTCGTGATGCAATATCTAAAACGCTTTTATCAATGATTCCAATTCCCCGATACGAATACATGTCTTTGAAAGTTGATATTTTCTTTTTAGAATTATTCATCAATAACCAATTTTGTATTTCAAAATATACCAGTGGTGGAATGATAAACGTATTTCCGTTTTTCTTTTCCAATTCCACTCTTTCAATGATTGTCGTATCACCTTTGAGAAAATATGAAACAATATTTGTATCAAGTGCGTAGAGTATCATAATTTATCTACTTCTTCGGGGGTTCGAAAATGTACGCGCTCGGGTTCGCCTACAAGGACTTCGTCGTTATTTTTGATTTCTTCAATTATTTTATCCCATAATTTTGACTCCCGTTCTTCTTCGTCGTTTTCATCAACAACTTCATCAAGCACCGTTACAATAGTTTTTCTCCCTTCAGGAATTTGAACTGGCGTATCAGCGATAAAACGTCCATCTTTAAAGAATCCTTGATATGTCAGCAGCATACAACCCCCGTATAATTGTTTTTTTTATACAATAGTGCGACTTTTGATGACCGTCAAGGTTACCGACAGACGAAACTGTGGGTTTATCCTTAACGGGTTGTGTTAATGGCATATGGAAGCGCGGAGTACTTAGTATCTCCGTACAAAAGGCGTAGAGAGGGGACAGGAATAATCAATGAACGTGAATAGGAAGCCCATCAAACCTCCTAATTTACCCTCAAAAGCCCTTATTCGCATACCACAACCCTCCAACTTGTAACTTTTTCCTGATATTTGTATTTTATTAATACAATGAGCCAAAAAACTGTCACTTTCAGCCTAACAACCAGCCTTGTTGATCGCCCATGGTGGCCAACAGCCAACTATACTCACTCTCTAAATAACCGTGTCAACAATCAATTAGCATATAGTTCTCAATCTTTTGAAAAAACGCCGGGGAACCGTTGGTTCGATTTCTGCGTACACAGAAATATCGGTTTTTTATATCTACGCAAGGAGTTTTTATGAACAGGAAAGTATTGATGGGTTTCGTATTACTCATAAGTATTGGAGCATGCATGGTTTTCGCGCAAGCGCCGACTCTGGATAAACTGAGGTTCTTAACTGTGGCCGAAGACTACATTGTCAATCCGGCGAACAAACAGATAAGCGGAGCAGTTGTCATCCCAGATACCTATGAAGGTAGACCTGTGACACAATCCTCATCAGGTGGGTTCAGAGATTGCACTGGTATTACCAGTGTCACTATTATCGGTGATAGCATGGAAACTATCAACCAAAATGCGTTTAACGGTTGTACAAGCCTTACCAGCGTTACCCTCCCTGGTAGTTTGAAAAATATCATCTTGGGTGCGTTCAGTGGCTGCACAAGCCTTACCAGCGTCACGTTCCATAGTTCCAGTGTTGTGATAGGTAGTCAAACAAGTACGTTCCCTGGCGATTTGGCTGCTAAATACAGGGTCGGAGGTGCGGGAATCTACACCCGCCAGAGGGGAAGCGACACCTGGACAAGGACAGGCGATGTGCCTCCTCCTACACCGACAATCAACACTTCGCTTAACGGCGTTTGGGATAATAGCGGGGCGAATATTACGGTTAGCGGAAGTAGCGGTATTTTAAGTGCTTTTGGTACTCCCAATGCCAGAGGTCAGGATGCCATAAATAAAGGCTATATTACACCAGGCAGCCAATATTGGCGGAATTTGACCAGTACGGGTAATTTAACATGGTCTGGGCAAGATCAGGGTATAACTTATAATACATCTGCTCCCAATGTTGCTACAGGTACAACTTGGGTTAATAGTACATTCACCCTGAGTGCAAACGGGCAGACTTTAACTGTTACAGGTACATTTACCAGCGGAACTGTCACTTCAACTTGGACAAGGAAGCAGTAACGCCTTCAGGCGGGCAGCGGATAGTTTTCAATTCGCTGCTCCCTACCAAAAAACCAAACAAGGAGAGAAAAACATGGCAAAGAAGAAACCCGTTTCAACAAAGAAACCCGCGGCTGTAGCAAAGAAAAAACCGACCGCAAAAGCGGCAGCAAAAAAATCGACACAGGCAAAGCCAAAAACCGCAAAAGCAAAAACAACGGCAAAAAAAGC
>Ga0082212_10011164_pt1 | contig 11407 bp, 9 predicted proteins | sample TergutNt197P3_FD_71548 | JGI IMG/M metagenome (GOLD analysis project Ga0082212, IMG submission 71548) | Neocapritermes taracua P3 segment gut microbial communities from Petit-Saut dam, French Guiana - Nt197 P3 | ecosystem: Host-associated > Arthropoda: Insects > Digestive system > Gut ... | reverse complement strand
TATTAAACTGAAACTTTTCCGTCAGAAGAGCCGCGGCCTTTTCGGTCATGGTATTGCGCCAGGTACGGAAGGGGGCAAGCTGATTGCCGTCTTTGTCAAACGCCAGGTACCCGTGCATCATGGCGGAAACGCCGATTGCGCCTAACGAAGAGAGGGTTACGCCGTAACGGTTTTTTACATCAAGGGCCAATTTCGCGAAACAGTCCTGCAGTCCCGACCGCACATCTTCCAGATTATAAGTCCATACCCCGTCTTCCAGCCGGTTTTCCCAATCGTGGCCGCCCGCCCCGATGGGCGTATAATCCCCGTCGATTAACACCGCTTTTATGCGGGTGGAACCCAGCTCAATTCCAAGCGCTGTTTTATTTTCAATAATTGCCTGTTTTGCGTCCATGGTTTACCGCCTTTGTTTTCCGCTTCTCCTTTTAGTGACACAAACTCGCGTTAACGTACACGCAGTTTATCACGGTTAGTTTGAGATGTCAACAGAAATTTGTATTAACCGCGGAAATAAATTTTTAGCCGCGAACCGCACGAACCAACACGAACTTGTAGTTCGATTGATTAGAATTCTAACACGAATTACACGAATTGATCGAATTACACGAATGAATTTTAAATTGATTTTCGTTTTACGGAGAAGTATTTTCACGAATATACACATCCAGCGGTATTTCCAGCCTGGCTTCAACCTTTTGTCTCAGAGCGACCGATCGGAACAGGGTAAAGAGGGCTTCCCTCCCCTGGTACTCAGGACGTTGAGAGATAATGGCGTCAATGCGCCCTTCAAGCAGTAAACGCCGGTTGTCGGGAATTAGATCGTAACCGACCAGCAGAAAAGAGTTTTTCTTCCGCCGGCCGGCAGCCTGCGCCGCGCGGTGGGCCAGGCTGTTGGTAATAAAAAGGCCCGAAAGCCGGCGGTTTTTCTTCAGAAAACGGGATATCTCATCCACGGATAATTCTGTGCCTTTGTTATCCGAATATTCCTGAACAACCGCCGGAAAACCGTGCTTGCGCGCATAACGCAGAAAACCGTCGCGGCGCCGGTTAAGGTTATAATCGTCTCCGTGGACATCCAGCACCGCAACAGGATACGATACACTGCCGGAGAAAAGGTGAAAAAGCCGTCCGGCAAGATACCCGCCCTTAAAGGGATCCTGTCCTATGACGCATAACGGATTGGTTCCCGGTATATCCGAATCGACAAAAACAAGAGGGATATTCTCCGCGCAGATGTTTTCGACAAAAACCCTGGTTCTTTTCGGCATGATGGGGGCAAAGAGCAGCCCGTCCGGTTTTCCGCTGCGAATCGAAGCGGAAATTTTTTCAAAAGCAGCGGCGTCATAGCGGTCAAATTCAACGATTTCCGTTTCAATTCCCAGAGATTTAATTTCACCGGCGGCACGTTCAATACCCGCCATGATCTGCCCCCAGTAACCGGCATCCTGATCGCGGCGGGGGATAAGAGCGCAGAAACGGTAGGGCCGGTTGAGCTTGAGCCGCCGGGCAATGGGATTGGGGGCGAACTGGTACTGTTCGATGATTGTCTCTACTCTTGCCCTGGTTTCCGCCGACACCCGGCCCCGCTTGTGAAGCACACGGTCAACGGTTCCGATGGAGACGCCGGCAAGTTCGGCGATTTCATGTACAGTCATCTGGCTGTTATGTATTGTATTCTATTTTCTGAAGCGAAGCCAGCCGGGCAGAAGCTGACGGCTGTCGGTTTTACTGACAATGGTCAAAATGCTCTGCAGAACGATAAAGGCGAACAGGAACGCCGATGTAATAATCGTAGGCCAGGACGCTTCGGTAAGGCCGAGCATCGGCACGACGCGCTGTACCAGCAGGTTAATCAATACGCCGAAAAACGTACCAATGGGAAGGCCGACGCCGCCGGAGAGCATTGCGCCGCCGATAATACTTGACGAAATAGCGTGTATCTCATAACCGCGCCCGTAATCGGGGCTGCCGGACGGCATACCAAGCGTAAAGACCAAGCCTCCGATACCGGCCAGGAGGCCGCACAGCACATGCGCCAGGAATTTTGTTCTTTGGGGATCAATGCCCATTAACAGAGCGCTTTGCATATTCCCCCCGACAGCATAGAGGGAGCGTCCAAACCTTGTGTATTTAAGCAGTACAATAATTACTATTAAAACTATTAAAACTACTATTCCCGCCGGAACAAGATACGCGACATCATGGGTTCCGTTGCGGCGCACATTGTACAAAAACGGAATGTACAGTTTTGCGTCTGACCAGCTCAGAAACCTGGCGTCGGTTATCGGTACGGATACGGGCCGTATCACGCTGATCATGCCGCGGGCGAAAAACATACCGACCAGCGTTACGATAAACGGCTGGATTCTCAAATAGGCAACCAGGAAACCCTGCACGGTTCCAAACGCCAAACCTATGCCCAATGCCACGGGGATCGTCCATGCTGCATTAATGCCGTGTTCCGTAAGCATAACAGCGATAACCATGGCGGCCAGCCCTATCACTCCGCCTACGGATATGTCTATGCTCCCGGCTATCATAACAATCGTTAAGCCGAGAGAAATCGCCAGCAGATACGGTTTCTCATTAAAAAACGTATTGAAAAATATAACGAATTTTCCGAAGTTATTTTCCCTGAATAATATGATAGAGACCGTGTAAAGAACAAGAAAAAGAGCGATCGTGATTATCAGCAAAATCCCGGAGTTGCTTAAAGTTTTGCGCTTCGCGGAGAGAAGGGGAACTGTCATTGGTGTTTTGTCCATTGCGTCAGCCCTCCGCCAATAAATTCTTTTTTCGGGTCAACTGCCTGATTTTTTCCTTAAAGACTTCACTGCTGACAACGATGATCATTACAATGATAACCGCCTTAAAAACCATCAACTGATCCGCTCGTACCTGCATGGCGTATAATGTTGTGGTGATGGTCTGAATGGTATATGCCCCGATAACCGAGCCCGCCAAAGTGAATTTGCCGCCGCCCAACAGCGTACCTCCCAAAGCTACCGCCAGGATAGCGTCCAGCTCTATGTACCTGCCCAACTCATCGGAGTTCACGCTTCCAAGACTGCTCGAACCCATAAGGCCCGCCACGGCGCATAACACCCCGCACATGACAAACGCCATGAATTTAATAAGAGTGGAATTGATGCCCACAAGACGGGACGCCGAACTGTTTATGCCAATACTCTCTATATAAAGACCCAGGCTTGTCCGCTTTACGACAAGCGCAACAAGCGCAACCATAACAAAGGAAACGATTATGGTCGTTCTGATGGGCACACCGGGTATCTGAACCCCCAGATACTTAAACACCGGGTTCATAATATAAACGGTTTGACTGTGGGTAATCAGTTTTGCAATTGAACGCCCGCAGGTAAAGAGAATGAGCGAAGCGATCATCGGCTGAATTTTTAAAACAGCCACCAAAAAACCGTTGAAAGCGCCGCACGCCGCGCCTCCAAGCAGACCGACAAACAGAGCCAATCCATATGGGTTGTGAAAAATATCGGTTCTGTATTCAGGCCCGTTCAAAAGCAAACCGCAGAAGGCGGCTGAAATCGCCATAATCGAACCTACGCTGATATCCTGCCCTCCTGATACTGCGGTAACCAGAGTCATGCCAAGCGCGACTATTACCAGCTTGCTGGCATCATCCAGAATGATGGGGATATAACCGGTAAGCAGTCCGTTGGTCATAGTCATGGTAAAAAATGTCGGGGTGGTAATAATATTTTGAAGCATGATAATAAACAGAAGCGCCAGCGAAAACGTAAGCCGGTGTTCCAGAACCCTCTTAATTTCAGGCATGTTCGCCTCCCGCTATTGTCTGCATTATTGTTTCCTGGTTAAGGTCTGTTCCGGTCAGTTCCCCAATTTTGCTGCGATCCCGCATTACCACCATCCGTGAACAGGTGCGAAGCATCTCATCCAGTTCCGATGAAATAAAAGCCACGCTCTTGCCCTGATCGGCGAGTTTTATTATCAGTTTTTGTATTTCTGTTTTCGTACCAACGTCAATTCCACGGGTGGGTTCGTCCAATATCATAAATTCAGGATTGGTTAAGAGCCAGCGCGCCAGAATGACCTTTTGCTGATTGCCCCCGGAGAGGCTCCTGATCGGCGTTTCAGTGCCCGGAGTTTTAATATTGAGCAGTTCAATATATTCGTCGGCAAACTTTTCCATATCTTTGCGGCTCATACGTTTAAACAATCCGTATTTCGCCTGAAGAGCGATAATGATGTTCTCGCGAACCGACAGCTCTGAAAAAATACCATCAACCTTTCTGTCCTCGGGCAGATAGGCCATTCTCTGTTTCATGGCGTCTATGGGCTTCTTTATTTTTATTTCCCCGCCCTTTAAAAAAACCTTTCCGTGAACAGCCCTGTCAGCGCCGTATATTGAACGCACCAGTTCGCTTCTGCCGGAACCTAAAAGACCGCTAAAGCCGACAACCTCACCCTGGTAAATTTTCAGATCAAAGGGATTAACCCTGGAAACTCCGCTTGACAAACCGCGGGCCTCCACAAGCGGGATTTCGCCTTCATGAGTCTTTAATTCGTCTTCATCGGGTTTAAGTTTGGCAAGATCGTCAAGGTCTTTGCCCATCATTCTGGCCACAAGCTGAAGGCGCGGCAGATTTTCCACCATATATTCCCCAACCAGCTCGCCGTTTCTGAGTACTGTTATACGATCGCATATTTTATAAACTTCTTCGATAAAATGCGTAATATAGATAATTCCAACGCCTTGATCTTTTAGCTGCCTCATCAGCGCAAAAAGTTTTTGCACTTCATTCTCGTCAAGAGACGAGGTCGGCTCGTCAAGAATCAGAATTTTACATTCAATGTTGATTGCACGCGCAATCGCTATCATCTGCTGGATTGCGATGGAACAGCTGTCCAACTGCGCCGAGGTTTCCACCGAAATATTCAGAGTCTTCAACAATTCGGCGGCTTCGGCGTGCATTGTGCGCCAGTCAATAAAACCCATTCTTCGCGGCTCATGCCCCAGAAAAAGATTTTCCGCGACCGTCAAATTAGGGCAAAGGTTCACTTCCTGATAAACAGTGCTTACACCGTATCTGCGCGCGTCCTGCGGCGAGTGTATCACACTGTTTTTTCCATCAATTTGGACGCTTCCGCTGTCCATCATATAGACGCCGGTCAGTACCTTGATCAATGTGGATTTTCCGGCGCCGTTCTCGCCCATAAGGGCGTGTATCTCGCCGCTGCGTAGTGTAAAATTTACTTTGTGGAGTGCGCGGACGCCGGGAAAGGACTTTCCGATTCCGGCCATTGTCAGAATAGGTTCAGTCCTTTCCCTGTCCATAACGTCTTACCGATTAATACTGGCGGGCGTCAATTACTGCCTGGGTGATGGTATCCCAGAAGAAAGCTTCTTCTTCAATGTACTCAATTTTCTTTGGCTGTATGCCTTTTTCCAGACTGTCAATGATCCCTTTGACTCTCGGCCCGTGCAGGGGGTTGCATTCGACGTTGCAGTTGATAAGGCCCGCAAGGGTCATCTGGAGATAGGGCCTGTTGGCGTCAAAGGAAATAATCGCTACGCCGTCAGCTCCGCCGACCTTAATGCCTCTTTCCTGAAGGGCCTGGATGGCGCCGTCGGCCATGTTGTCATTCTCGGCATAGACGCAGTTGATCCTGTCGCCGTACTGCTGAATCCACGAGGTCATGACCTGCTTTGCAACATCGGTACTCCAGTCGCCGGTCTGCCGTGCAACGAGCGTCCAGTTAGAGTTAGCGGCAATGGCATCATCAAGAGCCGCAGAACGTCCAACCTGAGCGCCTGAGCCGAGCTGTCCCTGAAGGTTAACGACATTAACCGGCTTGTCGCCAAAGTGCTTTTTCATCCAGTCGGTGGCCTTGGTGCCTTCTACTTTGAAGTCGGGGCCGACATAGCATGTCCAAAGATCCTGGGGAGCGTTGATGTTGCGGTCAACCAGGATTACGGGGATTTTGGCTCTCTGGGCGTTCCTGAGAACGGTGTCCCAGCCGTCCATATTGACGGCGGCGATGACTATGTAGTCATACTCCTGATCGATAAAGCTCTGTACATCGGCGACCTGTTTGGCGGCATCGTTATTCGAGTCAGCCAGGGTCAGTTGATAGCCGGGTACAAAGAACGTATTCAACATAGACCTGGTATTCGCCATCCGCCAGTCAGATTCGTCCGCTTTACATTGCGCGAAACCGATTCTGATATCGCCGCTGCTTTTTCCCTTCTGACCGCCGCCGCCGGCAAAGACCAGCCCTGCCGCCAAAACCAGCACCACTACGAGTGAAACAATCTTTTTACTCATGTTCTACTCTCCTTATAAAAATGATGATAACGCAGACTAGATTTGCGTTAACGTACACGCAACTGCGTGCACCTGTTTCAAAGTATCACGACTATTTCACGCTGTCAACAAATATTTTCAGCAAACACGGCAAATTGCAGTTTACCCAGCTCATACCAACCCCGGAATCCGCCGATAATGAAGCGGAGGATTGCGCGCTGTGCAGAAGGGGATTTTTACACGCTTTTCAAATGTCAACACCGGCCGGATAGGAAAAGAATGGGCTGTTTTTCCTTCGGTTAGCGGCTTTAAATCGAGATTTTCAGATGATTTAAAGTTCAGATTCCGCGCTATCGCCGTCAGCCTGGCGGTTTTTTTGGCAATTTGCGGTTTCTTAATGGGGCTTTCCCTGTTTACCGCCCTGTTCGGAATAGGGGTTTTTCCGTCGGCAGTGGGAAAGTTTTTTGCCCGCTCTTTTGGGATTCTTTCCCTTTTAATACCCGTGTATCTGGCTTACGCGGCTTTCATCCTGGCAGAACGGGCATGGCGGCCGGAGCGGATTTTTATTTTGAGCGCCTGCATCTTTCCCTTCCTGACCCTTGCCGTAGGGTTCGCCTTTATCAGGGATTTTGAACTGCGTTCCGCTCAATATGCGTTTCTGGATTTTGCCGGAAAAAACGGCTTTAGCGTTGTAATTGTACTCATCACCGTAACGGAAGTTCTTTCCCTGCGTATGCTGAAAAACACGCTCTTCCGGGAAGGACAGCAATCAAATCCAAAAGTGGTTTTCCTTCCGCCGCCGGAAATAGAATTTAAAGCGGAAAACACCCTTGAAAATGAGCCGCTGCCAGAGATTGAAGAAACGGAAACTATTATTGAAGAGATTGATGAGATCGCGGCTGTCGAATCAGACGAAGATTCTCCTCCGGCGCCGGACAGAAAAACTGAAAGCGAAAATTCAGGCGTTACGCGCGCACTTGAAGAGGCTGAAGCGGCGGCGGCCATTCATGCAGAGCAAGTCCGCAAGAAAACATCTCAAACAAACAGTTCCCATTCCAAAAAATACAAAGTCCCGGTTGATATTCTTAACGAATACCCGGACGGCGAATACTGGATCATCGATCAGGCTACCAGAGAATCGGCAATGGCGCTTAAGGAAACACTGGAAGAATTCAAAATACAGGCCGAGGTTACCGGAATCAGAAAGGGGCCGGTCATCACCATGTTCGAGATTCTTCCCGCTCCCGGCGTAAAACTCTCGCGCATTACCGGCCTGCAGGACAATATCGCCCTTCGCCTTGCAGCATCTTCGGTGCGGATCGTGGCTCCCATTCCCGGAAAACACGCGGTGGGTATCGAAGTTCCCAACGCAAAACGGAATATTGTCTCGTTCAGGGAAATCATCGTGGGGGAACTGCTCCGTCCCGGCAAACGGATGGAGATTCCCGTTGTTATGGGCAAAGACATCACCGGAGAAGCGCAGACCGTCGATCTGGTTCAGATGCCCCATCTGCTGATTGCCGGCGCAACCGGTTCGGGAAAATCCGTCTGCGTCAATTCAATGATCCTTTCGATACTCTACCAGCTCCATCCGGCGGATTGCAGACTCCTCCTTATCGATCCCAAAATTGTAGAGCTGAAACTGTACAATGACATTCCCCATCTGTTAACGCCGGTCATCACCGAGCCGAAAAAAGCGTTTCAGGCGCTTCAGTACTGTATCTACGAAATGGAACGGCGCTACGCCTGCCTCGATTCCATGGGCGTACGCGACATCCGCAGTTACAACAAACGTATCAAGGAAAAAAATATCGCGCAAGAACACCTGCCCTACATCGTCGTGGTTATTGACGAGTTCGCCGATCTGATGTCAACCACCGGCAAGGAACTTGAGTCCACCGTGGCGCGGTTAGCCGCCATGAGCCGCGCCGTGGGTATTCACCTGGTACTCGCGACACAGCGTCCTTCCATTGACGTGATAACCGGACTCATCAAGGCCAATATTCCCAGCCGCATCGCTTTTATGGTGGCAAGCAAGACCGACAGCCGCATCATCATCGACATGATCGGCGCGGAAAAACTTCTGGGAAAGGGCGATATGCTCTACGCCGGCGTAGAGGATCCCTTCCCCATCCGTATGCAGGGCGCGTTCGTCTCCGAAGAAGAGGTCGAAGCGGTTATCGCACACGTTAAAACATTCGGCGAGCCTGAGTACATTGACGATGAAATCTTCTTCGAAGAAGAAGAGGACGATAACGGCCCGTCGCTTTTCTCTGACGGCGACGATCCGTTATACGACAAAGCTCTTGAGATCGTGATGTCGCAGGGCAAGGCAAGCGCCAGCTACATCCAGCGCCGCCTGAAAATCGGCTTTAACCGCTCCGCCAGGCTGATAGACGAAATGGAACACCGCGGCGTAGTCGGCCCGGCCCAGGGAAGCAAGCCGCGGGAAGTACTGCGGGGAATTAATATTTAAGCGAACCGCGCAAACTTTTACTTCGAATACTAAAAAAACTAGCTAAACTGCAGTTTATCGGTTAAAGTTTTTTCCCCAAGATTTCACACAAAGGGCGCAGAGGAACAGAGGACACAGAGAAGAATTTAATGAAAATAAGAGAGTTGTTAGTTATCTGTGCTTGTTGACAAGCCGATTAGCCCTGAAACCCATATTCTTAACCTTATTTTCTCCTCTGTGTCCTTCGCGCCTTCGTGCCTTTGTGTGAGGTATTTTCGAGGAATCTTTTGCGAAAAGACCAAGATAAACGGCAATTTGAAGGGGGTTACTCGCTTTCCTGGATGGTGAGATCCACAGTCAGGGCGACGCGGTAGGTTTTTCCCCGTTGGATGTTCATGGTTCTGATCACGGTGTAATCCCCGATAACGAATTTTGCCTCATGCATGCCCGGTTCTGTTGCGATAGATTCCCGATCCCGCGAGACGGGGATATTATCCAGAAAAATCCGGGCGTTTTCTGGGCCCTCAAAAATGATGATGGGGGTGGGATCCTGCAAATCCACGATTAGTTCGACAGTTTTGGCGCGTTCTACAACAAAGCGGCGGCTTTCATTCCGGTAATCCTCTGAGAGGATCACCAAATGGTGTTCGCCTTCTTTTAGAAATTGGGTTTCGGAAAGGTTTTCTATCAATACATCGTCAATCAGCAGGGTAAAAGGCCGGCCCCTCAGCTGGGCCGGGTAGCGGGGTATTAAAGTGACTGCGCCTTCATCGCTTAATATGGGCCGGGCGGTCAGATTGAAAACCATTGATTCAAGTTCATTGTTCACCCCCTTCACAACCTGCAAAAGCCTGAACAGTATAGGGAAGCCGGCAGGCGGGGTAACGCCTGTGGGGACTGTTACATAGGGAGTGGTGCGAAGCCCATGAGACGGCCGGAGCGGTATCTGGTATACGGTTTGGATTTTGCCCGGCAGCGGTTCAAAAGCAATGCGGCTTCCTTCAAGATCAGTAATACCGGAAGCGGTTTGGCGGTTCAGGTTGTTGTATATCTCCATCACCAGCGAACCACGGTAAGAGAGCCATGCCTGGGGCGCGGAAATCTCCAGCTCTATTCCTTTTAAAAACCGGTTCTCGCCGCCCAGATCAATAAGCGCAGCTCCGTTTATACCCAGGGCGGCCGTGCTTCCTGAAGTTTGATCGGGAGTTACCTCAAGGCTTCCTGATACAACAGTGCGAAAAGACTCAGCCCATAACTGGAAACTGAGGATAAAAAGGCAGAACGCTATTACTTTTCTCAAACTAAGGACGCAGCCTCCCTGCCGGATCCAATGCCCTTCCATCCTGCCGCAGCTCAAAATGCAGATGAGGCCCCGTTGATTGACCGGTAGATCCCACTCTACCTATAAGACTACTGGATTTAACATCTGTCTGCAAGGCGGTATCTACCGAAAGAAGATGGCCGTACAGGCTGGTCCATCTTTCGCTGTGGCTTATAATTACGTAGTTGCCGTATACCGGGTTTTCGCCGATCTCGGCAACGATTCCGTCCGCAGCAGCATAAACCGGCGTTCCCTCAGGAGCGGCCATGTCAATGCCCTGATGCATTGTCGTATTGCCTGTTACGGGATTTTGCCTCATGCCGAAGGCGCTGGTCAGGCGGTAAGCCCGCAGCGGAAAACGGAAACGCGAATTTAGGAAGAAGCCCCGTTCGGTCGGCGAAAAATCCGCGCCGGGAAAAAAGTGAAAAGACGCATACCTTCCCGCCGCATAGACGGTTATATTGACATAGCCCTGTTCCGCACTTCTGGCCGCGCCCACAAGCATTTCCAGATCAGTTTCAAGGTTTTCAGGAATAAAGATGCCGGGGCAGGACGGAAGAAGCAGGGTTTTTCCCGCTTCAAGCGATGCCGGATTGGCAATCCGGTTCAGGCTTGCCAGGGCGGAGTAAGGCACATTGCATCGGGCTGATAATGAAAAGATATCGTCATTCGGGCCGGGGGTGTACTGATAGATGGTCAGGCGCTCCGCCGCTTCTTCGGGCCGTCTTGCGGGGCCGGCAAGGAGCCTGCGGTTGCTTTCAACATCGCCGATATACTGTTTAAAACTGGTGTCTCTGGGATCAAGGCGGGCAATTACGGGAAAATTCCCGGCGTTGTTTAAGTCCTGCGCGTCACAGACAGGCAGGAACAGCACTATCAAAAAAAAGGCAAGGGCGCTTCCCTTGCCTGTCTTGGTCATTGACAAATCTTATCCTGCGGCGATGGCGTCTGTCGGGCAAGTCCCGGCGCAGGCGCCGCAATCCTGGCATTTATCCGGATCGATCCAGCGTTTCCCGTCTTTCTCGGAAATCGCCTCCACCGGACATTCGCTGTCGCAACTGCCGCAATTAACACATTCGTCACTGATTTTATAGGCCATTTTAAACCCCTTTTGTTTAGGATGAGCTAAGGGTAGCATATTTCGGGGAAAAGAGCAAGGGGAGATGCCGGCGCATCTATCGCTAAATTACGGTTTATAGGTTAAAGGTTTTTTCGAGGAATCTTTTGCGAAAAGACCCGTATATATTGCGGTTTAGCGGGTGTTTTTTAGTATGCGCCGGCCGTGGGACAAGGGGGGCGTTTGACCTTTCTCTCGTTTCCATGCTATAG
>Ga0082212_10011163_pt1 | contig 11407 bp, 15 predicted proteins | sample TergutNt197P3_FD_71548 | JGI IMG/M metagenome (GOLD analysis project Ga0082212, IMG submission 71548) | Neocapritermes taracua P3 segment gut microbial communities from Petit-Saut dam, French Guiana - Nt197 P3 | ecosystem: Host-associated > Arthropoda: Insects > Digestive system > Gut ... | reverse complement strand
CAATGAGGCACGAGGTAGGGTTTGGTGAGCGGGAGAATCCAAGCGCCTCTCTGCCTGACGCAACCTCAAAAGGCGAAAAAAATTCGCGGGCTTTTGGAGTCTCCCGCTCACCAAACCCTACCTCGGGACTGTTACGAGCCCACATAATATCCATCTCCATTCACCATTAGCTTGCGGGAGAACCCCGCAGTAGATATTTCCATTTATTTTTTGTCGAATCCTGCACTTTTAAAATATGCACCCTTCAAGAGGAAATGACTGCGCGCAGTTCTGGTCTGATGCGGCTACGCAGACGGGCTGTTCTTGAGTCATGCGTTTTCTCCTGTTCTATGTCTGGGGATTGGTGATGCAAGATATATCATCGTCTATTGTTGTTGTTTCTTGTTCCTCATTGTCCATTGGTCCACAGGCTGAAAGATATCAGCCTTGTCCATTGTCCATTGCCTCATATCTCTACCGGCACAGGATCGCCAATTGTCAAGCTATGGGGGGTGACCGCGCAATCCAGCGCAAGCACAGCAACACCCTCAGCGGCGGCTTTGGCCAGGGCCTCGCCAAAGGCAGCATGGGTTCTGTTGTTGGGTTTGAAATGGCTGATCCCTTTCATTTGAATGATGAAGACAACTTGCGCTTTATAACCGTCGTGTATACATTGCGCCAAGTCGTTCAGGTGTTTTACGCCGCGTTCAGTCGGAGCGTCGGGGAACAGAGCCACGCCGTTTTCTTCCAGGGTTACACCTTTGACTTCAATAAAGATCTTGCTTTTTCCTGTTTCGACATAAAAATCAAAACGGGAGCCGCCGTATTTTGTTTCAGGCTTGATAAGGGTTATGTCCTCTCGATACCGCCCGGACCGCATGTATTCAGCAAAAACCTTGTTGGGCGCTTGGCTGTCCATGTTGATCAGCTGTTCGCCCTTCCAAACGGCCGTCAGATCATATTTTGTAGCGCGTTGTGAAGCCGGGAGAGCGCGGGGCTGGTGCAAATAGACTTTCGCTCCGGGTACAAGCAGTTCTCGGCATCTGCCGGTGTTTTTGACATGGCAGCGTTCGATCCGGCCGTTTATTTCCACGTGGGCGATAAAGCGATTGGGTCTGGCGCGGAAGATTCCTTCGTGAATGGCGTCGTAATTCAAAGCTTGGTCTCCTTTTTTGTCGCATAAATATGTCACGAGTCTTTGTCTTCTTCGCGACAAACGCAAATCCTTCTTGTCATCGGCCTTCAATTGGGATATCATGTAGGTAAGAAAACGTGAAGCAAGAGGAGATAACCGGCGTGATCCTGATAACCGGAGGCTGCGGCTATATTGGCAGCCATATCAATAAGCAGCTTCATTCAGCGGGTTTTGATACTGTTGTACTGGATAACCTGTCTACCGGCCACGCGGATGCGGCCCGGTGGGGGCGCTTTGTTCGGGGGGATTTGTGTGACGCGGACATGGTGGCGGCGGTTCTTAAAGAGTGGCCTATTGAGGCGGTGCTCCATTTTGCCGCTTTCTCTTTGGTGGAAGAGTCTGTTCGCGATCCGCAAAAATATTACCGCAACAACATTGGGGGTACGTTGAATTTACTGGAAGCTATGTTGGCTGCGGGGGTATACAAAATGGTCTTTTCTTCAAGCGGCGCCGTTTATGGTCTGCCGTCGGAGACGCCGATTCCGGAAACCCACGCGACGGCGCCGCTGAACCCTTATGGATATACAAAAAATATCATCGAACGAGTTTTGAGGGATTATCAGCAAGCCTATGGCATGAATAGTGTTGCTTTGCGCTATTTTAACGCCGCCGGCGCCGACAACGATGGTGAGCTATGTGAACGTCATGATCCGGAAACCCACCTTATTCCTTCTTTGTTGAAAGGCTTGAAGGCGGGTCGGGCTGTGACGATTTACGGCGAGGATTATCCGACGCCGGACGGTACGTGCGTGCGAGACTATATCCATGTGAAGGATCTGGCCCACGCTCATGTGCTGGCGCTGCAGAAGCTTCTGGCCGGCCCTTGTGCCGACGCTTACAATCTCAGCACGGGCCATGGCTGTTCGGTGCGGGACGTTGTGGGTACTGTGGAAGAGGTGACCGGGCAGCGTCTAGAGGTTGTCGCCGCGGAACGCCGCGCGGGCGATCCGCCGGTTCTGGTGGGGGATCCCGCTAAAGCCAAAAGAGAATTGGGTTGGCAGACGCGGTATTCATTGCTTGAGATGATCGGGGATCAGTGGTCAGCAATGGGAGGGTTAAAGGGATGAGAACGATAAAGATGGAGTCTAAGGCGGACGTTGTGAAGGGGCAGGGAGTCCTATCCGCGTACCAGGAACAAGTTCGTTTGGTTTCCCAGGGGCTGGACGGCAAATATAAGGTTGCCACCAGAAAAATGCCGTCTCCCGATATCACCCACTACCACACACTGTTTGCTCTTTGGCCGGTGCTTGTGGCTATGGCCAAATACAGCGGCGCGGCTGTGGGGTATGTTCATTTCCTGCCGGAGACGTTGGAGGACAGCCTGAAGATTCCCAAACCCTTCAAGAAGACTTTCTATAATTATGTTTTATCGTTTTATAAGAGCATGGATTACCTGGTAACCGTCAACCCTGTTTTTGTCGGCAAATTAGCGGATTTGGGTATTGATCCGGCCAAAGTGCACTATATTCCTAATTTCGTTGATGAAAAAGCCTTTTTCCCTTATGAAGGGGAGAAAAAGCAGCGTTTGCGGACTGAATACGGTTATGGCCAGGAAGACTTTCTTGTGCTTGGCGTCGGACAGCTGCAAACACGCAAAGGGGTCAGCGACTTTATTGAAGTCGCGCGCCGTATGCCTGATATGGAGTTTTTGTGGGCCGGAGGTTTTTCTTTCGGCATGATCAGCGACGGTTATGCGGAACTGAAAGCTTCGGTCAAGAATCCCCCGCCCAATCTTTGTTTCCTGAGCATTGTTGACCGGGAGAGAATGAATGATATTTACAATTTGGCTGATGTTATGTTTCTGCCTTCTTTTAAAGAGTTGTTTCCCATGACGATTCTGGAGGCTATGAATTGCCGGCTGCCCATTCTTCTGCGGGATCTTGACGTTTATGAGGAAATTCTGTTTGATTATTATCTAAAAGAGGATGATGTGGCCGGGTTCGCGCGGGTTCTTGACTCCCTGAGCAAGGACAGAGCTTGTTATAAGCATTGGAGTGAACAATCCTGGTTAGGCCATAATTTCTATTCCCGTGAGCAGATTCTGGCGAAATGGGAGGAGTTCTATGATATGGTTTATGATTCGACGCGGGGACGGAAGGCGAGAAGCATCATGCCATGGAAGGTCAAGCATTGACTGACAAACACAAAAAACTCAGCAAGAGTAAAGTTATTCTGGCGCTGATCACGCTGATGATCATGGCTGGTATTTTTTACATTTTTTTTACAGATATTTTAACGCCGGGTAAATTGGTTGAGCTGTTGGAGTCCCTGCGGCCATGGTGGATCGCCGGCGCTGTTATGGCGATGTTCTTGTGCTGGTTGATAGAAGCGAAGGTTTTACAGGTTTTTCTTAAGCGGTTGTATCATAGTTCGGGGTTTCTGTATTCTTTGCGCATTATCATGATTGGGCAGCTGTACAACGCCATCACGCCTTTTTCTACAGGCGGACAACCTATGCAGTTCTACCACCTGACCAAGGATGGGTACGACGGCGGCGACGCGGCGTCAATCCAAGCGCAGAAATTTATTATTTATCAGATTACGCTGGTTGTTTATTGCTTGGTTATGCTGATCTGGCGGCTGGCTTTTTTCAAGGCTCAGCTCAGTGGACTGGCTTTGTTGACGCTGATCGGGTTCAGTGTTCACGCGGCTGTTATTGTGGGGCTGATTATGTTTGCGAAAAACCGAACCTTAACCGACGCTATTCTGCGCAAGGGCGTGGCTTTGCTGCGCCGACTCAGACTTGTTCGCAAGGATGATCTTGTGGACCGTGTTGAAAAACAACTGGGGATTTTTCATGACAGTTTGCATTTGCTTGATCACAATCTCAAGCTGAAGGTTCAGGCCTATGTTCTCAGCGCGGTGCAGCTGACGCTGTTTTTTATGATTCCGTATTTTATCTACCGCAGTTTCGGATTGAACGGGGCTCTTCCCGCCGATATGTTGGCGGCGATGGTGCTGGCGCACCTTGTTTATTCTTTTGTGCCGCTGCCGGGAGCCGCCGGTGCCGCGGAGGGGAGTTTCGTGTTGTTCTTTAATATGTTTTTCGCGTCTTTCACGATTCCGGCTATGTTGGTCTGGCGGATCATAACTTATTATTTCTGTATGGCTTTTGGCGGGGTGACGCTGCTCTTCTCTTCACGGCGCGCCGCAAAGGTTGTTAAGGGGAGCAGGGATATTGCATGAAGTATGTACCCCTGGGCGACTATCAATTTGACATGATGCCTAAATTAAGATACACTGTTGCAGTGTCAAGCAAAACTACTTTACAGAGCGCGGAGATCTTTTAATGGCTTCTTGTACAGCGCGGCGTGATATCACGCAAATCATGGATGGTTCCAGGTTTAATCAAAAGAACAGCATACGAGAATGGGCTTATAAAACCTTGTTGTTTGACTTTTATGCGCCATTGCTTACCGGGAAGCAACGCTTTATCTGGGACGGGTACTACCTGAAAGACCTTTCTCTGGTGGAACTTGCGCGGGAACAAAGCACCAGCCGCCAGGCGGTTCATTCGTTGCTGCAAAGAACCCAGGAGATTTTGGAGCGTTATGAGGAGAAACTCGGCCTCATCGAGCGTTTTTTGGCGGGTCGGGATTATCTGCTGCAGGTGGATCAGCGGTTGCAGTCTTTGGAGAGCATAACGCGGGAGAACATAGCACAGGAGAGTATGGAGCGGGAGTTTTCGGAAATTCGGGTGCTGCTGCAAAAAGCTCTCGATACGTATTGAGGTGAATAATAATGGCGATGTTTGAAAGTCTTTCCGAACGCATTCAGGGTGTTTTTAAACGCTTGCGCGGCAAGGGGGCCTTAACGGAAAATGATGTCAACGAAGCCATGCGTGAGGTTCGCGTGGCGCTGCTGGAGGCCGATGTCAATTTCCGCGTGGTTAAGGATCTGGTGGCGCGCATTAAGGAGCGGGCCGTGGGGACGGAAGTGCTGCAGTCTTTGACGCCGGGCCAGCAGGTTATCAAAATCGTCAACGAAGAGTTGGTGGTGTTGATGGGCGGCTCGGAGAGCAAGATCGCTATTGCTTCCAAGCCGCCGACCCTGGTTATGTTGGTGGGCTTACAGGGAGCAGGGAAAACGACTCACACAGCCAAACTGGCGCATTTCTTCAAGAAACAGGGGAAGCATCCCTTGTTGGTGGCTTGCGATATTTACCGGCCTGCCGCGGTGCAGCAGCTGCGCGTGTTGGGGGAACAAGTTGGGGTGCCTGTATTTGCCCGGGAGAAAGCAAAACCCGCGGCGATTGCGGCGGAGGCCTTGCGCGAGGCGGAGGCGAACGGGCAGGATATGGTTCTTATTGATACGGCGGGCCGCTTGCATATCAATGAGGAACTTATGGCTGAGTTGGGCGAGATCAAGGCCAAGGTCAACCCACACGAGATTCTTATTGTTGTGGACGCCATGATCGGTCAGGACTCGGTTAATGTGGCGGAGCAGTTCCATCAGAAGTTGGGGCTGACAGGCGTGGTTTTGTCCAAGCTGGACGGCGATACCCGGGGTGGGGCGGCTTTGTCGGTGAAGGCTGTTACGGGATGCCCGATTAAGTTTGCCGGGGTCGGAGAGAAGATTGACGCGTTGGAGGTTTTTTACCCGGAGCGGATGGCTTCGCGGATTCTGGGTATGGGCGATGTGCTGACGCTGATTGAGAAGGCGGAACAGGCGGTGGACGCGGAAAAAGCCCGCCAGCTGGAAGAGAAGATGCGCAACCAGGAGCTGGATCTGGAGGATTTTTTGGATCAGATTGGCGCTTTGCGCAAAATGGGGTCGTTTTCCTCGATTTTGGAGATGATTCCGGGGCTGGGCAATCAACTCAAGGACGTCACAGTTGATGAGAAGCAGTTTAACCAGGCTGAGGCGATTATCCGTTCGATGACGCCGGAGGAACGCCGGACGCCTTCGCTTATTAAAGATTCGCGCAAGAAGAGAATTGCCGCGGGCAGCGGTACCAGCGTTCAGGATGTGGGACGGCTGCTCAAACAGTATGATCAGTCGAAGAAGATGATGAAGCAAATGAGCGATATGACCGGATTCAAATCCGATAAGAATAGAGCGAAAGGCAAGAAGGGCAAAAAAGGCAAGCAGGGTAAATCGAATAAAAACGCGTTCAAGATGCCTTTTCCTTTCTAGTACTCCGTCAAGTCCAAATCACTTAAATGGATTGCAAGTATTTCGACACGATGCAGGAGTACGCTGATTGGGAATACTTTTCGGATATTATGGTGAAGGAGGTGAGAAACATATGGCGACAAAAATTCGGTTGCATCGCATGGGAGCCAAGAAAAAACCCTTTTACCGTCTGGTGGTCTGCGACGCAGCGACGCGGCGTGACGGCAGACCTATTGAGGAGATCGGCTATTATGATCCGACCAAAAATCCCCATGAAATTAGCATCAACGAGCTGTCGGCTCTTAAATGGCTGAATGAAGGGGCTCAACCGTCGGATACGGCAAAATCTTTGCTTAGGCAGGCCGGAATCATGCAGAAATATCATAACATGAAGAATTCATGACACAAGGAAATGCCTCGGATCAACCATCAATACTGGGGAGGTGGTTTTGATGCGGAATTTAGTTGAGGTACTGGCAAAAGCTTTGGTGGAGTTTCCGGATCAGGTTGAGGTAACGGAGACGGCCACGGAAAAAACAATTCATCTGCGCCTGACGGTCGCTTCCAGTGATATGGGCAAAGTCATCGGCAAGCAGGGTAAAACAGCGAACGCGATTCGGACGATTGTTAAGGCTGCCGCCGTGAAGGACGGCAGGAAGGTTATTTTGGATGTCGATCAATAGAAAAAAGGGCGGCGCCCTTTTTTCTTTTTGGCACCCGGTTTTGCTTTTTCGGAAAAGTTTATCGTGATAGGAATCCGTGTGAGTTCGGGGTGATGGGCTATGGATCAGCCTTATGTATTGGTGGGACAGGTGACAAAACCTCAGGGAATTGGCGGGGAAATTAAGGTTTTTCCGCTGACCGATGATGTTAACAGGTTCGCTTGTCTGAGCGAGATTGTGCTTATGCAGGGAGAACGCGTAGAGCCACATCAGGTTGCTTACGTCCGGATTGAACGAGGATACGCCTATCTAAAGCTGGAAGGTGTGGATTCCCGGGATATGGCTGACCGGTATCGGGGGTTTGAGGTACGTATTGATCGCGGCGCTGTGCCACCTTTGACAGACCGCTGGTATTATTTTGAGCTAGAGGGTATGCAGGTGTATGAGAAGGATGTGCTGCTGGGGACTTTGGTAAGGATTTTGGAGACGGGCGCTAATGATGTGTATGTTGTGCGGGGTGAGTTTGGGGAGATTTGCGTGCCGGCGCTGAAGTCTGTGGTGATGAAAGTGGATGTGGAAGGGCAGCGGATGGATGTTGTGTTGCCGGCAGGATTGTTGGGCAATTGACAATGGACAATGACAATTGACAATGGACAATGTGGAGAAGGAGAAGGAGAAGGCGAGTCCTGTGTGAGCGTGTATAGGGATTAACTGTGAGGTTTGTTTTATAATGGTTTTTTGGGTGCTGACACTGTTTCCGGAAATGCTGGAGTGCCTGCGTTACAGCGTGGTGGGAAAAGCCTGGCAAGCGGGGATTATTGATGTTCGCGTGGTTGATTACCGCCAGTTTGCCGCGGGGAAGCATAAGTGTGTTGATGATGCGCCGTACGGGGGCGGGGGCGGTATGGTTCTTAAGGTTGAACCGATTGTGAGCGCCTTGCGTTCTTTGCCGGCGATGGAGAATGTTCGCTTGGAGAGTGAAGAGGCACGGGACGCCAGCGTGTCTCAGGGTACCGGAGGGCGGCGTGTGGTTTTGCTGAGTCCGCAAGGCAAGATTTTTCGGCAGGAGGATAGTCGGCGCTTGTCGGCTTATGATGAGGTGGTGTTTATTTGTGGACGATATGAGGGTTTTGATGAACGGGTGCGTGCTCATGTTGATGAAGAGATTTCGTTGGGAGATTATGTTGTGTCGGGCGGCGAGTTGGCGGCGGCTGTGTTGATCGATGCTGTTGCCCGGCATATTGAGGGTGTGTTGGGCAATAGCGGTTCGGCCCTTATGGAGTCCCACGCTGATGGTTATCTTGAGTATCCTCACTTTACGCGGCCGGAGATTTATGAGGGGATGAAGGCGCCGACGGTTTTGTTGTCGGGGAATCATGCCGATATTGAGCGATGGCGGCGCAAGGAGGCTTTGCGCAGGACGTTTTTGCGGCGGCCGGATCTGTTTGACGATCTGACTTTTGCGGCGGGGGATTATGTTTTGTTGGAAGAGTTGGCGTTGGAGTATCCGGGTTTGGCGGGTCAGCGCGGTCGCTGGCAGCATTTGCGGCCGCGGCCTAAGCGTGTTTGGCGTTCGCGGTGAAGTTTGTGCCGAATAAGGGGACTAAAAAGGGATTGTGAGTATGCTTTATGTAGCGTTGGTCCACGCGCCGGTCTACAACAAGAATATGGAGACGATCACGAGTTCGATCACGAATCTGGACATTCACGATATCGCGCGCTGCGCGGCGACTTACGGCGCGCGGTCTTATTATATTGTGCATCCCTCCCCGGCTCAGCAAGAGTTGACCCGTCGCATTATGGGATTTTGGCAGGAGGGAATTGGCGCCACATACAACCCTGACCGCCGGGAGGCTTTTGTGCGTGTTAAATTGGCCGCGGATCTGGCGGAGGTTCGCGATGAGATTCACCGTGAACTCGGGGATGGGGAAAGAAAGGTCTATCAGGTGGCGACGGATGCCCGGCTGTACCCGAATACAGTTGATTACGCGGATCTGCGGGCGCGTATGGAAAAGGGTGACGACGCCTATCTGTTGGTTTTTGGTACGGGTTCGGGGATTGTGAGTGAGGAGATCCGGCGGTCCGATTATATTCTTAGGCCGATCTATGGCCCGGGCACATATAATCACTTGTCGGTGCGGTCAGCCGCGGCAATTATTCTTGATAGGTTGTGCGGAAGGTGATGTTGTGAGGGAAGGACGTTTCTTTATTATAGTTCTGGACAGCTTGGGAATAGGGGCGCTGCCGGACGCGGCTCTCTATGGCGATGAGGGCAGCAACACCCTGAAACATATTGCGATCAGGCAGGGCGGGTTACATATTCCCCACCTGGTTGGGCTGGGGTTGGGGCATATTCAAGGCGCCTTGCCCATATCCCACATCCCGGCTCCTGCATCCCACATCCCGTTTCCCGCCTCCCAATTTGGCCGTATGGCGGAAAAGTCGGCGGGTAAGGATACGATTACGGGGCATTGGGAGATTGCCGGGGTGGTGCTGGATAAGGCCTTTCCGACGTTTCCTCAGGGGTTTCCGGAGGCGTTTCTGGCGGATTTCGCAGCCCGGGTCGGCAGGGGGGTTTTGGGCAACCGGGCGGCTTCAGGAACGGAGATTGTCGCGCGGTTGGGCGACGAACATGTGCGGACGGGTCGCCTTATTGTTTATACTTCCGCTGATTCTGTGTTTCAGGTGGCTGCCCATGAGGAGGTTGTATCCCTGAAGGAATTGATGGAGATCTGCCGGGTTGCCCGGGAGATGCTGACCGGGGATCTGGGGGTGGCGCGGGTTATTGCGCGGCCTTTCGTAGGGGACAGGGGGGCTTATGTCAGAACAGAGAACAGGCGGGATTTCGCGGTGACGCCTGTGGGGGAGACTGTGTTGGAGCGGGCCTCAAATCAAGGGTATGATGTTTTGGGGATAGGGAAGATTTGCGATATTTTTGCGGGCAAGGGAATTGGAAAAAGCTGGCCCAGTCATTCCAATCGGGAAGGGATGGAGTTGATTCTCCGGGCGGTGCGAGAGGCGAAGAGGGGTATTGTTATGGCCAATTTGGTGGATTTCGATATGTTGTATGGCCATCGCAATGACGTGGAGGGGTATGCCCGGGCTCTGGAAGAGTTTGATGCTTGGCTGCCGGTTCTGCTGGCAGGGTTGCGCGAGCAGGATGTGGTTATGTTGACGGCGGATCACGGCTGTGATCCGACGATGCCGGGAACCGATCATTCGCGTGAGTATGTGCCATTGCTTGTTTGCGGGAAGAAACTGCGGGCTGGGGCAGATCTGGGCAGCCGGGCGTCGTTTGCCGATGTGGGGCAGACGGTGGCGGAGGCTTTGGGGTTGGGGGTTCTGCCTTGGGGAGAGAGTTTTTGGGAGCAGGCAACGGGATTGCATAACAAGGCGTCGGATTGTTGCTGATGATAGAATTTATCTATGGGTGAAAGGAAGGCGTCTATGTCCACAATAAATCATAGGATTGAAAATGCTTTTGCTTATATTCGATCTCAATCAAAAAGCGCGCCCAAAATTGGTCTTATTTTAGGCAGTGGGCTTGGTGAATTTATCAGTAAATTAGACACTACAGCGCGTATTCAGTACCAGGAAATCCCTGGGTTCCCCATATCAACTGTCGAAGGCCATGAAGGCGCGTTTGTTTTTGGCGATTATGAGGGAATCCCTATGGTTGTTCAGAGCGGGCGTTTTCACTATTATGAAGGATATACGCAGCAGGAAGTTGCAATGCCTGTGCGCATTATGAAAAAGCTTGGTGTTGAGGCTCTGGTGATAACGAACGCGGCAGGAGGGATTAATCTTGCGTTTTCGGAAGGCGCGCTCATGCTGATCACCGATCATATTAATTATTCTGGTGACAATCCCCTTCGAGGGGCCAATCTTGATGAATTCGGTCCGCGATTTCCGGATGTATCAGATATTTATACAAAAGATTTGCGTCTGCAGCTTAAGGACTCGGCAGAGCAAAGTGGTATTGCGTTAGATGAGGGGATTTATATTATGAATAGCGGACCAAGCTTTGAGACAGCGGCAGAGATTCGTTTTTTCAGAGCTATCGGTGCGGATGCCGTCGGTATGTCGACCGTTCCCGAAGCGTTAACAGCTGCTCATTGTGGAATGAAAGTCGTTGGGATATCCTGTATTACCAATATGGCGACAGGTATCCTTGAGAAAAAACTTGACCACAAAGAGGTCATTGCCACGACGGGGAGAGTCAAAGACGAGTTTTCCAAACTTATCTGCTTGGCCATAAAAATGATCCACGCCCATAATTGTCATCCCAAATCATAAATCGCTTTTTCTTCAGAAAAATAAAATTGGTGGGTGCGGTGAGTTGGAGGCAGATACCGCGCTGGCCAGTAACAGTGCCACGTCAGGGGTTGGGGAGCGGCAGACTCCAAAAGCCCGCGTATTTTTTTCGCCTTTCGGGGGCTGCGTCGGGCGGTGAGGC
>Ga0082212_10011162_pt1 | contig 11407 bp, 6 predicted proteins | sample TergutNt197P3_FD_71548 | JGI IMG/M metagenome (GOLD analysis project Ga0082212, IMG submission 71548) | Neocapritermes taracua P3 segment gut microbial communities from Petit-Saut dam, French Guiana - Nt197 P3 | ecosystem: Host-associated > Arthropoda: Insects > Digestive system > Gut ... | reverse complement strand
TGCAGAATGCGCGTAAATCGGCTTCGTCGAAACTGGCTTCCGGTTTGAGCAACACGGCGGCAGTAACAACCTCTCCGCCCGAAGGGGACGGCAGCCCAACCACCGCAACGTCCGCAATATTAGGATGAGCGCGAATGACTGACTCGACTTCAGAAGGAGCAACGTTGAAGCCGCCAGTGATGATGAGTTCCTTAGCCCGATCAACAATGGTCGTAAACCCATCTTCGTCTTGAGTCACAACATCTCCAGTGCGCAGCCAGCCACCGGCAAGCAGCGTACGATCAGTCTCGACAGGATTGTTCCAGTAACCCGAAAACACCTGCGGTCCTTTGATGAGCAACTCCCCGCGCTCGCCTTGAGCGACTTCCTGCTCGGGATTCTCCAGTTCGACAACCTTCATCCAGGTGCTCGGGAAGGGAACCCCGATGGTGCCGTTACGTCGGCTGGGATGGAATGGATTACCCAGACACACCGGCGAAGCCTCGGTCATGCCGTAGCCCTCAACTAGTAGCCCCCCCGAGACCGATTCCCATAATTTCACCGTTGACGCAGGCAGATTCATAGCCCCAGAGATGCAGTACTTTGCTTTTTTCAAGCTGACGCCACGCTCCTGAGCCCGCTTAGCGGTTGCTTCAAAGATTGGCGGAACCGCGCAGAAAACAGTCGGCGGGGTCTTTTTGGCAGCGTCAACCACCATGTCTGCGTCAAATTGTGGGAATAGCACCAGTCTGCTCTGCTTGAGAATCCCGTACGTGAGGAAAAGCGTCATGCCGAAAGCGTGGAACATCGGCAAAATCGCATAGAAGTTTTCCTTGCGATATTCGGCTCCGTGCATCCATGCTTCGCCTTGGCGCGCGTTGGCATACAGGTTGTAGTGTGAAAGCATCGACCCCTTCGGCTGGCTGGTAGTGCCGGAAGTGTACTGAATCGCAGCAAGGTCACTGACTGCCGGTCGTGGGTATTGGGGATCGATCGGCTTGCCAGTGACAAAATCTTCCCAACTGATCGTGCCTGGAGCGGGACGGGTCAGCTTGCGCTTCATCTTCCGCAGTTTCGGTATCGGCAGACCCAGCGCGAAACGCTTCATCTTGGGGAACGCCTTAAGTAAGTTCACGCTGACAATCACTTCCAGATCGACGTCGTCTGGTTGATTGCGCAGATTTGCCACCGCAACATCCCAGGCAATAGCAACCCGAGCGGCATGATCTTCAAACATATGCCGCAACTCGCGCGGTGTGTAGAGCGGATTGTGCTCCACCACGACGGCACCAACTCGCAAGATCGCGTAGAAAGCGACGACATGCTGGGGACAGTTCGGCAGCACTAAGGCCACCCTGTCGCCCGGTTTTATTCCTAGTTTGCGGAGATTCTCGGCCACAATGTCGACTTGGGCGCCTAGTTCCGCGTAGGTCATGGTAGCCCCAAAGAACTCAGTGGCTACGCAGTTCTTTGCTTCTGCTACTGATTGTTCCAGCAGCGAAACTAGCGACTTAGTTGGTAATTCGATTTCTTCCGGTACACCTGGTTGATAGTGCCGTGTCCAAGGAGCGTTGCTCATAGCACTATTGTGACGTGCCCAGACACAAAAAGCTACGCGAGCGTAGGTTTTGGACACTTTGGCGACCGCATCCGCTCGTAGCTAAGGCAAAAACCGCAGTCTCAGTGAACAAAAATCCCTAAAACAACTTAGAGAACGCCCGTTTGCGTCACTGTGTAAATTCGCGGGCAGCGCCTTTATCGGCAGACAGCGCCAGCGACGCATACACCTTCAATGCCTTAGAGACGGCGCGCTCCCGCTGTGCAGGTTTCCATCCGAGCGCATCTTGACGCATACGACGTCGCGCAAGTACTTCATCATCGACTAGCAACTTGATCGAACGATCTGGAATGGAGATTTCGATTCTGTCGCCATCTTCAACTAGTCCAATGGTGCCGCCTGCTGCTGCTTCGGGGGAAACATGTCCAATGGAAAGTCCTGATGAGCCGCCGGAGAAGCGTCCGTCAGTGACCAGCGCACATTTCGGGCCCAATCCAACCCCTTTCAAAAATGCTGTGGGGTACAACATTTCCTGCATGCCTGGCCCTCCCTTCGGACCTTCGTAGCGCACCACTACGATGTCACCTGGCTCAATGCGTCCACCTAAAATTGCCGCTACCGCCTCCTCTTGCGATTCACAAACCTTGGCTCGACCACTGAAAGTCCACTGAGCTGCCGGAACTCCGGCGGTCTTGACTATGCAGCCCGCAGGCGACAGATTTCCTTTCAGCACCGCCAGTCCACCATCGGCAGTGTATGGGTTTGCCACTGAACGGATACAGCCATTCTCGGCATCCAGATCAAGACTGTCCCACCGGTTGGTGGCTGTGAAAGGTTCGACAGTGCGAACTCCGCCAGGAGCGGCATGGAAGAGTTCGACTGCTTCCCCAAGCGCCGTCCCGCCGCGCACATCCCAATTTTTCAACCAAGCGGCAGCATCTGGTGAATGTACGGCATGCACGTCATGGCTCAAAAGACCGCCGCGCGAAAGCTCTCCCATGATCGCCGGAATTCCACCGGCGCGATGCACGTCCTCCATATAGTACGCATTGGTGTTTGGGGCGACTTTGCATAGGCACGGATTGGAGCGGGAGAGTTGATCAATGTCGTCTAGGGTGAAGTCAACTTCGGCTTCATATGCGGCAGCAAGCAGATGCAACACGGTGTTGGTTGAACCTCCCATCGCTACATCCACCCGCATCGCGTTTGTAAAAGCATTCTTCGTAGCGATTGCTTTGGGAAGAACGCTCCCGTCACCTTCGTTGTAATACCGTTGGCACAGTTCAACAATCAATCTGCCTGCGGTGGCGAATAGCTCGCCTCGTTTAGCTGAGGTGGCCAGCGTGGAACCGTTCCCCGGTAATGCCAGTCCGATGGCCTCTAATAGACAGTTCATCGAGTTAGCCGTAAACATCCCTGAGCATGAACCGCAGGTTGGACAAGCGGTACGTTCATAGGATTCGATTTCCGCATCGCTGACATTGGAATCGACCGATTTAATCATCACGTCGATTAAATCTGTCCGAACTTCATTTTGATTAGTACCATCCGAAATTCGGCCGGCTTCCATCGGCCCGCCGGAGACAAAAACGGTTGGAATATTCAACCGCAGCGCGGCGAGCAGCATCCCTGGGGTGATCTTGTCACAGTTCGAAATGCAGACCAACGCATCGGCGGCATGAGCGTTAACCATGTATTCAACGCTGTCAGCAATCAGTTCTCGACTCGGCAACGAATAGAGCATGCCTTGGTGCCCCATCGCGATTCCGTCGTCAATCGCTATCGTGTCGAATTCGCGTCCGACTCCGCCCGCCTGCACAATCGCGTCACTGACGATCTTGCCAGCGTCACGTAGATGCACATGTCCTGGCACAAACTGGGTGAAAGAGTTGGCGACAGCGATGATCGGCTTGCCGAAGTCTGCTTCGCTCATACCAGTTGCTCGCCACAGCGCCCTTGCTCCGGCCATATTACGACCCTGCGTTGTGGTACGTGAGCGCAGCGGTATTGCATCGGTTTGCGAAGCGTTCTGCGCTGACCAAGATTGCGCCGACATTGAATCTCCTTGGAATTTGATAGATACCCTCTGAAAGACTAATCCCCAAACGTTATCACCGCTAACCCATTGGAGAATTGACCAGCTATGCGGTTGAAAACACTGCGATAGCCGAGTTGAAACGCCACATCTTGGGCGTGTACGGCGCTGTATTGGGGCAGGTTTGGTTCGACACAGTAAATTGTACGGTTATGAGCAAAATTCTCAGCTGCATTGCTGCATTAGTTATTTTCGGCTTGACTTTGTCTGGCTGCACTTCCGGCGCCCCGCAAACCCCCGCCGAGGTCATAACTGCCACGAGTGTTGGCACCCCAAGTTTTTCCCGTGACTTGCAGGGATTTGCTCCAGACGTACCAGAATGGGTGTTTCTGAGCGTAGAGATGGCTTATAGCGCAGCAGATCGAGAGCAGTACTGGCTCTCACCAACGCAATATCGGCTGGTTTCTCCTGATGCTCCCAATGAAGCGTGGCTGCCAGATCGGGGCGCAATGGAGGCGCTCCCAACTAACAGCGCTTTCTTTGCTGCTGCCGAAAATGCTTCTGGACGAGTCACCTTGGTTTTTCAGGTGCCACAAGACTATCTAGTCGGGCTTAACCTAGTCAGCGGCGCTAAGGATTCCCGAACCGGAAAACCGGCAAAATCATTTGACTTGGAAATCAATGAGGCTCCGCAGATTCCGGACGGTGTTGGGACGAAGCCGCTAAGCCGTACAGAAGTTGGCGAGACGGTCGCTGCTGGAGATTTGGAAATCAAGGTTACGCAGGTACAATCCACAACCCTGATAAATGGATTAGCACCACAGTACGGTCTTAAATTCGCAGTCGTGACGATTGAGGTGGCATGGAAAGGCGAGGGGACATACCCTCTGGACTCCATCCCAACCGCAGTTTCCATAGTTACGGCACCCGGACAGCTTTCGCAGATAAACCGCTTGGCGTGTTTGGTGGCAGATACCAAAAATGCCTTTTTTGATGCCGTATTTTTGAACACAGGCGAAAGCGCAAAGGGAATCCTGGTATTCGAGTTGATGGACGAACCTGACCCCTATCTGAATGTCAGCCTTACAAATGAGAGAACCAACCGTCTCAACCTGAATTGGCCAACTGTTGAAACAACTTCGGGAATCGACGATGCGCCTGCACCCGCTGTAATCGGTACGGCTGCGACTGCAAAGCCGATACAGGCTCAGGTGTTAGAACCCGTCCAGGTCGATGGGAAGAAAGTTAAGGTTCATCTTAAAGTCACTAACGATTCCAACTCGCCGATTTTCCCTCACGTCTACCTGAGACTGCTCGATGGTAAAAACAAGGTAGTGAAAGCTAATGCGACTGGAGTTTTCAACACTGGTCTTGTGGCCGCCCAGAGCGTTTCGGGCTGGGCGGAATTCGAGACGGAAAATGCCGCTGGCAGCCAACTTCTGCTCTGGAATGAATCCGTAGGCAACCTAGCTCGCCTCGCAATTGAGTGAAGGCGAGTTCTCGTCGGTTGAGCAGGAAGACAGGCACTCAACCCAGCGGGAGGTCAGCTCCCCTTAACCTAATTCTGCGAACATCGCAGCGGAGGGGCTATTAGGAATAACCGCTACTACGTCGTCAGCGTAGGTGAATACGACTTCTGCGGCATCAGTGATTTCACCGATTACAGTCGCTGTGGAACCTGTAGCGCGTATCGCAGCTAGTACTTCTTCGACATCGCTCGGATTTACGTGCAGTAAATATCGGGCTTGGGTTTCGTTAATCAGGGTTGCTTCCGGCTTGTTGTCGGCGGCTGCTGCGGTGAGCGGGACGAGCGACAGATCAATCTTCGCGCCTAAGCCGCCGTAGCGTGCCGACTCGCATACCGCTGCACCGATGCCCGCAGCTCCCAGGTCGGAGCAAGCATTGATTTTGCCTGTTCTAAATGCTGCCAAAGCCCCCGCCATGGAAGTTTTTTCTTCTTCAAACAGCGGCTGTGCTGGGAGCATCACGTCCGCAAATCCGGCTCGAAACGCCGTGTCGTTACCATCATTGCTGGTAACGCCGATGAGGATAAGCTTGTCTCCAACATTCCTGGCGGGCTTTTTCAGCGGTTCGTCCGTGATGAGCCTGCCGACGATTGACCCGACAAGTGCCGGAACAATGTCACTAAATGAGGTAGAAAAGCCACCAGCCACTACACCGATACCCAGCGCCTCACACCCGTCACGGAAGCCGTCGAGCATGAGCTGGACTCTGCGGTCGTTTGTCATGGTGTTGCAGTTCCCGCAAGTACAGGTTTTGCCGTCGCCCACGAACCCGCAAGGCCCGACTAAGACCTCATTTTCGGGTGGTTGGGTGCCAATGAAGTCAGTGGCAACCAGCGGCTCGCCGCCCATTGCTACCACGTCGCGGGCGCAACCAGTGAGGCAGGTCACCGCAGAGCCGTAGGGCTCAACGACGCATGGCGAGCAGTGGCTTTCGGTCTTAAAAACCATGCGCACTCCGGTGCCTGGAATCTCGAAGACGCCCGCATCGTCGTTGTCGGCAGGCTGAACCATTATTAGCCCTGGATTTTTCTGATTAACCTTTTCGTTGAGCACTGTGAATTTACTGAAGTCGATAGTTTTGTCAGTGTTGTGGTGCGGGTGGAGAAATAGTGCATGCATCAATGCCTTCTCAATTTGGTTCACGAAAGATCCTTCCTCAATCCGAAAATCTGCGTTAAGTCGCCTGCTGATGGTAGTACGAATTTTCTAGCACGCCTATTCTACTCGCGCAAAGGGCTCAATCTTTACGGGCGCCCAGCAGCGAAAGTGGTGGTCGGTTGGAACTAGGAGTCAGCACTTCGGCTGACCCCTACAAATTTGGCGGTGGCGGTGGGATTTGCGCGTATCAGCCAGGCTGATCCGCCTGCCTCGGTTCTCTCCCGATCACCTCAGCACAGGCGATTGAAGCGAATAGAATGCCGCTTGCGAGCATTCTTGAGCAGATTGAAGCCTGTAATAGGGAACGAAAGTGACCGAATACGTTCCTTCGATCGCAAGCAAACCATTGCTTGCTCACGATAGTCACGCCCTCACGGGTTCAAATCCCACAATTCCTGAACAAATTTGAATAGGGGTCAGGCAAAGCCCAACCCCTATTCAAATTGGCGGTGGCGGTGGGATTTGAACCCACGGAGGGTTGCCCCTCACGCGCTTTCGAGGCGCGCTCCTTCGGCCGCTCGGACACGCCACCGCGGGGAAGTTTACCCGAGACAGCAGTCCAGATGAAAATGACCCTTATGACAACCGGTGTCGGGGCTGGTCTGAGGCAGTCCTTTCCGGATTGCGCTCTATGACCTCATCCAGCACCTCGTCGATGCGCTCCATCAATTCCGGCGGAATAGTGACTCCAGATGCAGTCACATTCTGAATGATTTGCTCCGGACGTGAAGCACCAATAATCGCTGCTGAAACGTTCGGATTTTGCAGCACCCAAGCTATCGCCAACTGTGCCTGTGTTAAACCAATTTCCCGTGCGATGGGTTTAAGTTCCTTGACCTTGGCAAAGATGTCCTCTCGCATAAATTTCTGCATCATCTTCGCGCCCTTTTCGTCGGTCGCTCGGGATTGCTTGGGGATCTTCTTGTCCACCTGATATTTGCCCGAGAGCACCCCTTGAGCCATTGGTGACCAGCAGATTTGCGAGACTCCAAGCTCGGCGCAAGTTGGAACGACATCCTGCTCAATCACCCGCCAAAGCATCGAATACTGCGGCTGGCTGGAGATCAGTTGCACGCCGAGCTCCTTAGCTAACGCGTGACCGGCTCGAATCTGCGCTGCGGTCCACTCGCTAACTCCGATGTACAGCGCCTTACCGGCACTAACCACGTCCGCAAACGCCTGCATCGTCTCCTCAAGCGGAGTTTCCACGTCAAAGCGGTGAGCCTGATAGAGGTCAACATAGTCGGTGCGCAGCCGAATCAGTGAGGCATCAATCGACTCCATGATGTGTTTACGCGACAGTCCAGAGTCGTTAGCTCCTCCAGGGCCGGTTGGAAAATAAACCTTTGTGAAGATTTCTAAAGATTCTCGTCGTTCGTGTTGCAGCGCCTTGCCGAGGATTTTCTCAGCAGCACCGTTGGCGTAAACATCAGCGGTATCGAAACTGGTGATGCCTTCTTCGAGTGCTGTCCGCACACACGCGAGGGCGGTTTCTTTCTCCACCTGCGACCCGTGGGTAAGCCAGTTGCCATAGCAGATTTCTGTGATCTTCAATCCAGAATTGCCCAGATACCGATATTTCACTTCAACTCCTGTGAATAGAGACGTTCTTGGTTTCCAACCCTAGAGAATGCACATCCACTTCGCAACGGCTGGCCGCGAACTGAACTAAATGATGCAACCTCTGCAAACAAAACTGCCGCCTAAAAGTGGGCGGCAGTTAAGTAAAAAAGACTTCGTCGCGGAACGACTAATCTTCAGTTTGGATAACTTCCTCAGTTTCGATTTCCAATTCTGGGAAGAAAGTATCTTCAACGATGACCGGTGCTTCGATCTCAACTGATTCAACAACTTCCTCAAAGACTGCCGGACCGACACCCATCGCAGCTCCACCCATTGTCGCCAACATTTGACGAACGTTGCTGAGCTGTGCGGTGATGGCATCACGGCGAGCTGTAGCTGCTTGAACTTCGCGCTCTGACTCACGACGCACCCGTTCGGCAGTGATACGAGCCTGGTCGATCACCTTAGCGGCCTCAGTGTTAGCGTCCTTCATCATGGTTTCGATCTCGTCCTCAGCCTCATCACGCATCCGGTCAGCCTCGGCGGCAGTAGCCAGTTGCAACTCCTCGGCGCGAGCTAAAGCATCATCGTTCGCTTGCATCTGAGTAGCAAATTCAGCAGCGGCGCGGTCGCGGCGTTCGCCCAAGGTACGCTCGAAATCTGCGGCAGCGGCAGCAGCGCGCGCACGCTGATGCTCGTAAACAGCTTCAGCTTCTTCACGGCGAGCGGTAGCTTCGCGGTCTGCATGGTCAAGGATCTCATCGGCCTGGCGACGAGCGCTCTCAATCGTTTTTGTTGACTCTGAATCTGCCTTTGACGCAGTGTCAGAGGCATATGATTCAGCTTCGCTGCGAATCTGGCTTGCGGCAGCAGCAGTCTCATTTGTCAGCGCCTCTGCTCCCTCGCGGGCATTCGTGAGCATTTCATCCGCCTCTGCTTGCGCAAGCGAAAGAATCTGTCCCACACGGGCACCCAGATCTTCAAACGTAGGGGAAGCGTGTTGCAACTCATCTTCGAGAGCCGAGGAACGCGACCGGAAGTCGTCGACCTCCTGCAGTAGCCGATTGGAAGTTGATTGCAGCTTTGTTATCTCTGCGGCGCTTTCCGTGGCAGTTTCTTCTGCTTTTGCAAGCTTCTGGACAAGGTCTGTGATGACTTGATCGACTTCGGTGACATCGTAACCGTGTCGTACAGTCTTAAAGGTTGGTGTTTCAGTCATTGTTCTCCTCTGTACTGGCGAACTTTACATCTAAAGTGGCTCATTGTGAACCACCGGCACTGGTCATGGACACTGCTGGCGCTGGAATCGTAGACCTTGGTGGTGTAACCGGCGATTTCGGAATGAATTCTACCGCGTCATCTAGGGTCTTCGCCAGATTTTCCGGATGTTCCGAAACTGCTAATGCTTCGATCACTCCAGAAAGCCCGCCCAACTGTTTGTGGATTTCGTCACGCTGCTTTGCTAAGGCAGAAACTTCCAGGCGAGCACGATCTAATAATGCCCTAGCTTCTGCTCGTACCGTGTCTGCTTCGGTGCGGGCGTCGTTAACCAAACGCATGGCTTCATCACGGGCAGATTTTGTGCGTTCCAAGCTCTCTTTTTGCACCCGCTCCAACTCCGCAGCAGCACGTTCTCGAATGATTTTTGCACCCGAAGCAGCCTCATTGTATTCGCGCTCAGAACGCTCTTTTCTGGAATTTGAGTCAAACCGCGCAGCTTCTGTGATTCGCTCTGCATCGGTTTCGGCCTGGCCAATAATCCGGCGTGCCTCAGCCTCAGCGTTCGTTTTCTCCTGGTGAGCCGCATTAAGCAAGTCTTCTGCTTCTTGCCGGACGCTTCTGGAGTGTTCGGCCAAAGTTTCCAGAATTCTGCGGCGTTCTTCCTCGGCCTCCCGCTTGGAATTGGCGAGCAATGATGTCGCTGTTTGCTCAGCTTCAGAAACCTGGGTACTCGCTGCCGCCAATTGACGTTCGATCGAAGACTGAGTTTCTGCGTACTGTATCTCCTGCTCTGCCTGGGTTTCAGACATGATTCGGGAAACTTCAGCCTCAAAAACTCGCCGGTCTGCTTGGATTTGCTCTCTGGCTTGGGTGCTTTCGTGCGTTAACTCTGCCCGCGAAGCAGCCACATCGGCCTCAACTTCGGCTCGCCAAAGCTGTAACTCTTGGTCTGTGGCCTGTCGACGTTCAGCCTCAACTGCATCCAATTGCTGGTATCTGGAAGCGATTTCTGCTTCCACATCGCTTCTGCGGCGATTTTCTTCTTCCTCCAGCGCCCGATAACGGTTTGCAACTTCGGCTGCTGCCGATGCCCGCTGCCTGTTGAGCCGCTCCTCAATGGCTATCTCATGCTCATCCGCAGCAGTCATATACGCACTGGCTTGAGCCTGCCCTTCCGCAACAATCGCCTCGGACTCGCGGTATGCCTGCTGCATCGCATCTGCCGCATTTCGCTCGGCAGCCTGCGTGATCAAAGCAGCCTGATCAGTGGCATTGTGGATAACAACCTCTGCTTCAATGTTGGCGCGGCGTAGGAACTCATGTTTGGAGATGTTCAGCGCATTTTCAAACTCCACACGCCGATCTGCTAGCTGTTGCTCAAAGGCTTCAGAATCCTCGGTGAGTTGCCGCGACCAGGCGTTAAGACCTTCGACTGCCTCCAAGGCTTCCGCCTTTGCCCGCGCAGCATCTTTGCGACCTTCAGCGCGAATGTTTTCAGCGTCTTGATATGCCTCAGAGCGAAGCCGGTCAGCAAGAATCTGCGCCTGCGCAAGGATTGCCGAGGCGCGATCCACTGGGCTGGCATCGACAAACGCGAGCGCATCCGCTGAGAGGCTCCTTCTGGGCATATTCACATCGTCATGGGTCAGGGCAATATCTGCAAATTTACCCCATTCTTTCACCGATCTGTCTTTACCGCATGTTTAGGGTGTGAGCGAGTCTTGTGACATCACGTTTTCACGGGCGTCGCAAACTCAAAGTCGAAAATAACTACACTTGAACCGTGAAGTACGTGTCAACTCGAAGCAAAACGAGCCAACCAGCCATATTCACCGACATCTTGTTAGCAGGGCTGGCTCCCGATGGCGGACTGTACGTACCGCAAAACTACCCCCAACTCCAAGCCGATCTTCCAAGGTTACGCAAACTTCTGCATGAAGAAGGATATGCGGCTTTGGCGCACGCCGTCCTTTCACTATTCATCGACGATATGGATTCAACTGAACTGTTGCACTGCTGCCAACGTGCCTATAACGACGAAGTGTTTTCAACCGCAGAAATCGTTCCGGTGTCAAAGTTGCGTAACGGCTTGTGGCTGGCACACCTCAGCGACGGCCCCACCGCCGCTTTTAAAGATTTGGCGATGCAACTGCTGGGTCAACTTTTTGAAGCAGAACTTTCCAAAACCGGAGCGCAACTGAACATTTTAGGCGCAACGAGTGGAGACACCGGGTCGGCTGCCGAATATGCCATGCTGGGTCGTATTGGCATCCGAGTCTTTATGCTGTCCCCAGCGGGGAGAATGACCCCTTTTCAGCAAGCCCAGATGTTTTCGATCGACGATCCGGCAATCATCAATGTGGCGGT
>Ga0082212_10011161_pt1 | contig 11408 bp, 8 predicted proteins | sample TergutNt197P3_FD_71548 | JGI IMG/M metagenome (GOLD analysis project Ga0082212, IMG submission 71548) | Neocapritermes taracua P3 segment gut microbial communities from Petit-Saut dam, French Guiana - Nt197 P3 | ecosystem: Host-associated > Arthropoda: Insects > Digestive system > Gut ... | reverse complement strand
ATATCTTCGGTGCGGTCAATGGAGTGGATTCTGATACTGTCCGTAAAAACAATGTTTTCATCACCGGTGGTTCGGTGGTACGAAATGGGTTTTAACGAACACTAGTGGTATGTCAACGCTAAAACTTGAAGCTGACAAAATTTATAATCATTGGTTATCGAAGTGAAATTTTGGGTAAACGGAGTCCAATTTGATTCGAGCGTCGTCGGTGGTGAATTGCCAGTGGGTGCCTTTGGCGTGGTCGTTTCGCCAGGTTGTCCATGCGGCGATTTGTTTGCGAACTTCGTCCATGTTGCCAATGCGTCCACACAAACATTGTTTCGTCAGCACACTCAACTCACTTTCAGCAATGTTCAGCTAACTGCCATGAACCGGTGTATAAACAAACTCGCATCGACGCAAAATTTCACGACAATACTCCGGCGGAAACCTTTTGTATAACGCTCCCTTGGTATGAGTGTTCAAGTTGTCCAATACGATCGTCATTTTTTTCGCATCCGCAAAATCACGCATCATTAACTGTTCCACTTCCTCCGCCCAGTCCCGCTTCGTCCGATGTTCCCGAACCGACACGCGACGCCAGTTTTCAAAAGGAGCCACAAACATAAATATGCTGGCCGTCCCGTTGCGTTCGTATTCATAATCGACACGCTCCGGGTGGCCTACATGACCATCGCTTGCAGGCATCGCCGGAATGACCGCTCGCGTATCCTTGAGCAATTGAATCGGCTGCTCATCCATCGCAACGACCGGATTTTCCGGGTCCGGCGGGCGATGATAAACTTCAAGCACTTCCTCCATGCAGGCGACGAATTCCTCGTCCGCTTCGGGAGGCGTGACCCAATATTGAATTTTTTGCGTGGTTAAACCGTTTTTTTTAGTGTCTTGCGAACCGTTTCATGACTGACCGAATCGGCAATTTCCAAAACCACCGTTTGATTGGCAAGCAATCGAAGCGACCACTGCCCGAAACCTTCGGGCGGCGAACCGCATCGTGTCGCTATGATTTGGGCTTCCTGCAAACCATCGAGTTTTTTCGGAACGGGCGGCAGCCGTCGTTTTTTGCGGTTGAGTGTCGCTTCAAAACCTTCGGTCACGAGTTGTTTGCGAATGTTGCTGATGGCTTGAAGACTCAACCTGGTTAGTTCGTGGATTTGTTCGTTCGTCCAATCCGGCCCGTCGGCGTCCGCTTTGAGCAAAACGATGGCACGTTTCACTTTTTGCGATGTCCCTTTCAGTTTTTTGACAATGGTTTCCAGTTCCCGGCGTTCCGCGTCGGTCAACCGAACGATATATTTTTCCGTATTCATGACAATCCTCCGTGAGGTGGGGTTAAAAATGCCCCAACAATGTAGGATTTGTCACGCTTTTAGTCAACATCAATTTTTAGGTTTGACGATCCACTAGCCACGATCCATGACATACCAACATCCCGGTTCCCAATCGATATGATCCATTGCATTGACATCGTGTATTTTCCCCGTAGAAATAAGGATCAGCATTGTTTTTTGCAACTCCGTTGCGGGCCGGTATTTTACCGCGTAAGTTAATCTTTGTGTGCATTTTAATTGCCGACTTTGTTTTGCGAAAATGTGCCCAGGGAAATAAGGTCAAGCACAAGTCAATCGTTGTCGAGTCGAGTGCATAAACGCCTTCATTGATGTCGAGTTTGATGGAATCATTACGATAAAGTTTTGTGGTCTCCTTGATTAAAATTTGTGCGAAGTCGTAAAATATTTTCCAGTTTCGTTTGTTGTTGGCATGGGCGAGATTACTTTTGGTGCTCTTGCTTCGAATGCCGATGTGATAACAATAGGAAGAGAAAACATTCAAGCACAATACGGTACTGGACAGACTTTCTCGCCCGGCCAATTGTGCGAACAACATAATTTTGAACAACTCATGCGTGTGAAGCGAGATGACTTTGTCATCGCCTCGATAGCGATCAACGCAGGTTTGAAATCGCCGCCACGGCAACAATGCCATGACCTGCGAGAAAATCATTTTGCCTTCGTGCATGTGACCTGCCTGATGATGAAATTTATCGTACAGCCAATTCCATTTTCAAATCGTTACAGGTCGATTGTAGCCGTAAACTCCTATATTTTCAATATGTTAAAACGTTTTTGATTTTTGTCCTTTGGACGCTAGTGAAAATCCCCAATATCAAAATACTGGTGGGGTACAATAAGGGACGTAAGCCAGAGTGGCGAATGGTTCCGCGAAAAACGAGGCGATCCCCCCTTCAGAGTCCCCTTGATTTGCGGCTGATATTTTTGTATAAAAGGAAACCGTAGCATGAAAGTAGCTGATGATTTCTCACACAGAGGCACGGAGTCACGGAGAAGCGTAGAATAATGGGGATTTGTCTTTGTGCCTTTGGGACTCCGTGTGAAAAACATTGTGTTTGTTCAAAGTGATGTAATTCACTGAACTTTAATGAGTTATGTCTTTGTGTAGATACTTTGTTGCTACAGTCTCTATAAAAGTGTCTATGGTGTTTTCTCCCAAAATGAAATGTTGTTGTTTTTTACAAACCTATTGTAACATTTCTGGAAAGAAAACGCCATTTTTTGATTATGTTAACTTCGATCCCGTTTGGTTGCGGCTACGCTGCGATGGATTATTTGTGGATAGATCACTCTTCGTAGTCCTTCATGAACTTCGTGGTGATGAATGACCGTAAATGATTACAACCATCGTGACTGTTCTCGCAACAAACCCCCATACAGAAGGAAAAAAGTGATGAACGACAAACCCCGAGTGATACTTTCCGGCTTCGCGGACGAAGCGGCAAACGAAAAGACGGCCATCGAACAATTTGCAGTGTTTGCCGCGTTGGGACTGCAATACTACAGCATTCGCTTTATCAACCTGGGCGACGGCGTCAAGAACGTCATGAAGCTGACCCGCGATGATATTCAAAATGTCCGGCAATTGCAGGATGAATACGGCATTAACGTTTCGTCGATCGGTTCTCCGATCGGCAAGATCAAGCTGGAGGACGTCGATGATGGGACGGCGAATATTTATGTGCCGTTTGAAACCTATCTCGAAAACGACGTGCATATCGCTTGCGAACTGGCGCACTCATTTGAAACGAAACTCATTCGCGGGTTTTCGTTTTATCATCCCAAAGGCAACGATCCGCAGGATTACATTGCGCCGGTTGTTGACCGGATTGGGAAAATCACCGAAATGTGTCATCGTCACGACCTCACCTACGGGCTTGAGGTCGAAGCGAATCTTGTGGGGCAAAACGGTTTCATTTTGGCTGAGATTTATCGTCAGGTCAATCATCCGGCGTTGACGCTGATCTTCGACGGAGCGAATCTCGTCGTGCAGGGTTACACGGCGGAAGAATTGTTTGACCAATACGAGGCGATGAAACCCGGCTTGGGCTGGTTTCACGTCAAGGATTACGTCGATCCTCAGACCACGACAAAGGGCGGTCATGTCAATGAGGATGCGATTTCGGGGTTTGTCCCTTGCGATTTGGGCGTTTCGGGTTATGAGGCGGGAATGGCCGACTTTGCAACGATCTGTCCGCAGGTTGAAGCACGGCTCAAACAGCGCGGCATTCCCGGCGTGTTCGTCGATCTCGAACCGCACTTGAAAGGCGGCGGTCAATTCGGCGGCTTCAGCGGACCCGACGGCATGGGCGTCGCATTGCGTGCGTTGTGTCGCGTCCTAGACAAAGCGGGGTTTGATTACCACCTCCGTGATTTTGAGGATATTAAGGCATCACGGGGGTTTTAGTACGACAATGCGGCAGGGCAGTCACGCCGAGATCGCTGCGTCGATCTCGGAAGACTCCGGCTTTTGCGAGACATGTTCGCAGACATTGGGGCATCGAAAACAGCTTGCACTGGGTTTTGGACATGACGTTTCGCGAGGACGAAAGCCGGATTCGCGACCGCAACGTGGCCGATAATATTTCGTGGATTCGCCGTTTCACAATCACGCTCGCGAAACAAAATCAACGCAAAGGAAGCATCGTCGGTAAAAGAAGAAAGGCCGCCTGGAGTTTTGATTTCCTACTCGAATTAATACGCGGCGAACCACGGGATACCAGAAAACAAGGAAAATAACATGCGCACGCCCTGGTACAAAGCAAACCTGCCAGCCTGCGGCTGAACATCGTGAAACAACGGATGTGCCGTAGCGGAATGCGATGGTGCCGCTTGAGTTTTGTCCGTTTTTGCTGCCGGAATTTGTGTTTATCGGCCATGAGGTGTTCCGCAACGGCAACGCCGAACTCCCGAAAAAGCACGGCGTCTGTTTCGATTTGATACAGAAAATCAGAGCCACGCGTGTCAACGAGCGGTCGAAGCGTTCAATCCCCTTGCTTACGCTGCGGGTTCTGATTGCTCCGTTACCGTCGCGGCTTTGATTCGAGAGATGTCCTCTCAAGGAATGATGACCGACGTGCTGATCCGTAAATCGCGTTCGTCGGTCAGGAGCAGATAGTACACAGTCAGCTTTTCCGCCGGTAACGTTGCGAGTACCTTATCGTCATTAATGGTTGCCGGAATCGCCTGCCATTTTCGCTCCTGCCAAACGCCGCCGTCGGTTGTTGCGATCAATTCCGCTTTGATGGCGGGACTTTCGGAATGAAACGTCGCCGAAACCGTCTTACCGTCGTCACTATGCTGGACCGGCGAGACCGTTGCCAACGGTTTGGCGTCTTTCAGCAACATGGAATCAATGAACGTATCAACTTCCTTGAACGTAAAAATATGACCGTGCGGCAGATTGATCGTAAAAGACCGATTGACCGAACCTTTCGGCAACAACGTCGATTTGTTCCAACTGTCCGGCGGATAGGCAAAATCGTTTGTCCCGTTGACAAACAGCATCGGGCAAGTCGCGCGGCCAAGATGTCGCGACGGATCGAACAGCGACACCCAACGGTCTCGCTGTTCCGGTGACATTTTATCGAATCGTCCTTCCTTCCAGCAACTGTTTTCGTCCAAAAAGCCACAACCGTAAACGGGAACCGCCGCCTTGAGTTCCGTGTCAACGCCTGCCAGAATACAGGTCAGATAGCCGCCCCAACTGATGCCGGTTGCCGCAATCCGGTCGGCATCAACTTCCTCTTGGGCGGCAAGCAGAGCGTGTCCGCGAAGCAGAGCGGCGATGACTTGCCAAGTCCACATATTTTTATAATCGCCGTTATCGATGCTGAAGTCGCGAAATTTTCCGTTATCATCTTGATTGGGACCTCCGTCTTCGAGACGACCATCGGGTCCGTTTCCGGCGAGGTCAGGTGCCAAAGCGACGTAACCGCGTTTTGCCCAGAGTTCGGCCCAGTCGGCAAACGCTTTTCCGCCGCCGCCATGTATCAGCAACACAGCGGGAAACGGACCATCGCCTTCCGGCCTGCCGTAGTAAGCGAAAACGCGAGTCGTCTTGCCGTTGAATGATTCACCTTCGTAATAAACCGACCTGACCAGTCCGTTCGGTTCCCCCCATTGAACATTCGGGGGATTGGCAAAGTAATCCTCGGGATTCCAGAGCGTCGTCGCGTCCTGTCCCGTTGCGATGCCGACAAAACATAACAAAACAAACAACGTGCCGATGCCGACACGCAGAAAAGTTTTTGGATTTTTCATGTGTTCACCGTAATTGTGCATTGTGAAAAAGTACCTCACTCGGTATCCAATATACATCAATGCCGATGGTTTGCAACATCAGGTGGAATTTGCCCAACAAGCCGGTTCTTGTGCTACCATGCTTCCATCCGTTGATAATCTGAATAACATGGGATATAATGAATGAAACATCGACATGGTTTGTTGAATTCCCTTGCTCAATAATATTATTCATAACACTGTGAAAACCGTGACACAAAAACCTTCATCGCCAAATGATTTGCCCCGTTATCTTGTGCCGTTTCACCCGAAACTGTATCCGCATTTTTTCACCGACATATTAATCATCGGCAGCGGCCTGGCCGGGTTGCGTGCGGCACTGGCCGTCCATCCGTCGCTGAATGTTCTGGTTGTGTGCAAAGAAGGCTTGGATGCTTCGAACAGTTACAACGCACAAGGCGGCATCGCCACCGTGTGGGACAAAACCGACACCTTTGCGGAACATGTTGCCGACACGCTTATTGCCGGCGGGGAACTGTGCGACAAAGAGGTTGTCGAGCATGTCGTGCGGAATGGTCCGCAACAGATTCGCCAACTGATCGAATACGGTGTCCACTTCGACCTCGGTGAAACAAGCGACGACCTCGACCTCTCGCGGGAAGGCGGACATGGTCGCAACCGCATCCTCCACGCCAATGGTGACGCAACCGGACGCGAAATCATGCGCGGGCTCATTGCGGAAGTCAAAACCCGACCGAACATTCGCTTGTGGGAAAACACTTTCGCACTCGACCTGCTCACGCATGACGGCTCTTGTCGCGGCGCAATCGTCTCATGGACCATGCCGGGGCACGGCCACGCGGAAAAAGAACTCCTCTGGGCCAAGCAGACCATTCTTGCCACCGGCGGTATCGGTCAGATTTATCGCGAGACGACCAACCCGGACGTGGCCACCGGCGACGGCATCGCAATGGCATGCCGCGCAGGTGCGGAAATCCGCGACATGGAATTTGTGCAGTTCCACCCGACCGTGTTGTACATCGCGGGCGGCAGCCGCAGTTTGATTTCCGAAGCCATGCGCGGCGAAGGAGCGTACCTGATTGACAAGAATGGCTATCGCTTCATGCATGATTACGACCGGCGCGGCGAACTGGCCCCGCGCGATGTGGTCAGCAATTCGATTGTTGCCCAAATGCAAAAGACGAACCATCCGAAAGTGTATCTCGACTTTTCGCACAAAGACGCCGCATGGGTTCGCGCACGTTTTCCCGGTATTGCCGAAACCTGTCGCAAGTTCGGCATCGACATCGCCACGGACAAAATTCCCGTGCGGCCCGGTGTGCATTACCTCATGGGCGGCGTCACGGTTGACATCGACGGGCGAACAACACTCCCGCGACTGTGGGCCGCAGGCGAAGTTTCCCGCACCGGTTTGCACGGTGCGAACCGCCTCGCTTCGAACAGTTTGCTCGAAGCGTTGGTTTTTGGCGAAACGACCGGACGGCTGGCATCGCAGGAAGCGATGGTGCAAACGAACGACTACCTGGTCGAGCAAATTGAAAACAAGCCGCTGCCGGTTTCCGACGCAGAATTGCAGGTCGCATTGCTCTCTACTATCGACGTGGCCGACATTCGCAACGCTCTCAAATCGTTGACCTGGCGCAAGGCGGGCGTTGTCCGCATCGGTGAGCAACTTCAGGAGGCACTCGTTGATATTGAACGCTGGTCGCGTTATGTGTTCGGCGTGCAATTCCCGTCAACCTCCGGTTGGGAACTGCAAAACATGCTGACCGTCGCCCGCCTGATTGTCAGCGGGGCAATCGCCCGACAGGAATCACGCGGCGCGCACCAGCGAAAAGATTTTCCTCAAACAAAATAATTGGAAAAACGGACTCGCATTCAGAAAAAGTCAGCGGGTGTCAGTATAAACCCTGCCGTCCCGGTGAGCAGCCCAAGCGGTTTCAAACCAGAGATCGCTTTCCGGGATCGGACGGCATGGTGCGTAATGGTGGGATGGTTCATCTGCCGTAGTGCATCTCGTGACGAGTACCTTGTCGCGAAACGCCGTGTTTTCCGGTATGATACGCCATGTTGCGTCGAGTTGTTCGTGCGGTGAAACGCCGTTTGGGTCAAGCACAATAGCCGAACCGCGACTGCCAACTCCGCCTTGCACGGCAAAGCGAATTGCCTGCAAGTACGTCAGCGCAGCAAAAACCAACTGGCGATTTCGCAAGGCTTCGATCTGCCCGCGATGATCGGCAAATGACACGCCCTCGCAAAGTAACCGTTCGTATTGCTGCGACATTTCGATTACAGCGGTTTCCAATTCGGGCAACGAACGAATCGCGCCGCCACTGCGCGACATGCGCCGCTGCATGATGCGACGGTCGCTTTGCCAGTCGATGCCGCTTTGCTTTGCGCACTCGCACCATACGGTCAGGTCGGCAATGCGTTTGTAAGCAAGTTGCGTTGCCGCTTCAATGTCAAGCGACCAGTCGGCATAACGATGCGCGATGTATTCCGCCGCACGAAACGCACCGACTTGACCGGCATTAAGTGCCGAGCCTCCCGGCCTTGTGATGCCGTGCGAGCCGTTGACCTCGCCGACGGGAAACAGGTGCCGCAGGTTTGTCGATTCCCACCAATGCGTTCCGGCCAAACCGCCGTTGTTGTGCTGGGCACACAAGGCGATTTCGAGTTTCTCCCGCCGCAGATCAATGCCGTAATCAAGGTACAACTGAATCGCCGCCGGGTTCATGATTTCAAGTCGCGCGATTGGCGTTGATGTCGGCTCTCCTGATTGCGGTAACACGCCGGACTTGGCTAAATAGGTTTTCGCCTCATCGGAAAGTAACGTAAAATCAAGTTCCGCCGGATTATTGCGGTAATTAAGAAATACACGCCGACCATTGACCGCCGTTTCGCGATACACTAGCAGGTCAATCAGCGACGAACCACCGATGACCTTGCGCGAATCGAACGGCCACTGGTACCCCTTGAGAAACACGAGCGAACACATTTCGCCAACCGAGCCGAACCAATCGCGCAAAAATTCGCGTTCGTCCGACACCCCGTCGGCGGCGGTGCTGACGATGCGCGGAATGACCTGCATGTAAGTGCCGGACACGTTCCAGCGATGTTTGATCGATGCCAAACCGAATTGCGATTCGGGCAAATTGACCGCTTCGGCACCGGCTTGCAACGCGAGGCCGATCGCGCCGGTATGCACGGTTGGATAAACGCTCGTTTCGTATAGTCCGCCCGGTCCGCCGACGGCAAACACGATATTTTCCGCAAGATAAACCCGCCACTGCCCCGATTCGTCAAGGGCAATCGTTCCGGCAATTCTGCCATCAATGGTAAGTAACTCGACGACATGCACGCCCTCATCGACGGGAATGGCCAATTCGCGCACACGGCGAATCAAAGCACGGCACATCTCGTGCGATGTATATGGCCCCACCGACGTGGCGCGACGGCGCGGATCGTGATCGGTTTTGTAACCGACGAACTGCCCGTAGGCATCTGTCGGAAACGGTACGCCGAGATTGACCAGGTGCAAAAATGCCCGTGCAGAAACCGCCGCTTCGACCAGGGCCAAATCGCCGTGCATGGCACCGGCCTGTGTGTAGGTTTTCGCCATCTCAACCGGACTGTCCGGTTCGTCGCCGCAAAGCGACAACTTGTAATACGTCTGCTTGTCGCTGCCGGTGTTGATGGACGTGCCGGCGGTCAAGCCTTCGGTGATGATGCGAACATCATTCACGCCCTCCGCCCGAAGCCGCACCGCTGCACACAATCCCGCCGCTCCCGAGCCGGTGACGAGCGTATGCACCCGTTGAATGTCCACAGAAACCGTTTTGCCGTTGTTGGTCATCTGATGATTCGCTTTGTTTCGCAACAATCTCACGATTGCAGTTATGATGCGGCGGTCACGGCGTGGCCGCCCTACCGTTACTCAACCCGAACCGTTTTCACCTCAAACGGCGCGAAGTCCAGTGTGTCGCCGACGGGTTCAAGCGGGTCGTCCACCGTGTTGGCGATTGACACTTTCACGCGGCTTTGGCTGAAACCGGAAACCGTGACAGGCTTGTCGGACGTGTTGTAAAACCGCGCGATCATCGCCCTGTCGCTGCGGGCCGGTTTGAGACTCGTCACGACGACCGGTGAGTCGGCCAGCATTCCGCCGGTACTCCGGCCAAACAACACTGTGCCGGTGGGATCGGCAAGCGGTTTCGTGTCCGGCTTGACCGGCACGGCGATGAGCGGTTGGAAAATCTCACGGGCGAATTTTTGCGAACTTGCCTGATCGAACGCGCCTTCGTTCACGCGAATGACGTAACGGAACACGAGACGTCCGCTTTGGTCGGCCTTGTAGTTGGTTTCCCAGTGGTTGTTGCAAACCCAACTGTAAATCGTGCCGTTCGGTTCGATGTGTTCGCGCCAATCGGTGTCCATATTCCAGGCGTTCGGCTGCAACATCACCGGGGCGAACTGCACCATCGGGGCATCGAGCGTCAGCCAATCGATATTCGCCCGATCGTTGCCGAAGTTGCAGAATCGCTGCACCGTGTAATAATTCCGGTTCGCGCCCGGCAGTTGGTCTTTTTCGACCTGCGGCATCGCACCGGGAACATCGAAATGCCACTTCCCGTTCTCCAAAGCAAAGGGGAACCCAAAGAACATCGCCTCGGGCCGACGCTCAATCTTCTTGTCAACGATGTTCGTGATTTCGATGTAACCATCACGAAAAAACCAACGATATTGTTGTGTTAGCTTATCGCAATTTGGGGCAGTCGATTCAATAGATGTTGTGACGATGAATGATACGGCATTTCTCGGTGATGTCGCATTGACGAATTTCGTGTTTCGATCACGATTTTCTTCCGCATTGCGACCGATAATATAAAGCATGTCATTTAAACCGCTATTGCCGTCGTCACCGACATTAACGATATTACCGGAACGTAAGTTGTTGGCACCAAGTCCAAGTCCCCAAACCTTTAAATCAATTATCTGACCAGTTCCAGATGTTGAAAAGGTTAAAATAGAAAACGGTTTCATTTGTGCGACCTCTCGTAGCACAGGTTCATCAGGGTGATAAACCATATCCGCCGGTGCATCCGATGTTTCCGACAACGTAAATAGCGCACTGCCAAATGCAGGGACAGATGCTCGAAACGCTAACGTTCCGTCTTCGAGCCTTTGACTTGGCACCGGCTTACCGTTTTGGTCAACGGCACCATTCCACTTCGTGTCGGTTGGTAGCATCACCCAGTTTTCACGCGGCCATGATGACGTGTTGAACACCTCAATGATGTTTGAGCTTTCGTCAACGCGGTCGGCGAGCGCATTTCGGAGCAGGGCATCGACCTCACGGGCACCGCGACGGGCGTATTCCTGCTTGTAGGCGTCCTGCGAAACGGCGAAATCGCTGTCCGGCTGGCTGATGCTGGAATGCGCGCCCCAGGTGTGTTCGTCGTACATGAGAATGTCGATCCACGCGGCGTCAAACTCGGCGAACGGAAATTGCCCGGGCTTGAGCAGCGACCAGAGCGTTTGCGCCTGCAAAATCTTTTCGTGCGACGCGCGATTGATCGCCGTGGCTTCGGAGGTGCTCGCGGCACCGTCTTCCCAGTGGCCGGTGTAATCGCCCGCCACGACCGGAAGCGTGTCCCCGTAACGGCGTTCCATTTCGGCCATTGCGTCGCTGTTCCGCGAAAGAATCAGCTTGGGATACACGAATTTTTCGTTCCACGCCTTGACCGCGTCGCTGATGTTCCGGTTCGGACGACCGTTATCGCCTTCCAATCC
>Ga0082212_10011160_pt1 | contig 11409 bp, 10 predicted proteins | sample TergutNt197P3_FD_71548 | JGI IMG/M metagenome (GOLD analysis project Ga0082212, IMG submission 71548) | Neocapritermes taracua P3 segment gut microbial communities from Petit-Saut dam, French Guiana - Nt197 P3 | ecosystem: Host-associated > Arthropoda: Insects > Digestive system > Gut ... | reverse complement strand
GGTTCGTTCGTTTATTTAGGGGCGTTAGATGAGTCTGGGCGAAGTGACCGCGTTATTGAGGCAGGGAGTACTTGAGGTGCTTATGATAGCGTCTCCCCTGCTGCTCTCGGCCCTGGTAGTGGGATTGGTTGTGGCAATTCTGCAGGCCACTACCTCGATTCAGGAACAGACCCTTACTTTTGTGCCAAAGATATTCGCGATCCTTCTGATGCTTGCGTTTCTTGGCGGATGGATGTTCAGCAATATGCGGGAATATGCCACACAGTTGTTCATGCGTATTCCCGATATGGCAAGATGACAAGAAGAGGTACAGGGTGGTAGACAGTGCGGTGTTAAATAACATTCTCAGCTACGGGCCGGTGTTTTTACTTATCGCCGCCAGGGCTGTCGCCATGATCGAGACCGCGCCCCTGTTGTCCTCAGACGCCATACCGCAGACGGCTAAACTCGCCCTTGCCGGCTTTACCGCCTTTGCCGTGATGCCCACCGCCTCGATGTTTATGGTTGAGGGAACCGCCGCAGGAATGGCCGGCGTCAGCGGTGTGGGCGCGATCAGTCTTCCCGGCGCGGGCGGCATATTAAGCGATCTGCGTTTCGAACCGTTCAGTTTCAGATTTCTGCTGCTATTGATCGGCGAAGGCATCATTGGCATCATTATTGGATTTTTTCTTACGATTATTTTTGCCGCCTTTGCCACTGCCGGCCAGTTCTTTTCGCTGCAGATGGGCTTTGGCGCTTCGGAAACCTTCGACCCCCTGGCACAGGTGGAAAATCCCCTCATGGGACAGTACCTCAATTTGGTTTCGATGCTGGTGTTTCTTGTTGTCGGCGGCTTCAGGGAACTGTTTCTGGGCGGCTTCTGGCGCTCGGTGCAGAGCATCAACATTGTCCTCTTGATCGAAGGGAGGGATCATGTAATCGGCCTGGTGACATCGGGGCTTTCGCGGCTGTTTATGGACGCCATTGTTATCTCCCTTCCCATTTTGGGGACGCTGTTCCTTACCTCGCTGGCGACGGGACTTATCTCCAAAGCCGCACCGCAGATCAATATTCTTTCAGAGGGCTTCCCCATTTCGATCACTACCGCGTTTATTTTAATTTTTGCGTCCCTTCCCTTTATGACCGAAGCCTTTGCGCGGGTCATTGATTCGGGCTTTGCAAGCATACAGGGTTTGTATGCCACCATTGGCCGGCAAATCGCGGGAGGCGGTCTATGACCGAATTCATTAGAGTTGTTCGGCAACCAATCGGGTTACCGAGCAAGTCCATTCACCTCCAGTGGTTCTCCGACGATGCCGAAGCGGAGGGCAGGACCGAGCAGCCTACCGAGCACAAATTACAGCGTCTGCGGGAAGAGGGACAGGTACCAAAAAGTCAGGAACTGGTGGGGGCCATTACCCTGTTTCTGCCCGCGCTGCTGCTGCTCTTTCTCGCCCCGGGTATGCTGCGTACCTGTGTGGAAATGTTCCGCTTTTTCTTCCTGCGGGCGGGGGAACTTGACCCGACAAAAGACGCCATTATCGTGGGGATATTTTTTCACTACCTTGTTCGGCTGGCGCTTCCCATACTCATCGTAGCGGTATTTGCCGCCATTCTTTCCAATGTTATCCAGGTTGGCTTTCTGTTCACGACAAAGCCCATCACTCCCGATCTTTCGAAAATTCTCCCCCGCTTCGGACAGTATTTCAGGCGGATTTTTTCGATAGACGGGGCTTTCAATTTCTTCAAGTCCATCATCAAGATGCTCATCATCGGAGGAGTGGCGTTTTTGTTGATCCGCTCGGATTTCCACAAGCTGGCGAATCTGCAAAAGGCGAGTCTGTGGATGGGACTGACCACCGTGGCATCGCTTGCCATCCGTATGCTGCTCATCAGCGCGATTCTCCTGCTCTTGCTGTCGATTCCCGACTTTATGTTCCAGCGGTGGCGCTTCAGGGAACGGAACAAAATGTCCCGGCAGGAAATGAAAGAAGAAATGAAAATGTACGAGGGCGATCCGCAGATCCGGAACAGAATCCGCAGCCGCTTTCGTGACCTTCTCAAACACAATATCGCAGCGGCGGTACCCCGCGCCGACGTAGTCGTCACCAACCCGACCCATTATGCCATAGCCCTTGAGTATCAGAGCGATACCATGCCCGGCCCGATGGTAACGGCGAAAGGCGCCGATGAAATAGCGGCGCGGATACGGAAACTGGCGCAGGAAAACGATGTACCGCTGGTCGAAAACAAACCGGTCGCCCAGGCGCTGTACCGGGAAACGGAAGTGGGGGACTATATCCCCGTGGCATATTACACCGTGGTTGCGACCATATTCGGAAAGGTAATGCATATTAACGAACTGCGGCGCAAGGCGAAAGCCGCAGCAGCAGCAGCCCGGGATGCGGTGCCGCAGGAAGCAGCGCATCAGGAAGCCGCCGAAGAAGAGGCAATCGCATGAGGGAGGAATGGTAAATGGCTGATGCCGCGCGTGCAGGCAATGAAGGCGTTCTCCCCAGAAACCCGCTGGGCAATATTCAGGATCTTTTTATTGCGGTAGCCGTCATTGTAGTACTGGCGATGATCGTAATCCCCCTGCCCACGGTGCTTTTGGACACCCTGATGGCGCTGAACGTCATATTCTCCCTTTTGGTACTGTTGATTGTTTTGTATTCACATAATCCAACCGAATTCAGCCTGTTTCCAACGGTGCTGCTGGTAGCCACGGTCTTCGGCCTGGCGCTGAATGTTTCATCCACCCGCCTGATTTTGACCAAGGGAGAAAATTTCAACGGCAAAATGATCCGCGCCTTCTCCAGCTTTGTCGTCGGTTCCAGCGGCAACGAGGGATTGGTAGTCGGCTTTATTATCTTCATCATCATCATAGCGGTGCAGGTGGTGGTCATTACCAAGGGCGCCACCCGCATTTCCGAAGTTGCCGCACGTTTTACCCTGGACAGTATGCCGGTAAAGTACATGGCCATCGACACCGAATACAGCTCCGGCTCGATCACCGAAGAAGAAATGCAGAGGCGCAAGGCGCAGATTCAGAAAGAGTCGAATTTTTACGGATCGATGGACGGCGCGAGTAAATTCATTTCAGGCAATGTCAAAATAGGTATCTTTGTTACGGCAATAGACGTTATCGGCGGAATAATTATCGGGACGGTTATGCGCGGCGAACCGCTTGCCTCCGCCGCCAACAACTACATCAGCCTTACCATCGGAGACGGCCTTCTGACCCAGTTCCCCGCCCTGCTCATCTCTACCGCAATGGGCATTGTGGTTACCAGGGCTGCCGCCGTCGGCAATCTTTCCGAGCAGGCGGCGGAACAGTTCAGCACTTCCTCGCGGATTTACTGGATCTCCGCGGCGGTGCTTATGGGTTTTGCCCTGCTGCCCGGTTTCCCCCATACGGTACTGGTAGTGATGGCGGCGGTTCTTGCCTTTACCGCCTTTAACGTCGGCCGCAAAAAGAAAAAAGAGGCAAGCTTTAACGAGATGATGGCAAAGACCAAAGACGGCAAAAAGGCCAGGGACGATACCGTGGAAATGTCCCCGGTGGTCCCCCTGGATGCCCTTTCGCTGGAACTGGGTTACGGAATACTATCGCTGGTTGACAAGGAAAAAGGCGCGGAACTTCTGGAACGGGTTCAGGGCGTCAGGCGGCAGTCCGCCCTTGAACTGGGGCTGGTGATCCCCAAGGTCAGAATTATCGACAATGTTGTCCTTGATCCGCCGGAATACTGTTTCAAGATAAAGGGCGTCGATGTGGGCAGGGGCAAAATACGCATGGGATACTTCCTTTGCATCAACCCCGGTACGGTTGCCGAAGAACTTCCCGGCGAGAAAACCGTCGATCCGGCCTTTGGGCTTCCTGCCCTGTGGATCAGCGAGGATCGCCGGGACGAAGCGGAACGCGCGGGCTATACCGTGGTTGATCCGCCCTCGATCATCGCAACTCATCTTACCGAAATCATCAGCAAACACGCCGCCGACATTCTTGGCCTGCAGGACACCCAGGCGATCCTTGATACCCTTCGCAAGGAGTATCCCGCTGTGGTTGACGAGGTGCTGCGGCCGGAAAACAGAATGTCCGTGGTAAAAATTCAAAAGATACTGCACGGCCTCCTGCGGGAACGGGTGTCCATTCGCAATATGTCAACAATACTGGAAGCCATCGCCGAATACGCGCCGGTTTCCGACAATGCCTGGGCACTCACCGAAAAAGCGCGCCAGGCGCTGGGCAGCCAGATCTGCCACCAGTATGCCGATGACGATCACAAACTGAGGGTACTGACCATCGCGCCGGAACTGGAGCAGAAGATCATCGAAAGCAGATACCAAACCCCCTCCGGTTCGGTAGTGTGCGCGCTTGACCCGCCGACGCAAATGGCGTGGATCAGGGCAGTCAGCAGGGCCGCCTCCGCGGTGAAGAAACGGGGCTATATGCCGGTTATTCTCTGTTCGGAGCAGGCGCGTCTTTTGGTGCGGAATTCAACCGACAGGGAGCTTCCCGATCTTGCGGTGTTGTCCATTCCCGAAGTTGCCACAAACATTGTCCTGGAAGCGGTGGGCGTTATCAAGCTGGAAACGCCTTCCAAAGAAGGCGTGGAGCAATAAGACATGGAGATACTGGTCGAACGGGGCCCAAGCAAGGGAGATTGCCTGCAAAAAATTGTTCATAATTACGGGGTGAACTTCCACATTCTCAGGGAAAAAAAATCCCGTTCGCCCGGTTTTTTGGGGCTTTTCGCCCGCGACCAGGTAGAAATCGAATTTTGCCTTACCTCCAGCCGAAGCGCCGCCTGGCAGCTGCCGGTAAGCGCTGCGGGGAGCGACCTGCGGGCGGCCGGACAGTCTTCCTCTGCGGATAATACTCCCCTGTTTCCGGGCGGACAGCCGCCGGCCATACCAAGGGACGATTCAACTCTCGATTTTGAAACCGCAAAAAAACGAATACTGGCAGCCGCCGGCAAAAATCCCGACCAGGTTATCCAACTCGTTCAGGATCAGGACGGAAAAGAAGCCGCCCAGCAGAAAATTCTTGACAAGCTGCGGGAAATACAGGAACAAATCGGAACGGGCAAAGAGGCAAAGGCCGAGCACCCCAACCTTGTCCGCATAGCGCAGATGCTCCGGCAAAATGACTTTTCCGAACGATATACAGCCGATCTTCTCGACAGGGCGCGCAAGGAACTATCCCTGGAGACTCTGGAAAACTTTAAGTCCCTTCAGGATCGTATCCTTGACTGGATTGGGGAAAGCATCAAAATATTCAACACGCAGGAAAGGGAAAAAAGCGGGCGCGTGATGGTACTGGTCGGCCCCACCGGCGTCGGTAAAACCACCACCATCGCAAAACTTGCGGCGATATACAGTATTCAGAATTCAGGAAACCGTCCGCTCACTGTCCGGATGATTACGATAGATGCGTTTAAGATAGGCGCGGGCGAACAGATCGGGGCGTTCGGCGACATAATGGATATTGATGTTTCCAAAATCGACAACCGCCGTGAACTGCGCAGGGATATCGATCTCTACCGTGAAGAGACCGACCTTATCCTCGTAGACACCATTGGCAGAAGCCCCAGAGATTCGATAAGGCTCGGCGAAATGAAGGAACTGCTCGATGCCTGCGGTTCAAGGGCCGAAGTACATCTGGTGCTGTCGGCAAGCACCAAAACCAGCGACATTGAGCATATATTGCAGCAATTTGAACCGTTTAACTATCAGGCGGTATTGCTGACCAAACTCGACGAGACCGGCCATGTCGGCAATATTATTTCCGCGCTGGCCGAGAGAAAAAAACCGGTGTCCTACATGACCGACGGGCAAATTGTTCCCAAGGACATCAAAAAAGCGACTGTCGTCCGGTTTCTGATCGGCCTTGACGAATTCCAGGTTGACCGGGAAGCAGCCGAAAAACGTTTTTCCTCCGCAGATGCGGATCAATTTCAATGGGGTTGAGAACTAATGGAAGATCAGGCGGAAAAGCTGCGTGAAATAATGCGGCAGAAAAAGTCAAATACTAGCCTGGGACGAAGCGGCGGTCTGGCAGGCCTGGCAGGCGAAAAACTGCAGCAGTTCGGTGCAGACAGCGAAAACAGGGAAGGAAGAAAAACCCGCATTATCTCTGTCACTTCCGGCAAGGGAGGCGTCGGGAAAACCAATCTTTCGGTTAACATGGCCCTTGCCTTTGCCCGGATGGGGAAAAAAGTCGTTGTCATGGACGCCGACCTCGGTCTTGCCAATGTCAATGTAATGCTCAACATGATTCCCAAATACAACCTCTACCATGTGATTAAAAAACAAAAAACAATACGCGAAATACTTGTTGAAACCGAATATGGCATTTCGATAGTGGCAGGCGCTTCGGGTTTTTCCCAGATAGTCAACATGGGCGAGGAAAAACGGCAGGACTTTATTGAGGAGCTTGAGACCCTCTCGTTTGCCGACATCATCATCATAGATACGAGTGCCGGAGTCTCAAGCAATGTCCTGGACTTTATCGCCGCAGCTGACGATGCGATTATTGTTACCACACCGGAGCCAACGGCTATTGCCGACGCCTACAGCCTTATCAAGATAATTGCAATGGAATACGATTCGATTAACATCGGAATCAAGCTGGTGGTAAACCGGGCGAAAGGGGCGGCGGAGGCGAAAAACGTTTCCGACCGGATGATAACCATTGCCGGGCAGTTTCTCAATATCAAGATTGACTACCTTGGCTTTGTCTATGATGATCAAACTGTACTCAACGCAGTGCGCCAGCAGAAGCCGTTCATGGTGATCGATCCCAAGAGCAAGGCGAGCATCTCGGTTCAGCATCTGGTGGAGCGGATGGACAAAGTCAAACTAGAGGAGCCTGGCGGTATCGGCAATGTATTCAAAAAGCTGTTCCGCCGCATATAGGGGGCCAAAATGTTTAACGTAAGATGGGGCATAATCGCCGGCATAGCGGCTTTGGTGCTTGCCTTTGTTACCAGTATCTTTTCGGGTCATGTAAGCCTTTTTATTGCCATTGTGCGCGCCCTGGCTTTTGCCGTGGTGTTCTTTTTTCTTGGTACCGGATCCTGGGCGCTTATTAACCATTTTATCCCTGAACTGCTGATCACTGGCGGTGAAAACGAGAAGTCCGGCGATTTTTTAATGGGAGAATCAACCGGCAAGCGGGTAAATATCACCCTGGGCGATACTTCGGATGCCGCCCTTCCGGGCAAAAACAGCAATGAGCATAATATTGACGATGTGGAAAATATTGGCGATCTGGTTTCAGGAAAGCTCAAGCCGGTTCGGCGGGATATAGACCAAAGTCCTGCCGCCGGCTATAATGACAAAATGGGTGAATCCCCCTCCCTGGCGGAAAGTCCTGCGGCAGTGGACAGCGGGGGAGGAGGCTTTTCTCTGGATTTCGGCAGTTTTATGCCGGAAGGAGGAATGGGTGAACTGGAACCCTTTTCCGATTCCTTCGAGAAAAGCTCTGCCAGCAGTGCTTCCGAGGATATGGACGGCTTTGGCATCTTTGGGGAATCTGCCGACGCTCCCCCGCCGGAACGGAAGGTATCCAGAAACAAGCCTGCGGAGTTGAAAGGAGACTTTAACCCCAAGGAGATCGCCGCCGGAATACGAACGGCGCTGCAAAAAGATAAAGGATAGTGTATGGGTAATGTCATCCCGGATGACAAGACAGAAGAAGAACGCTGGCAAATTTACCGTAAAACACGGGATCTCCGCCTTCGAGAGTCTTTTATCAAACAATACGCTCCGCTGGTAAAGTATGTGGCCGGAAAAGTCGCCGTTGGTATGCCCCATAATGTGGAATTTGACGATTTGGTGGGTTACGGGGTTTTTGGCCTTATCGACGCCATAGATAAATTCGACCCCGACAAGAACGTAAAATTCAAAACATACGCGGTAACCCGTATCCGGGGGGCGATTTTTGACGAATTGCGCCAGATTGACTGGGTTCCCCGTTCTGTCAGGCAGAAAACCCGTGAAATTGAAGCCGCCATAAGCGCCCTGGAGGCCCAACTGGGCCGGACGGCCTCCGATCAGGAGATTGCCGGGGCGCTGGGGATGAACGAAGACGAATACCTCAAAACTATCCAGAAAATTTCGGGGACATCGATACTGTCCCTGAACGATATATGGTTTTCTGGCGATGAAAAAGACCGGGTTTCCATTGTTGATTCCATAGAATCGCCTTCCAGCCTCAATCCAGATGTAATAGTCGAAAAAGAGGTCATCCGCCAGGTCATAATAACCGCCATTAACGAGCTTCCCGACAAGGAAAAAAAGATACTTATCCTCTACTACTATGAAGATTTAACCCTGAAGGACATAGGCAGGGTGCTGGAAGTGACCGAATCACGCGTCTCCCAGCTTCATACCAAGGCAATTCTGCGCCTAAGATCAAAACTGACCAATATTCGCAAAGGAATTGTTTAATTTAAGGTAGCTTTTTCAAAAACTGAAGTTTTGAAAAACCCATTTGCCTGCCGATAATATAATGGGGGATAGTAATGGTTGACTTTGTTCAGCTCCAGGAAATCGTAAGGGAACGGCTGGAACGGGATCGAACTGTGCAATGCGTCGAAACTGTAGGCGCAACGCTGGAAGCCGCCGTTTCCGATGCGGCCGCCCTGCTGGATATTCCAGTACGCCACCTGGAATACGAGATTCTCGAAAAAGGTTCCGCCGGTTTTTGGGGAATGGGCAAAAAAGAGTGGCGCATACAGGCCTACGAACACCTTAGTTCTATAAAGAAAAGACACGCCGAAGTTCTGTTTGAAGAAGATTTCATGGATGGGATTCCCGTTATTGAGGATCGGGACGGTCAGGTATATATCCATATGTCATCCGACGGCGATGTGCTGCTAAAAGCCACTGCATCTTCGGGCAACGGCAGAAAAGCATCGGAAACATACGCCATGCAGTATCTTCAGGAGAAAAAAGCGCTCAACGTGGATTCGGGGGCGGTCAGCAAAATTGTCCACGAAGCGAAAAGCGAATACATCAAGGTTGGTACTTATGAACACCACTCATACAATGACAGCGTAATGATGGTAGAAATCTCCACAGACGAGATGCAGGCCTTCCTGAAAGTGACCGCTCCGGGAGAAGGCGGCTGCGATATTGCCTACGAAACCTATATCCTGACCCTGAAAAACAACCGGGTGGCTCATGGAATCAAGGAAGAGTACCTGAAGAATTTTGTCGATCAGCCGATACACGGTGAACGGGTTGAAATTGCTGTCGGGACTCCCCCCGCCGACGGCAAAGACGCCTATATTCAATACCATTTCGAGACCGATCTTACCAAGGCAAGGCTGCGGGAAGGCAGCAACGGAAGAGTTGACTTTAAGGAACTCAACATTATCCAGAATGTTGTGGCGAACCAGCCCCTGGCAAAGAAGATCCCCCCGCAGAAGGGTGTCCCGGGCAGAACGGTAACCGGAAAGACCCTGCCCGCAAAAGACGGCAAGGAAACCACATTACCCATCGGAACAAATGTCCATGTAGCTCCTGACAATGAAACAATACTCTCCGATATGAACGGTCAGGTGGTTACATTTAACGGGCTTATCAATGTTGAGCCTGTGCTTACTGTTGAAGGCGATGTAAACCTCAAAACGGGAAATATTATCTTCCTTGGCACCGTTGTTGTTACCGGAAATGTCGAAGACGGCTTCTCGGTAAAGGCGGCGGGCAATATTGAGGTAAACGGTACGGTAGCGAGGGCGGACCTGGATGCCGAAGGCGACATTATTATCCATCAGGGTATAAACGGAAAGGGCGGCGGAATGATAAAGGCAGGCAAATCCCTCTGGGCGCGCTTTATTCAGAATGCCAATATCAAGACCGGCGACATGGTTGTCGCTTCCGACGGGATTATCAATTCCCAGGTGGATGCCTACAACCGGATAATATGCCAGGGAAAGCGCGCCAGCATCATGGGCGGAAGGCTGCGCGCCTCCGAAGAAATCAACGCCAAGGTACTGGGCAACCCCACCAGCGGAACCGAAACAATATGCGAAGTTGGTTTCGATCCCAAAAGCAAGGAAGAACTGGACCGGCTCCACGAGACAAAGGTTGTCGTCGAGAAACAGCTTGAGGAGATCAAGCTTAATATGCAGACTCTTATCAATATCAAGCAGCAGCGCAAGACCCTTCCCGAAGACAAAGAAGCATTCCTGCAGGAAATGATGGACAAGCGGAACCAACTGCTGGAAGAAATGAAGAAAACCGAAGAGGGAATCAAAGCAGTGCAGGAGTTCCTCAACAATCTGAAAACCCGGGGCAAAGTTTCCGCTTCTTCAAAAGTATACCCCGGAGTAAAGGTAGTGATCCGGGATGCACGGGAAGAGGTTCTCACAGAATACAAGGCCGTAACATTTATCCTGGAAAACGGACTTATCAGGGTTTCCAAATACGAGGAACCCGAAGAAGAAAAAATAAAGGCACCCGATGGCTATTCAACCAATTGACCTTCAGACCCTGTTTTCACAGGTGGACAAGGTTGCCAGGCAGCAGAGCGCCCAGCGGGAGGGGCTTGCCATTCAGCAGGCAATACAGGGCGTTCATCATCAGCGTAAAATAGAAGAGGATATACAGGCCGTCAACGAAACGCAAAACACCGGTGAAGACGGCGCGGAAAAAGTTAAGGACAGGGGAGCGCAGGCACAGGACGGCAGCAGCGAAAAAAAGAGGAACCATGAAGAAAACGAGCAGGAAGAAACACACATCCCGGTTTTCAGCGACCCACGCCTGGGCAGGACCATAGATATCAGCCTATAATGACGATGCCTTTTGTTTTATCAATAATAAGCCTCTGCATCTGCATTTCCGGCTTTTTCTTTTTTCGCTGGTATGTAGCGCGAAAGATCGCTGCCGGCAGCCTGCTTTCCGAGTACCGCGCCGAGGTCTACCGCCTGATTGCGGAAATCGATGCAGCCACCGACCGGGACTCCCTGTTGGTGGAAGAACGGATAAAGACGCTCAAGAAAATTCTCGAAGACACGGACAGACGAATTGCGGTATATATACGGGAACTACAGCGAAGCCGCAGCGCCGAGGAAATGTACGCCAGTCTTGGCAGGGGAATCCGTGCGGCGCTGGATTCGAATCCGGCTGCCGGGGAACAAAAGCACGATCCCGTGGCATCCGAGCCGTCCGCGCCGGCAGCGCCCTTACCGGACATTGCCGAAGAAAAAAAACACAACGCACCTGATGCCGCCGGGGAGAAACGCGCCGGCAGAAAACGCCGGCTGCTGCCGGCCAAAAGCGGGCAAACATCTTCAAAACCGAAGATCAAGGTTCAGATCGCCGAAATGTCGGCTCAGGGCCTTTCTCCCCCGGAAATTGCTTCGCGTCTTGAACTGAGCCTCGCCGAAGTTGACCTTGCGCTTAACCTGTTAAATCGCC
>Ga0082212_10011159_pt1 | contig 11409 bp, 11 predicted proteins | sample TergutNt197P3_FD_71548 | JGI IMG/M metagenome (GOLD analysis project Ga0082212, IMG submission 71548) | Neocapritermes taracua P3 segment gut microbial communities from Petit-Saut dam, French Guiana - Nt197 P3 | ecosystem: Host-associated > Arthropoda: Insects > Digestive system > Gut ... | reverse complement strand
CAAATTTTCGTACATTTCAATTCTTTCATAATGAATGCCCCCACCCTTTGCCACCAAGGCATTGTAAAAGAGATTACAGGCAACACGTTGTTTGTGAAAATTGAGCGCCGCTCGGCGTGCGCTGCCTGCCATGCGAAAGGCGTGTGCCTCTCTTCCGATAAAAAAGATGAGGTAATTTCCGTAACCACCAACGAACATGAGCAATTTCAGGTAAATGAGACAGTACAACTGACGTTAAAAAAATCGCTGGGCGCAAAAGCGGTGGTTTTGGCTTATTTGTGCCCTTTTTTAGCATTGGTGCTTGGTTTGTTTGTTACCTATTATTTCACAAAAAATGAGCTCCTTAGCGTGGGCGTTGCGTTTGTAATGACTATACTCTATTTCTTGTTTATTAAGAAGATAGACAGTAGGTTAAAGAAACAATTTAGTTTTGTGGTAAGTAAAATCAGTGCCTAAAATAATCTACAAAATCCATATACCACCTGCAAATAACGGCATTAAAACTTCTAAATTTTTTCAACCTTTTGTATCCTTGTTTTTCTAACCGATCTTCCATTGCCGAAGTTAGGACGGCATAATACATCCAATCGTGTTTGGTCATTCTTTTTAATATGTATTTCCAAGAAAAAAGATTACGCACTTTGTTTTTAATCTTTTGCATCTTAATATCAAAGGAGGTTGTTTTCATTTCCTCTTCGGAATAATATACATTAAGTGTTTTAAAAAACTCATTAATAGCTACATGATCATAAAGTAATTTATTTTCTCTATAATGATAAGGGATTTTTCTAAATAAGTCTATCAATTTTTTATCCCACAATAAAAAGTACGTTTCAAAGCCCCAGAAATCAAACACTTTAGAGGAATGAAAAATAAATTTTGAAAGTTTTTCCTTAATATCCCAATCCTCAACAAACGGATTGTAATTTTTTGAATAATTATTGTTTTGCGAATAATCTTGCAGTGTTTTTGATACTCTTTCTATGAGTTGTTTTTTACTTTTATGGTTCGTTTTCGTAAACCAAAAATATTTATTTACCAAATAATCAGACAACTTCTTATGCTCAACTTTTGTTTTAGCTGCCTTTACAACATAGCTGCCGCCCAAAAAATCTCCGGAGTGTCCCGGAAGCAAAACACTGTTATTGGGAATCATTTTCTCTTCTATCAACTTTTTCATTGCAAAATATTCCTGCAAATAGGGCATGGCGTATCCATTGCCTGCAAACTTTACATATTCTAAAAATTGCGTATCATCTAAATAAGTTTCTACGTCAATTGTTCTATAATCAATAAAATGCCATGTATAGCCTAAGGTTTGCGCCACTTTCCGGCTCATTTTCTCTTCTTTATTGGGAATGCCATAGGTAAAAGATATCACATTTTCATAATTCAATTTTTTTAGAATACAAGCAATCAATCGGCTGTCAAAGCCGCCGCTTAAAGGCAAAACTGCCGTTCTTGAATCCAAAAATGTGATTAGACGTTTGCCTGCTTCGTAAAGTTCTGTAACTACTTCATTGGTAAGTTTTTGAAAGATATCGTTAGTAATATAATCCGGGAAAAAATAATAATCGGCAATTCTTTCAAAAGTCCCGTCATGGTTCAAGAAAAGTTTTTCTCCTGCTCTTGTTTTATAAATGTCTTTATCTAAAGTTTCATTATCCAGCACAAAGCCAATGGAGCGAAATTCAGATTCCGCTTCAGAATTAGAATTTAAACCACTTTTCACATCTACTAAATAATGCCAATTATCACTTACTATCCAATTATTATCTTGTTTTAAATAAAAAATCGGAAAATAATTTATGACGTCTATGCTTATTGCAACGCCATTTTCGTTAGTTTGAATGTAAGTATAAATACCATTTAATTTTGGAATAATAGAATGTTCATTTTCAATATGTAGCAAAAAATCTATAGCGTCTTTTCCTTTGTAAAGAACGCTGTTTTCATCGAAAAAATAACCTGTAAAGTAGTGATTTTCTTGGTAAAACCATTGAAACGCTTGATTTCCAAATAATTTAAAGATGTTCATAGCTTTTCTATTTGCAATTTACCCTTGTCTTTCATAATCATGAAATAAGTTACAATGATGGCGGAAGATGTAAAATGAACGATAGTACTTGTGATACAAGCGCCTATTATTTCCCAACACGGAATTAAAATGACGGATAATATCAACATCACAATAGCTCCCGCTACCGACTTTAAAATCAGAATATTCATTTTTCCGATAGCCGCGAAATAGTGTCCGTAAATGGTTGAGAAAGCAATGAACAAAATTCCCGGACTCATCAATAGGATAATCTGTTTTACTTCCGAAAACTCTTTGCTCCCAAAAATATAACCAAAAACAGATGCGGGTAATAATAAGACAATTACCACACAAACAAAGGAAAAAAGAATACTGAATAATGAAGTGGTAACCACTCCTTTTCTTGCATTTTGGGTGTTTCCTTCACGAATAATCTTGGAATATTGTACCATGGCAATACTTCGGGCAATCGTCCATATTGACTCTGAAATGGCTACGCCCACCGAAAAAATCCCCAATGCGGTTTCACTTAAATAATATACAATGAAATAATAACTTACACGGACTGACAAATAGTGAAAAAAATTACTCAATTCATTCTGAAATCCATATTTGAAACTTTGTTTTGTAACAGAGAACTCAAATTGCATCTTTATTTTTCCCACCGTTTTTTTAGTAAAAAATAGTGCCAATGCAATTACCACCATTAAAGAAAAAATATGTGCATAAAAGTAGCCAAAATAGGTAGTATTTTTTGTTTTATGCAACAAAAACATGAAAATCAGCAATAAAAGCGGTTGTAACAAGGTTAACAGATTAAAATATTTAATTTTTTGCATTCCAAGGTAGAGTGCGTTATGAAATGTGAGGTAACCTGTTAATAAACAAGAAATAAACAAAAAAGTTAAATAGGCGTTGTGATCAATAAAATAACACACCGCAATACCGAGCGAAGAACTGATAAAAATCCAGACGCACGCCTGCGCATACAATTTTGAAGCGCCCACTTTTCTTACAAAATAAGAGATACTGCTGTTGGTAAAAATATTCGTTACGATAGCAATCAATCCTAAATTGGTAATAAAAAGTGTTTGATACCCTTTGCCCTCAGCACCCCAAAAGCGTGTAATACACATCACAATGGCAAGATTGACCAATACAATCGCAGCCTTGCTGAGAAAAGTTAATAGGGTATCTTTTTGTTCTGCTTTGCTAATCATTTTTTTCAACAAAATCTATAAAAATCTCTTTGATATGATTCCAGTTGTATTTATTCTGCGTAATTTCATACGAAAAATTACAGCATTTAGTATAAATATCAGGATTATTTACATAATTTTCAATTATTTCAACAATTTTATCAATGCAATTAGGATTTACCAAATGACCAAAGTTCTGAATTTCGTTTTTCGGAAAAAACTTTCTAATAGCGTTAGAATCTGTATAAATAACCGGACGAGCGGCTGCCAGATAATAAAATATTTTTATCGGCAAACTATGTTTTTTTATAAAAATATTTTTTCTTAAGTCAAAAAACAGGTCTGATTTTCCAATTTCTGCACAAAAATCAAGAAAAGGTAACTTTTTTATCAACTGCAATTCAAGATTTTCGACATGAGATAAATAATTGGAATCAATTTTTTGAGTAGTAATAATTTTTAAAACAAATTTTGTGTTGGGCATTTTTTCTGCACATTTTTGGGCTACTTTCAATACTTTATCAAACCCGTGCATTTCTGTCAGATTTCCCGAATAAAAAAGTTCACATCTCTTTGAAATATTCTGTATAGGATATTGTTTAATAAATTCAATATTAGCAAAATAAGAAAGATAAATAAATTTTTTAAAAGGAAATAAAATTCTAAAAAACAACCCTTTATAATATTCCCCGAAAATAAACTTGTCTGCCACGCAGCCCGCATAAATAGAGAAAAAAATCAGACTTATGAATTTGACAATTTTCTTAAAAATATTTAAATGGTTTATATTTAACAATGACGGATACCATTCTGTAATATCGTAAATAGTAGTCATTCTCTTTTTTTTAGAAGCAGAATATTTTTTAGCAGACGAAATCGCCACGGGGTTATCACAAATCACAACTTCTGGCTCAATGCCTGATAAAATATCTGTAATTTTTTGAATTACAAATCTTTTAGATAAGCCTGAATCGTTAAAGCAAAAAACATTAGGTAAATGACAACTTTCTATTTTGGACGAAATAATAGAAACCTCATGCCCACGACCTTTGAGCGTTGCTGCCTGTTGATACCAAACTCTTTCATCATCAGGAAAATGAGCTGTTAATATAAAAGCAATTTTCATTCGGCAAAAGTATTACATTTTGCCTATCTTCAGATTATTTATATTTTTGCAAAGTTATTTTTTAAACCACATGAAAATCATCGGCATCACCGGAACCATCGGCGCAGGAAAAGGCACTATTGTTGACTATTTGGTTAACAACTACGGCTTTAAACATTACTCCGTGCGCGGCTACTTAATTGAGGAAGCACAAAAGCAAAACCTTCCGTTAAACAGGGATACTTACGTGCAATTAGCCAATAAGTTGCGCGAAATTCATTCGCCTTCTTTTATTATTGATGAATTGTATAAAGAGGCAGCAAAAAATGGGAAAGATGCTATTATAGAAAGCATTAGAACGCCCGGCGAAATTGCTTATTTGCGCACCAAAGAAAACTTCTCTTTATGGGCGGTGGATGCCAACCCAAAAATCAGATACGAGCGTATTTTCGCCCGAAAATCGGAAACCGACCATATTTCGTTGGAGACTTTTTTGGCAAATGAACAACGAGAGATGAGTACGGACGATCCTACCAAACAGAACCTTACGGAGTGTATTCGGCAAGCGGATGTGTTATGTCTGAATAATGATAATTTTGAAGAACTTTACAAACAAATTGAAACCTCTCTGTGAAATTCTGTGAATTTAGTGTCTCTGTGTTGAAAAAACTCAGCACAAAGGCACAGAGAGCACAGAGTTTCACAGAGAATACAATTATTCCAACTATCTTACGTTATTATTTCTGCTTATTATCCATTAAAAAACATTCATTATGCAAGACAAAAAATCCCCCAAAGGCAATCTCGAAAAAAAGAGAACCACTTATTTAATTATCGGCTTTGTAGTTGTGCTCGCATTGGTTTATGCCGGTTTTGAACTGTTTGCGCCAAGCAAAAAACCTATTGATTTAGGACCATTAGATCCTGTAGAAATTGTTATCACTGAGGAAACTCCGGCTACAGATAAAACTCCGCCACCACCACCGAAAGAACCAAACAAGGAAGCATTACTAAATATTCAAGACAATGTTAAAGACATAGATATTGATTTGTCTGATTTATTCGGACAGGATATTAATCAGGATGACGAGATACCGGACATTGAACTTGTGCAGCATATTGTTGAACCTATTGACCCTGCTCCGGCGCCCGTCCCTTTTCCTGACAAGATGCCCGAACCCAACGGCGGCTGGGATGCTATGTATGCATTTCTGAAATCAAACTTGCAATACCCCGAAAACATACGTAATATAGGTGTTCAAGGCACTGTGATTGTTGAATTTGTGGTGGAAAGAGATGGCAGTATTAGCAACGTAAATGTAAAAGCGGGCGTTATCCGCGACCTTGATAATGAGGCTGTTCGCGTAGTGAAAATTATGCCCAAATGGAAACCGGGCGAACAAATGGGAAAAACGGTACGATGCTTGTATCGTATTCCTATTAAGTTCACTATTAACTAATACGGCACATTTAATAAAATTTTATTACAGCATATTAACATATCTAAAAAATAATATTTTTGCACTCGTTCATTTTTAGTTAAAAAACAATTTAAAAAATAAACATTATGATAGAAAAAAAATCCCAAAAAGGCGATCTGGATAAAAGAAGAAATACGTTTCTTCTTATCGGATTTGTAGTAATTCTCGGCTTGGTTTACGCCGGCTTTGAACTTTTTGCTACCAGCGATATGGCTAAAAATTTAGCAATGGCAGACGAGGAAGCCATTTTTGTAATGGATGAAGATGTTATTGCTACCGACCCAACACCACCACCACCACCACCACCGGTTGCACAACAAACAGAGGTTATTCTTCAACTTGTGGAAGATAATATTAAAGTAAATACAGATTTCGATTTTAGTCAAGACTTTGACTTGGATATGTCAATAGATGAATATGTCCCCATTGAAATAGTAGACGAAGCACCAGAAGATGCGCCCCCTATGCGTTTTGTGGAAGAGATGCCCGAACCTATCGGCGGTATGGAAAATATGTACGCATTCATCTATGCTAACGTAAAATACCCTGAAGTAGCCCGTAATAACAACATATCCGGTCAAGTGTTTATTGAGTTTGTGGTTGAAAAAGACGGTAGCATTAGTGGGGTAAGAGTGTTGGCAGGCGTTTATCCAGAACTTGATCAAGAAGCTATGCGCGTTATTAAAATGTTGCCCAAATGGAAACCTGGAAAACAAATGGGAAAACCTGTACGCTGTTTCTTCCAAATTCCTATCCGCTTTACAATAAACTAAAATATTGGAAAAGAGAACATTCCTTTTTGACGGCAAAGCAAAACAATTATATACTACCGACGACCCCTCGTTGGTAGTTATTTTGTATAAAGATGACGTTTCTGCCTACAACGGCATCAAAAAATCTTCTATTCAAAATAAAGGCATATTAAATAATAAGATTACAGAAATTATTTATAAAACACTGGAAGAAAACGGCATAAAAACCCATTTCGTTAAACGTTTGGATGACAGAAATCAGTTATGCAAAAAAATAACGGTGTTTCCGCTTGAGTTTATTGTGCGTAATGTAATCGCCGGTTCGTTAGCCCGCAGATTGGATTTGGAAGAAGGGATTCGCCCCAAAAATACAATCTTTGAAATATGTTTGAAAAGCGATTTTTTGAACGACCCACTTATTAATGAACATCATGCAGTAGCGCTCAATATTATCTCTTATGAGGAACTTCAAGAAATCTACCAACTCTCGATGAAAACCAACCAAATTGTTACCAAACTGTTTGAAGATGCCGGTATTGACGTGATTGATATGAAGTTGGAGTTTGGATACGATGAAGAACATAACCTATTATTAGCTGATGAAATCTCGCCCGATACCGCGCGTTTTTGGGATAAAGAAACCAAAAGCAAATTAGACAGAGACCGCTTTAAACGCGATATGGGGAAAATTGAAGAATCTTACAACGAAATTCTTAAACGTTTAACAACCTGATGAAGTTGTTTCGCACATTTATATTTTGCATCATTTATTCGACATACTGCTTTACCTTTGCTCAAACGCAAATCCCAAATGCAACTGCCGACTTCATAAAAATTGACCTCTACGGAAATATTTATGCTGTAAAAGAGGCGCAAATATCCAAATACTCGCTGCAAGGCAAAGTGCTGTTCAGTTACTCAAATCAGAAATTGGGAACCATATCTTCCATTGATGTGTTTAACCCAATGAAAATTATGCTGTTTTATCAAGATGCCGGAACACTCGTTTTCTTAAACGAACAATTGGCGCTGATAAACGACCCTGTTTCTTTGTTCGACGCCAATTATTTTACCATTTCATTAGCCTCTTATTCCGCTGCCAATCAAATACATCTATACGATAATGCAAATAAATATTTGATTACGTTAGATTTTAATATGCGCGAAATTTCAAGAACGCCCATTAACTTCCCTGCTTTTAACCCAATGAAAATGATTGAATTGGAGGAAAAAAGTTTGGCATTTCAAGAACCGGAAACAGGCGTCTATTTATTTGACGCCTTTGGAACTTTCAATAAATTGATTCCCATTATCACCTCGAATCCTATGGAGGTTACTCCGGAATTGATTTATTATACACACAACGATGAGGTTGTAATCTATAATTACAAAGTTTTAAGTTTTGATACACAACAACTTCCTATCTTAGATGTGGTTCAAACACTGCACTTTAGAAACCATTTAATTTTATTGCTGCAAAATGGAACGATTTGGATACATGAATTAAAAATATGAAAACAAGTAACAAAAAAATATGGAATTGGGCACTTTTTTTAATGGCAACCGCTGTTTTTATTGCTATGATATGGTATTCTAACTCGTTGATAAAAAACATTAAAGAAGAAGAACGAAGGAAAGTGAGCGTGTGGGCAAATGCCATTACCCACAAAGCCAATTTGGTTTCCTATATGGAAAATTTCTTCAAAGCCATTCGGGTGGCAGAGAGCAAACGCGCTACGCTGTTGGTGCAGGCAATGCAAAAATTAAACGAACTCCCTTTGGAAGGCGAAAATAAAGATGCCCCTTTTTATTTGGATATTATTTCATCAAACTCTACCATACCTTCAATTCTTACCGATGCAAACGGCAATATTAACTACACCGTTAATATGGACGATAATATTGCTAATATGAAGCATATCAACGAACTCGGCGATAAAAAATCGGAGTTTGACAGCTTGAAAATGTATTATTATAAAAAAAATTACTACATCCTTTATTATAAAGAATCTAAAATTTACTCCGATTTGCGAACCGCCATTAATAATTTGGTAGAGTCGTTTGTTCAGGAAATTGTAATTAATGATGCCTCTGTGCCTGTGATAGTTACAGACGAAACGATGAGCGATATTATTAACTACGGTATGATAAAACATGAGGAAATTGAAACGCCGGAAGCCAAAGCTAAATTTATTAAACACTTTTTATCGCATCACGAGCCTATAAAAATTGACATTCCGCTGCAAGGCACATGCTATGTACTCTACGATGAATCGGCTACCCTCACGCAACTGCGCTACTATCCATATATTCAATTCATTATTGTATTGATATTTATCGTAGCCGGTTACCTCATCCTCAGTTTTGCAAGACGTTCCGAGCAAAATCAGGTGTGGGTAGGGATGTCGAAAGAAACGGCACACCAGTTAGGAACGCCAATCTCTTCATTATTAGCATGGGGTGAACTTTTGAAAGAACAAAACGTTGAACCTTCCATTATGAAAGAGATTGATAAAGATGTGCATCGTTTAGAAACCATTGCGCAGCGTTTCTCTAAAATTGGCTCGGAACCCGAATTGGAAACCGAAAACATTGCGACTGTAATTGAAGAATTTGTAGAATATTTGCAATCCAGAATATCCTCAAAAGTTACGATTAAATTAAATCGTAATGAGGTAACGAACTTTAATTTATGTATTAACAGATATTTATTTGAATGGGTGATAGAAAATCTGTGCAAAAACTCGGTAGATGCAATGAACGGCAACGGCGTTATTATTATTGATTTATCGGAAGATGAAAAATATTTTTATGTGGATATTTCCGATACGGGTAAAGGTATTGTTGCCAACGGTTTTCGTTTGATATTCAAACCCGGTTATACCACAAAAAAACGAGGTTGGGGGCTGGGGCTCACATTAGCCAAACGCATTATTCAACAATATCATAAAGGAAAACTATTCGTAAAATCTTCGGTTATTGGCAGAGGAACGGTGATGCGGATACAGTTTAGAAAATGATTAATGATTAATGATTAATGATTAGATGATTGTAACTGAAAACTGAAAACTTCAAACTTTAAATAATGATAATAGACCAACTTTTTCTTCACGTGGCTGCCAAAGGGCACGTGTGTGTGGGCTTGGATACCGATTATGAGTATTTGCCGCCCCATTTTGCCAAAGCGTTTTCCCATATCAGCGATGCGCTTTTTTCGTTTAACAAACAAATTATTGACGCTACGATAGATGTTTCGGCGTGTTTCAAAGTGCAGATTGCCTACTACGAAGCGTTTGGGATGCAAGGGTTGGAAGCCTACCGAAAAACACTTTCCTATCTGCGCGAACGCAAAGCCATTATCATTGCCGATGTAAAACGCGGTGACATTGCCAAAACCGCCGAAATGTACGCCAAAGCACACTTCTCCGGCGATTTTGAAGCCGACTTTATGACGCTCAATCCTTATATGGGTATGGATACGATTACGCCGTTTTTGCCTTTTTTGCAAAACAAAGAAAAAGGCGTTTTTGTGCTCATAAGAACCTCCAACGAAGGCGCGAAAGATATTGAGTATCTGCAAACAGAAGATAAACGGGTGTATAATGTTGTGGGCGAAAAACTAAATACTTTGGGCAAAGATTATTTGGGCAAGTGCGGTTTTTCCTCCATTGGCGGCGTAATGGGCTGCACCCATGCAGATGAGGCGCGCGAAGTAAGGCAACAATTAGATTCCACATTCTTCTTAATTCCGGGCTACGGCGCACAGGGCGGAAAAGCCGAAGATATTGCGCTCTATTTGAAAAACGGCAACGGCGGCGTGGTAAATGCCTCACGCTCTATTCTTTTAGCATACAAAAAAGTAGAAAACGGCGAAGAACAATTTGCCCAGTGCGCCCGAACCGAAGCGATACGCATGAGAGATGAAATTCGCTCTAAATAAATAATATTTTTGCGCTGTTATTTTTTTTACGCTATGAACCAGCAAATCGTTTGTATTACTCAAGTTTTTATGTGGCAATCTATCTCTTGTTTTAACAATTCGTATATTTCTTGCCAAGATTTTAGATAAAATTTTGTGTTTTCATCGGCAAGTTGGGTATATGTGTTTGAAATATAATATTGGTCTGTAGCTTCCATTTCGTTTATGCCGTAATCTGTCATCAGAGATTGCACTACTTTATCGCCAATATCATAAATTGCAATGTCTATTTTCCCTTTTGGCTGCGACAACGCCTGCAAAGATTGCATAGTACAAAAACAGATTTGATGAGAAGGGTGATGCGTTAAATCACTCAAAAATTGTTCTTTGGAAATAAGACCTTCGAGATATTTATCCACTTCGGTGGCTATTTTATCGTCAGCAACGGGTCCTTCCACAATATCGAAATCATGTGCTTGCTGCTCTGTTTCATTTTTTCTGTTAAGCACAACAAAATCAAGCCATTCATCATTATAATCATCGAAACGCAAAACCTTCAAATCCTTATCCCTGAAAAAAAGTTCCGAAAAATCAAATTCAGTTACAATGGCTTCTGACCGATGGTCTTTTCCTTTCCTCGTTGACCAAACTTCGGCTTGGTCGCGAAACTTTGTAACATAGAAACCTTTCCCAAAATCTCGTTTTATTTGGCAAAAAGAGAAATCAATCGTTTCGATTGCCGTATAACTACCATGATAAACTTTCATCGTACACCTCCATTTGTATAACATTCACGGTATAACGCCTTTATAGACCAATAGGGATCTTCAACATGTAAAGTCCACCAAAATTTGTCAAGAAAATCTATTCCTCCATATTTTTTCAGATACGAATAGGCTTGTTGGCTGTTCATTT
>Ga0082212_10011158_pt1 | contig 11410 bp, 12 predicted proteins | sample TergutNt197P3_FD_71548 | JGI IMG/M metagenome (GOLD analysis project Ga0082212, IMG submission 71548) | Neocapritermes taracua P3 segment gut microbial communities from Petit-Saut dam, French Guiana - Nt197 P3 | ecosystem: Host-associated > Arthropoda: Insects > Digestive system > Gut ... | reverse complement strand
ATTGCCTTCCCAACAGAAAATAATTCGCCATTGGTCATTGATACGAATACTGTATTTGTTTTTCAAATCGCCTTGCAATTTTTCCAGTCTGTTACCCGGAGGAATTCGTAAATCGTTTATATTTTGCGAGTTATTTATCATTCTCAATTTCCGTCGTGCTATATGTTGAATTTCAAAAGGCAATTTAGTTGAAACAGTTCCGTTCCAAATTTTTTCCGCCTCTTTGTCTCTAAATGAAATTATCATCGCTTTTCAATATTACGTTTTACGTTACTAACGGCAAAAGTAAGTATTTGTTTTGTATTCTGCAAAAAATATATCAATTTTCCATTGCTCTGTCTTCGCATTCTACGGGGTTACTGCCGCCGTTGCGCCAAACCTGCCCGTTGCCCGTTGTGCGTTCGGCATTTCTATTTCGGTTTTAACTTACTCTTCAATTTCCATAAGCAATTCTTTTAATTCCTTATTAGAAATGTCAACATGTTCGCTTTTGTCGTAAATAGAAAGTAAAAATACAGTTTCATTTTCAACGTAAAAATGCGTGATTACTCTCGCTCCACCTGATTTTCCGAGACCTTTTGAGGCAATAGATAAACGTATTTTAAAGCAATTATTACACATAGGGATTCCCTTTGGGGGGTTTTCTGCCAACTCCTCAATCAAAGCGGAATATTCTGCTTTCAACGAAGGAAATTTCTTTGACAAGCGTTTTATTTGCCTCTCAAATGGTGGTATAGTAAGAACTCTATAATTCATTGAGTAATTCTTTGGCAGGTCGTGCCTGAATTTTACCTCTCTTGACCAAATTAACAGTATCAACTGCCTCTCTGATTTCACTCAACAACAATGCCTTTTCGTTGGTAATTGGTTTTACTTTTACAAATGAAAAACTATCAAGTAATTCCATTACGAACGGTACCCTACTGTCCTTTATGTCCAATACTGCTTTCATATTTTTTACTTTAATATCATATTGCAAAGATACAATTTCTATTTTAACAAATAAACCTTACCGTTTTACAACAAAATTACAACAACCCATCATTGTAATCAAAACTGTTTCATCAATGTTCCTCCTCTTCCTCTATCACCACTTTTGCCATATCGGGCAGACCATAGTTCCCTGTTTCTAAGATAATATCATCGGCCGATAACTCCGGTGACAGGATTTCAATCATTCCGTCTGTTTCGATGCCTTTGATAATCGGCACTTTCACAGCATATTCCTCATCAATCACCTTCATAATCCAAAAGTGCTCCAGCGTTTCATCTGCCAAAATAGCCGCTTTGGGCAGTGTGATGGCGTCGTGTTTGATGTTTTTGATAATCTTGACCTTGGCAATCAAATTTTCCGGTATCGTCTCGCCGTTGGGTATCCGTATCACGATGCTTTGCGTTTGGGAAACAGGATCAACTGTCGGCATAGACGTGGAAAGCGTTCCTTTGAGCATTGTTCCGTCGGGGAGTTCCAAGTTCAATGTTTTATTTTTCGTCAGGTAAGGAGTTAACTCGTAGGGAAGTTGCATCAGAAAAACCAAACTGCCGGCGTCGATAATTTCTGCCAGTTCGTTGCCTTCCATCACATAGTCGCCTGTCTGGTGATGCAGGGCGGCTATGTAACCGTTGCAATTTGCAATAATCTTTATTTCACCCGTGTACTGAATATCGGTATTCAGCTCGTTAATGACTGATCCCAAGCTTTCGGCTTCTTTTCCTTTCAGAACAAACAAAACCTGACCTTTAGTCACCCGTTGCCCCGGCAGAACAGTAACAGTTTTAATATATCCGTTTGTGGTTGCTTTGGCTTGATTCTTTTGAAGAAAAACAGAAGTTGCGTTTAATTCCACAGCTTCCATCATATCGCCGACAGTAATATGCGTAACGGTTACCGGAGTTTCCGTTTCCTGCTCATTTTCCTCTTCTTCACTGTGATGGCCGGAACAGGAAGAAAACAACAGGCAGAGAAGACATATAATCGATAATTGATAATTAATAATTGATAATTTATTTTTCATGATTCCAAAAATTTATTTGATTGATGATTTGTATTTTATTGATAGTATGTTGAGTAATGACATGCCGGGCGCTCATATAATTGTTTACGGAAAGGATATAATCCGTAACGGAGGCATCTCCGGTTTGTATTTGTTTGGCATAAGCATCCATCAAGGTCCGGGTAGATTTGATAATTGTCTCAGCCTGATTAATCAACCGTTCCGATTCATTCAACTGTTGGTACAGTTGGTCTACGCGTTGACGGTATTGTTGTCGTGAAAAATCTTGATAATTTTGGCGGGTAAGTTCGGTGATTTTCAGTTTGTCATGCTCCTGTTTCCTTTGACCCCGGTCGTATATTGGTATAGCCAGCGAAAATCCGATACTGGCGCCAAAGTGTTTGTAAGTATAATTAGATAGCGTGCTATTGAAACCCGCATCAGCAAAAATATCCAATTTGGGACGATAAGCGTAATTAATCAATGCGTCGCTGTTTTTGATTTTCAGACTGTCGATCTGGAGTTGGTAGTATTGCAATGTGTTTTCAAAAGTCAATGAAGTTTGCAGCGTCATTTCCGGTTTAACCAACAGAACAAAAGATGTATCGACAACGCCGCACAAATAATTAAGCGCTGCAAGGTTGTTTTTATACTCTGCCTTTTGTTGGTTGATGAATAATTGATGCTGCTGCAATCTGAGTTGGAAACTAAGGTAATCGGTTAGTTTATAGACAGCATTTTCCGTCAGGTTTTTTAATAGGACTTCTTCTTTTTTCAAAAGACTTTCAAGTTCTTCATTAAACTGAATTTCTTCGAGAATACCGTAAGTCGCAATGTATTGTGAAGCGATTGCCAACTTCAAATCCTGTTCAGAGATTTTCTTTTCATTCTGTAACAATTGATTATCCAATGTATAAGAATTTAATTTGGTTTTCAGATTCCCTTGGCCGACAATGGTTTGACGCACCGTAAGCAGTGCATTGTTTCTCCCTTTGTGAGTGATGGCCTCATCATAACCAAATTCGTTGACAATCGGAGCCCAAAAATTGGTTGACAAAAAATCGACCGACGGTTTAGTGTAGGTTGTTTTCAGAATCAAACTGTCAATCTGGTTAACGATTGTTTGATTTTGATAATCTTTCAACAGTGGACTGTTCTCCATCGAATAATTGATGTAATAGTTCAAATCCTTGGTTTGTGCATGCAAACCTGTTGAGAGCATGAATGTAAGAAATAATCCTGTGATTAAAAAATACCTCTTCATGGTTTTTATATTTACGGTAAGAAAATCATTGAATAATTGCAACAAAGTTAGTAGAATTATTTGACAAAACAATTCTACTAACTTTGTTGCAATTAACTGTCATTCGTATGGACAAATACGAAGACGTATAAGGCTTTCTTAATGAAAAATATTAAATGTTTTTCAAGGGAGTAAATAACTCGATCAGATTTTCTTCAGGGTCACGCAAATGTACTACCCGCATACCCCAATCGGGCATATCGGCCGGTTGATTAATAAAACCAACGCCTTTTGCTGAAAGCGCTTGATATGTTTCGTCCACATTTTCCACTTCAAACGACACCATCAATTTTTCGCGGTATCCCGACGGTTGGGTTTTATCTGCGTTACCGACAGCCGGCGCCATAAAGTCAGAAACAAAAATAGCCAAGCCTTCGATTCCTTCGGCTACTTTGAAACTTGCATAACAACCGTCTTCGTCACCCCAGAGCGGCTCAAAACCAAGCGTCTCATTGTAAAACTTGAAACACTTTTTGTAGTCCTTGACTAACAATCTTACGTTATTAAATTTAATCATGTCTGTATGTATTTATTGATTTGTTTGCAAAGATACGCCAAGTAAGAATAAATTTTGTGTAAAAAATCGACTTTTTTTATAAACGCAGATCGGTTGGCAAATCTCCCGAAAAGGTTTTGAACTCTTTAATAAGATGCGAGTGATCGTAGTATCCGCATGCTACGGCAATGGTCAGGAGGTCTTTGTGCGGATCGTTTTTCAGGCATCGCAAGGCATGTTTAAACCGGGATATTTTTGCAAACATTTTAGGGCTTATGCCTATCGTCGATTTGAATCTCCGCTCAAAATGCCGTTGGCAAAGACATACATCGGAGGCAACTTCGACAAGAGGGATTTTTCCTTCTGCACGATTAATCAAATCAATGGCATGGATAATCTGCCGGTCGGATGGATAGATGCATGGAAGCCGGTTAATCAGGTAATCATTTGTGTACGTAACGATTTCCGAAGCTGTTTGTTTTTCGGGTATTGTCTCCCTGAACGATTGATTGAAGAGCGTTTCAACTGATGCTAAATCCACAGTCCGGTCGGTAAATTCTTCGACAGGGACGCGGGTGAATGCCGCTATTCCGGCTGGCTTGAAGCGGATACCGAACATTTGCATGTTTTCCGTATACACCACTTCAATAAATGTTGTTATGGTACCGAAAAGACCTGCGTAAGAAACCCCTCTCGTTTTGTCAATCATGAAAATAATATCCGTACAACCATCCGGGAAAACCTTTGGTCTGTCTCCAACATCTATGAAGTCAGTCGATGTCCAATAATTTTCCACCCAAGGCGTCAAGCGTATGTCGGGATTATATTCTTGATAGTGATACATCAGTTATTTTTTTATTATTCTCTCATAACCGGTATAAGGCAGTAACTCAAAAATTTCAAATCGAATCATTCCCGATTTCACTAAAGGGAGTGCATTCAGTAATTCTTCCGCAGTTTTTCTATCTTTTGTTTCCATTACTAAAACAGCATTTTTCTCTTCCGTGAAATAGATTTCCCTTAAATTATCTGAAAGATACAATTGAAAGACATGTTGAGCCTCCTGTTCCAATAATTTCTCTGAATTTTTCCATTCAGTTCCTTTGATTACCCTTTCTATCGCGAGTATTTTCATTCCTCCAAAACAGGTCCTTTCCCTACTTCAAATTTCCCTTCATAATACCGTTTCCTGATTTCAGGAGCTTCTTCAATCCATTTTTCGATGCCAAACTGTTTCATCCGGCAAAGATTAAATACTTTCATGTTATGCGGAAATTGCGCTCCCTGCATGGTAGGCATAAGCAGCTTACAAGGGAAATCGGCACATTCATGACAATAATCCACACCTTTTTCACGAACGCAATCCCATGTGGCACATTGTCCGTTTATCGCAAATTTACATTTTCCGTTTTCGGCTCTGCAACCTTTACATGGCGCTTCCTCCAACGGCAGGTTCAGGAATTGAGACAGTTTTTGTTTGTCCGCTTCAGTAATAATTCCTTCATACGATGGACAGTTAAAGCAATCTAATCCGCATGGCGCCGTTAATAATGTCTTATTCATCTCTTTTTTGTTTTTAATGTTATATTTTTTTTACAGGTACTCTTAATACCGTTTTTAATTTTGATATTTCCGTTTTACTTGGGTTGGATAAGTATATCTCGTGATGTCTTCTTGTTTCGTTTATGTCTTTTTCCAAACGGTTTGCTTCCATAAAGTCATCCATTAATTTTAGAGTTTCCGGTTCGTCGTCATACGCGCCAACGTGCATACATTGAACACAAAGTCCCTCTTTGATTTTAAGATATTTCGCATGCTTCGTATCTATTTTTTTCTTTTTTGAAACTTCCTTACAAGCCCACTCAAATACTTCATCAGTTACAAATTCAGGCAAACGTATCAATGCTATCCAGTTATATTTGGATTTGGACGACAGGTTTTCACCGTCGGCAAGCCACCAAAAACCTTCCAAAGGCGGCACAACATAATCAAAATAACCATCAGGTATATAGTTGCCTTTTTTACTCATTTTTATGGTGTATTGAATACCATACAACAATTCTATTGCTTTCTGATACTCCCCATCTTCGTCATTCGGATTACCTTTGCCTTCAAGGGCGACAAACAGCATTTCGGGAACATCCACAATCATCGGCCTTGTTTTGGGTATATACAAGTCCTTGTATTCTTTTTTGTAATCTTTTACGTATTCCATAAATTTAAATATTACGATTTTTTTATTCTATTGGCAAATATATCTCTGTTTTCAGCTTTTGACATTTTCGTTTTCATGCTGCAAAGATACCAGCAATTTTGAATATTCACTTTTCTTTTCTTGCTATGTTTTTCAAAACACATATCATTTGTCTAATTATAAAATTATTCTTAGATCTGCGGCAGATTATATAACCATATTCTTTTGCCGATAAAAAGTTAACCGCAGGATGAGTTTTGAAATATAGTGGTTAGCAGACACATAAATAAATAGATATTTCAAGAGAAACAGTTGGTTTATTGAAAATAACACTTATCTTTGGAACGGTTTTCAGAGAGTTTTATTGCACTTCGGCTCTTTGTGAAATTCAAAAACCTAAAAAAGTATTAACAGAGGTGTCCTTATGCAATTATACTCATATGGTAAAACAATTACTAACAAAAATTATTCTATTTGTCGCCGTTTTTATTCTTCCACTGAGTGTGTGGGCAGCAACGGCAACTGAACTTGCTGCAACCATCAACGCTTTTACCGGCGATGGTTCCGGCTCACTCATAGCAATCGCTAACGGCAAGACCGTGACTGTAACCGGTACGCTTACAGATGTAACTACGGGACTTTCTTTGGACATTGATGAGGACGTCACTGTAGTATGGCAGGCAACAATCAGCACGGGAAGTGGCTTCCCTATGTGGGATAGCCTGATCGAAGCGGGTGGGCTCGGCTCTTTGAACGTAGTGACAGGAGGATCTATTGCAGCAATGAACGGAGATAAAGCCATTCTTTCTTTAGGCGTAACAATTATAGTCAACGGCGGTACGATCAAAACTACCGGCGGTACAGCTATTTATAATCGGAGTGAAAATTCTACGGTAACTGTCAATGCCGGTACGGTCAGTGCGACCACAGGTACGGCTATTTTTACTCAGGGTGAGTTCGGAAATTCTACGGTAACTGTCAATGCCGGTACGGTCAGTGCGACTTCAGGTGTTGCCATACGGATTACTTATGCCAAAGGTACTGTAAATATCAGCGGCGGAACGGTCAGCGCCACAACGGGTAGAACTATACTTATCGACGGTATGGATTATTCTACGATAACAGTCAGTGGTGGAATAGTAAGTAGTGATGGAGATAATAATACCATCACAATAGGCACCGACTCCAGTATCGGGTTGAATGTTACAATCGGTGGAACCGGAAAAGTGCAAGCCACAGGTCAACATGGCAGAGCCATCAATGCCAATGGCAACTGTAATATAGAAGTGAAGGATGAAGCTCAAGTCAGCGCTACTACCGGTATTGCTATCTTTGTCGGCGGCGCTGCTTCTCTTGCAGTATCGATTAGCGGTGGTGAAGTCAGCGCCACAACAGGTTATGCTATTTTTTGCTCCAATTTAAGTACTGTTACCGTCAGCGGCGGATTGGTGTTTGCCTACGGCGATGCCATTACCGGAACCGACAATGTCATCTTCACAGCATACCTTGCCGGCTTTACAGTTGCCTCCGGCACAGGCGTAGTTATCGCATGGAATCAGGCATCAGGTAACACCACTTATACACAAGGATACTCCGATGATATTGTTTGTTTGCCGGCAACAGCCACTGCGGTATGGGATAGGGACGGAACAAGCTACGGCATTTCTTATGCCAATGGAACAAATACAGGTTTTATTCCGCTGAACGTAACCGTAGAGGCTCCGGTGGATATTGAAAATATCAACAATACCCCGTTTTACGCATACGCTATTGATCATCAGCTTGGAATTGTAAGTCCACATACGGAACAGATAACCATTTATTCCATTATGGGCGTTCCTCTCTATTCTGTTGCAAAAAATGCAGGCTTGATCGAAATTCCATTCGCATCCACGCCGGGCTCGGTCTTCATAATCAGAGGAAATGTAAGCGGAATGATAAAATTCATAAAATAGCTTATTACTCCTTGTTTCATAATACTTTGCTCAAGGCAGGTAATTCGCTCACATATAATCACTCATACGTATAAATCCTGACGCGCAATATACGGGGTTTGGGAGGCAAAAAGTTGGTTCTCGAAGGGATTCTGGTACGGTAGAATGTGGTATCGTGCGCTCTTGTTTCGTCGCCGTTGAGTTGAATTTCCCGAACGAAAACGCCGTTTTCGAATCTGCCCAATTCGGATGAAACGAGGTCTACATTTTGGGGACCTCTTGTGCTTTGGGGCCTGAATCCAACTTCAAAACCTTGCCCTATAAAAAAGAATTCATCATCGGCTTTTTGTATGATGATGGCGCCGGGTTTGCCTCCGGCAGGCAGTCCGGTTTCTGTGAAACGCACGTGTAGATTCCAATTGCCGAGCGAAACAATCGTATCCCTCGATTCTCTTTCTTTGTCCTGTTGATAAACGGCAGTCATTCTTCCTGTCCCCTGCGCATCGGTGATTAGAGGCAAAGCCTGACCGAGAACCGCGTATGCGTCAATAATCGGGTGGTCGTCAGGTAAATTTTCGAATCCGAAAGGAGCAAAGCAAATGGCATTGTGTTTTCCTATCGCCCAATAAGCCCTTGCAGGCGCATCTCCTTCACGGTGTACTTCCGGTATCAGCAATACATTTCCGTTGCGGGTGTATTCCTCGCAAAGCCATTTGAATCCGGGCTGGTAGATGTCGGGCGCTAAGCAGTCGATGTCAGGAGCGCCTGCCCGCCAAATGTCCAACATTTTAGGTACCGGACCTCCGCTCGGCCAAGTGTGAGGTTGTCCGTTCGGGTCGGGCAACCAGGCGTTGGCAAACATCGGAATGGGATATTCTTTTTTTCCGGCCGCCGCAATAACCTGTAGATATTTTGCATAATGCCAGGCGGAAAAAATCTCATCAGCTTCCCAATAACCGCCGAATATTTCGGGCCATGTCCCGTTGGTTTTGAAACCGCCTTTTTCCCACTGACGTAAAATCGCCGGATGCAGGTCTTTCCGGTTTTTCGTCAGATAATCCATGAGTTCCTTCGGAACTGCCGAGTTGTACAATTTGTTGGCTGCTTCCGACATATCGCGGGGTTGCGGTTTGATACCCACTTCGTTCTCTATTTGCACCATGATGACTGTTTGGTGTTTATCCACTTCTTTAATACGTTTCATCAGCGCGGCGAAAGCTTTGGCGTCGGCGTCGCGCGAATTATTACTGAGCGGGGTGAGTACATCTTTTGACTTTCCATTAGGGTCTTTGCTGAGCGGGAACCGTTTTGTATCTTTTTTTACCCATTCAGGAGCATAACTGGATACTCCGTTTTTCCAGCTTGCAAACCAAAGGAAAACTATTTTTATACCGTTCTCGTAGGCCTGCTGGATATGCCCGTCCACCAGCGAATAATCGAATTTGCCTTCTTCGGGTTCAAATTGTTCCCAGTTGATAGACATTAATACGGTGTTCACGTTGGAACTCTTGAGTTTCGGCCATATCTTCTGCATATACTCCAATGTAGAAGAACTGGAATTGTGGATTTCACCGGCGAGCATAACAAATGGCTTGCCATCAACGATCAATTGGGTCGCGTCTCCTTTCTTTTTAAAATGAGGGATCTCGTCGGCGACTGTTACTTGCGCGAAAAATGCAAGTAGTAAAATTGTTGTTAATCTATTCATTTTGAATTATTTTAAATTATTTACTCCAAAGCGTTTTTATTGTTTCTTCCTGCGAATAACCTATCGGACAAGCTGCGCTACGGGTGTTGGCACGATAACTGCCGAACGATTCATTGGGAGACTTTATTGATCTGCAACAGGGCATCTGGAGAAAACCGTTCGGATCGGTGTCTCTTAGCCATTGATAGGCATATATAAGAAATTCATTGCGATAGTCTTCAGGTTGAAGCATAAACCAGGAAATTTCATCCCAGCCCCAAACATGAATGCCATTCACCGTAGGCACATTGGTTGTCCGTCCCAATCCGAAATTATCAAATTCGGCCAAATAGGGTAGGCTTTCGCAAGCCCATCCGCTTGGCGTCATGCAGCCCTTGCTTTTCAGGTAGAGACCGTCTAAATAATTGACTTCCAATTTTCCTTGATAGGGTTCTTCCGGTATCTCTTTAATACGTAAGGGAAAAGAATTAAAATCAATCAAACTGACGCCGTCTTTTAAAAATCCGCCATAGGGAGTGTGCGCATCAATGAGAACCCAGTTGCGACGGGCATGTTTTTTTGCATAATCCCGCATTTTGGCAATGATGGTAGCCCAATGTACACGATCGGGATCGTTCATTCCGATCAATTCAACCTGTCCGATATGGAATGCTTCACAACCGACATTGATAAATGAACCGGCTAAGAAGTAAAACCAAAATTGCGATTCCGGTTTGCTGATATCGGGCACGCTGCTGTTTTCACTCCAATGGTTTACAAATTTTCCGTTGTCAGCCAACATAGCCTCGTATGAAAAATTGCGTTTTTCCACAGGCAGACCGAAATCACGGAATACCCAATCAGGTATGGGTATAGTATTAACCTCAGAAGTAACAATTTCAAACAGACAAGCCTGAAAAACAATATCGGGATCGTATTCGTGCATCATCTTAACTCGCTCTGCAGCCGTATTAAAAAATACCGGATCGTTTAATGTACTTTCTAATCCCCAGCGGTAAAAAGTGCGTCCGAGAAATTTCGCTCCGATATTTAATATCATCCTGACATCATCATCCGAATAGGGATAACTACGATTGGATTCCTGAAGCTGTGGAGATAGAAAATTAACCATTGTTACTGATTTTTCCAAATAATTCTCCAATACTTCCCGTGAAATACCGTTCTTGTCGAAACTGTATTCGGGTGAAACAGACTTATTTTGTGAGTCGAAACTGCATGACAGGCAACAAACAAGCATTGTCATGCTCATAATAAGATAAATCTTCTTCATGGTTTTATGTATAAGTTATTAATTTTTTACAAAGTTACGCTTTTCCGCTGTAAAATGAAAATCAATGAATAAGAAAATATTTTCTTATATAGAAGTTAACACAAAGAAGTAAATCTACGAAAATCGAAGAAAATTAATTGATTTACAATATTATTTTCATATTAGCGGTATGTGAAACCGGTTAGAATATACATGACTTTTTATTCCCTTAATAAAACGTAACAAAAGTGTAATAGTTACAGGCAATAATAATTAATATTATTTTTATACTTTTGAGCGCTCAAATATAAATTACAATGTATACACTTCAATCGGAATTGAAATCTGCCCTCGACTGTTTTCTCTCAGAGCAGAATGAACGCTATCCCCGTGAAAACCTGCTGAAAATAGACCTGCATTGCCATGACTGCAACAGCGACGAACCCGATGAACTGCTTGGTCGCATTCTGAATGTGCCCGAGACATGGATACCAACACAAAGGGTGGTGGAGGAACTGGAAAAAAACGGTTG
>Ga0082212_10011157_pt1 | contig 11410 bp, 8 predicted proteins | sample TergutNt197P3_FD_71548 | JGI IMG/M metagenome (GOLD analysis project Ga0082212, IMG submission 71548) | Neocapritermes taracua P3 segment gut microbial communities from Petit-Saut dam, French Guiana - Nt197 P3 | ecosystem: Host-associated > Arthropoda: Insects > Digestive system > Gut ... | reverse complement strand
AAATTTTCTGTACAATAGTGTCGCATTCGGGAGAGGTTTTACCATTAACCTTATGACAGGAAGTTTTCCTCTCGAATGGACTCGATACTCAAAAATTAGGAGGTGCATTATGAAAAGTTTAATGAATAGAAAAGTGACCCGTCCGATAGCCGGTTTATTAGTGCTGGCACTCTGTTTTTCGCTGTTTTCCACACCGGTTATGGCACAACGCGTGATCGTTCGTCCGCCGGGACCCGGTTACGGAAGACCCGGCTACCCGCCCCCCCCGCCCCCCATGTATCGCCGAGGTCCCAGCGACTTCGACAAAGCACTCGCCATCGTCGGCACCGTCGGTGCCATCGCCGCTATTGCCAACTCCCGAAACAATAATTATTACTATCGGCAGCCCGCCATCGTGGTGGCTCCGCAACGTCCTGCCGTGGTGGTCAGAACGCAACCGACTCCGGTCATCGTGGAAAAACAGGTCATCGTCGAAAAGCCTGTTGTCGTGGAGCGGACAGTTCCCGTACTGGTCGGTGCCAATGGTTCGTATTCTCCCAAATTAGGCGCTTCGTTCCGCATTGAAAATATGCAGATACCCGGCTACAAATTCACGGCGGCACGTCTGACATCCGATCCATTGTCGGATTCTCCGCTTTACGGAATCGGTTTGCGAAAAGGGGATGTCATCACACGGCTTGACGACACTCCGGCGGATACGCTTGCAGAATTGGAGCGGCATGACAAGAACACGTTGATTCGGTACATCAAGACCGGTACAACGAAGGTTTTGCTTGCCAACATTTATATTCCGCCGAATGGCGAAGTATTCGACACCAATGGCTATAATGCTCCGTAGAACGAGCACGGTTGGGGGCAATTTTTCATGCAAATAGTGTATAATCGGCACTCATGATCGACGATAGCACGCGCACCGTTGAACCACACGAAGCCGGTTGGCGACTCGACTTATTTTTGGTACACCATTTTCCGCAGTACAGCCGAACGCTCGTCCGCAATGCCATCATGAACGGCGGCGTGCGGATCATCGAAGAGGATGCTCCCTACTCGAACGGCAAACCCGGATTCAGGTTGAAGCCGGGGCAAGTCGTTCACTTTACGCTCCCAGAAATTCCGTATTATGTGCCGCAACCGGAAGATATTCCGCTCGACATTTTGTACGAAGATGAATATCTTGCCGTGATTAACAAACCGGCGGATATGGTCGTGCATCCTTCCCGCGGACATTGGGACGGTACGCTCGTTTCCGCTTTGGCATTTCACTTCGGCAACCGGTTGAGCAATGTGCGGGGTTCGGTGCGTCCCGGCGTGGTGCATCGCCTTGACCGAGACACGACCGGTGCGATTATCATTGCCAAAGACGATTCCATTCACGGCAAACTGGCTCTGCTCTTTGAACAGCGGAAGATTCAAAAGGAATACTTCGCCATTGTGTTGGGAAAACCTTATCTCGACAGGGACATGATTGATGCACCGATAGGACTTCATCCCACGAAAAAGGAAAAGATGCGAATAGTGTCGGCGGATGCTCTCGAAGCGAAACCGGCGCAAACCTCTTACGAAGTCATCAAACGTTACGACAAATGGTCAACGGTTCGTTGTTTTCCAAAGACGGGACGGACGCATCAGATTCGGGTTCATTTGGCACACATTGGACATCCGGTTTTGTGCGACCGAAACTACGGCGGCGGACGAATGGTTACGCAGGAACAACTTTCAGGAGCGGTGCCGTTTTCGCTATCGTATGACAACACTGAAGGGTCGGTTCTGCTCCATCGGCAAGCACTTCACGCCCATCGGTTGTCGTTTGTTCATCCTGCCACAGAAGAGACACTGGAAATCACTGCCCCATTTCCGCCGGATATGCAGTCGGTATTGGACTGTTTGGAAGCCCAATAGTCGATTGAGACCGCTTGTTTTATTCGTCTTTTCCGATAGAATGAACGTGTTCATTTTCCTTTTCTCTCTTCGTATTTGTTATGACAGTTTGGATGACCGACCGCATTGTTGTCGTGCCGCTTGATATGTCGGAGTTTTCGATCAAGGCATTGGAAACGGCAAGAGACTTGGTGAACGATCCCGCGAACGTTCGGATAGTCCATGTGTTACCGGCATTGGATCGTCCGACTCTTAATTCTGAACATCGAGATGAACAAACCAGAGCCGCCATGAGTGCGTTTATTCAAGAACATGGCTTTCCAAAAATGAACATTACCATTTTGGCGGGGGATCCGATCAAACAGATCGTTCAGTTTGCCGAAGACAGTGCGGCAGGACTCGTTGTCATGCCTTCTCATGGTCGTGGTATGCTGACCGAAATGTTGCTCGGCTCTACAACGTACAGTGTCGTTCGCCGTGCCCACTGTCCCGTATTGGTGCTGAAACCTAAAAAATAAGTCTCACCAGAATTCACAAAAAACGAGCGGGACATTAGGTGTTTTTGAACGAATCGTAACTCAACAGCGCGAGGGCGATCCATATCAAAACGAAGCAAACCCATTGTAGCGATAACATCGGCTCTCGAAAAACAATGACAGCGCAAAGAAACTGTCCTGTCGGCGAAATGTATTGGCAAAGTCCGAGCGTGGAAAAAGGAATTCGCCGTGCCGCCCCGGAAAAGAGAAGTAAGGGAATGACCGTTACCAGACCGCTCAATGTGATCGTGATGATGAGCGCAGTCGAGTACGTTTCCAATTTACCGACACAGCCGACATAGTGGAGAAAAAGGAGTGCAATCGGCAACATCATGAGCGTTTCGATAAACAAAGCGATCATCGACCGTGTCGGATTGAATCGATGCACGATTCCATAACCGGCAAATGTCAGCGCAAGAATGAATGACCAGTACGGTATGCGCCCGACTTCGACGGTAAACAAAATGACGGCAACGGCGGCGATCACGACCGCTACCCATTGTGTTCGCCGAAGTTGTTCCTTAAAAAGGAGCAAGCCGATCATAACGTTGACCAACGGATTGATGTAATAGCCGAGACTTGCCTGCAACGTTAAGCCATGATTAACGACGTAAACGTAAAACCCCCAATTCATACAGATCAACGTTGCCCCGATGGCGAGCAGTGCCATACTTTTAGAATCGCAAAACTGTTTCCATAATTCGGACAAATTCTTGCGAAAGCAGAGCAGCGGCAACAACATGAGAAATGAAAACAATGCCCGATAAGCGAGAATTTCCAGGGCAGGAATCTGATGTAACAGACGAAAGTAAAGTGGAAGAATTCCCCAAAGAGAATAGGCACATACCGCGAGAAACAATCCGTAACGCATTATAATTGGCTGCCGACTTCACTTTTCTCGTGTTAATTCTGCGGCATTTTAGCGGTTGATGCGGGGAACGTCAAGGACTTGCAGAGGCAGGGCAGTAGAAACGCAAGTTCGTTTTTCGCCACTCCCGCGAAGGCGGGAGTCTACGAAATTGTACGATGCAATAGACGCGTCACTTTTAATATAAAAATTTAGAAAATAGCCCACCGCATGCTATCAACTTGTTCTGGTTTGAAGCGTTCGCGCGTGTCCTTTTTGTGCTCCGATTTTGCGTTTCTTGCGTCGGCGGTCTTGCTGTTTGGGCGGTTTAACGATGTCGGAGGAGGGCGATTTGGAGGAGTTGCGGGAGTTCTTTTTTAGTCGAGCGTTTTCGTCGAGAGCCGCTTCCGGCTTTTGTTCGCGTTTACTGCAACAGCGACAGCAGCAACTGTTTCATCTGGTTCGACTGCTGCAACACCGTAACGGCACTCTGCATCAATAACTGCTGACGAGCAAACTCCGATGATGCCGTTGCAAAATCCGTGTCCGCTATGGTGCTCCGTGCCTCCGACTCAATGTTAATCACATCCTGCATGTGCTCCATTCCCGCCTCAATCCGAGAACGTTGCAACGCTCCTAAACGTCCCCGCAACGATGTAATCTGGAACTCCGCCTCCCGAACAATCTTGTACGCCTGATGCGTGTCTTTGAGCAAACTAAAAGGCTCATCCGTTTTGAGTTGCGAAAGCGTCCCGCTCTCGCCGCCCAATGCCGTCGAATGCACACTCTTGATGCCCACTCGCACCTGCTGACTCCACGTCGCTTTCGGTCCCAACTGCATCAATGCCCCGCCGCCGGATATGCGGAAGCCAAAAACGTCTCCCGCTTGCACCGAAGGATCGGTCGCAATCGCAATGTCCAACTCCGACGTGGTGGACTTCGCCGTTCGCCCCTCGCCGATTGCCGCCCGACCATTGATGTCCGCCACGACATCGGTTCCGTAAGCCCTTTCCATCACATTGCCAAAACGATCCCACGTTACAAACTCCCCTTGATGCGTTGCCCAAACGTCCACGAATTGCTGACTGCCGTACTCGACCGAATGGAACATGAGACCCAAACTCTGATTATCGCTTGCACCGAGCATTGCCGCCCCCATTGCGGCACCGGTCATGGTCATTTTTAGCGTGCCGAAGTCGCCAACTTGCACCAAGCCGCTGCCGTTCGGCACGATGGAAGTTCCCTTCATATAAGCGGGTATCGAAGCCGAAAAGAGATCACTGACTCCCGGCGTGGAATTGAGTAAATCGACAATTTCCTGTGCCGTCGATGGATTATCTGGACTGACACCAATCGTCAACTGTTTCGACTGGGCATCGTAAGAAATTTTCGGTCCAAAAGGGTCGGCAACGATGAGAACTTCCGTGTTGTTGTACTTTTCGTCAATGTGTTTTGCTTGAATCGCAAACGTGGAATGGATTCCTCCCGACGTGGTAATCAATCCTTCGGCTTTTCCATCGAGCGGCAATATTCCGCCGGTTAGCACCATTCGGTCGCCGGACGAAATCGTTCCCTGCCCACTGGAATAGTTCGGCAACGAAGCGGCAAAGAGTTCACCGAGTTCGGAATTGCCATTGATGAATGCAACAATCTCTTCCGCCGTCGGTGGATTTTGATTGTCAATCGTGATGAGCAATTCCTTCGTTATCGAATTGTATTTTGCGGAAGGTCCCAGTCCCACTGCATACGGGTCGTGAATTATTCGAACGTTCACGTTGTTGTAAGCCGCTCCTGCGTTTTTTGCCGTGAGCGTCCAGTCGGCATTGCGACCGCTGCTCGAAAACATCGTTGCCGTGGCGTATTCTTCCCGAACATCGCTGCCGTAACTGCAAAAATGGATGTCGGGATAGCCCGTCTCCGGCACTGGACACGCACAGAGATCATACGTCGGCGACAGCGTGCCGACTCCGAAACTTGCCTGTCCAATGGTGCAAGCGGTCAACGTCGTGCTGGTCGGATCAATGCAGGCAACGCTGATTCCCCATCGGTCGAGTACCGCCTTCGATTCATCGCTGCCCGGATCGTTGAAAAATTTGACGAGATCGTTCGCCGTTGTGCGGACGATTCCTCTTTCGTCGGTTTCCAAATGCACAACAAGGTAACCCGGCGAAACGATACCGCCGGAAGTTTTGCCCATCTGCGTATCAATGCCAAGATAGGCGGCACTGCTGAACGTCGGTGGATCATCGTAAGGATACGACGCATGCGGCAAAACTCGAAATCGAGAGCCGACATCGGGACTGTCTTCGACGAGTTTTTTGAGGTCTTCCATCGAAAAGTCGTTCCCATTGGCAGCGCGTCCGGTGAAATCGACCGAAAAGACAACCGACTTCGTAATCGGATCGTAAGTTGCCGACTCGTTCGGTTCATCACGGAAAATGACGTTGACCTCATCCCCTTCGGGACCCGGTATCAAAGAGCGCAATGTGAAAGAGGTATTTGGTTCGAATCCTTGAATCTGTGTGGTCGCATTGCCGTAAACCGGCGGACATGAGGTGTCATCGACCGACAGCGGCATGCCGGGCGCACCGGCAACGAATCGGATCGGCGGCGACCCAGCCGGTGCGAGAAATTGCAGATAATTGTTGTCGTTGGTGCTTCCGTAGTAACCGACTTCGGTGAAGGGCGTTACCGTTCCGAGACCGGTTTCACCGGTGGGAATGGCGGCAGTCAATCGACCCGTGCCGTCCAAATTTTTCAAGAGCGGCGAAGTGTTGATGAGTGTAACGATTTGCTCTGCTGTTGTCAAAACATTTCCGCCGGGTTCCGTTTGCAACACGACTTCAATGACGGTCGGGTTGTTGCCATCCCCTTCGGCAACATTTAAGTACGCTTCGGCGTTTCCTTCACGCGGAGCGGTATAGCGGAAGACGAAATTGCCCGCCGCCGTTCCCGGCTCGCTGGCGGTAACAAGCACATCGTTGTTCTTGCCGTAAGACGAGAGCAAGATGCTTCCCGATGTCGATTGGGAAAAAATGGTCGCGCCCACACCGGTCGAATCGCTGATTCGGTTCACCCAATCGGCAATGTCCTGTACGGTTGCATCGTGATCGAAAGCGAACGCTTGATAGCCGCCGATTCCGCCGATGGTGAGCGTGGTGTCGGTCTTCAAACCGCCGTAGGGATAATAGAGTTCTGCCTGTTTAGCAGGTTCGTGAACCTGTACGACAATGTCCTTTTCGGTGCGTCCCTGAAAATTGGCTTGGTAAATATCGACCAGGGCGATTTTGCTTTGGTCGAGTCCATACGTGGTGAAATCAAGCGAACCATCGAGCAGTTTTTGCTTTTGGAACGTGGTGCTGATGGCAATGAAATTGATGGTTTCGATGATCGCATCTGCTTGAATTTGCAGGGCGGTGAGCGTTTCCGGCGTTTCTCCGCCGGTGCTGGCAGCATTGGTAACGAGACCGCGCAGTTCGATCAGCAGACTGTTGACGTGGCTGAGCGCACTGTCCACGGTGGCGAGCAGGGAGTCGGAGCGTTGGCAGTTGGCGACGGCTTGGGAAAGGTGCGTGATTTCCGTCTGCATACCGAGGCTGGCAACGAATCCGGTCGGATCATCCCTGCCGGTGTGAATCCGAACGCCGGAGGAAAGATTTCGGATCGAAATCGTGAGAGCGTTCTCGGCACGCTGCAAGGCTTGATGTCCTCGCAATCCGCCGATGTTGACGAGTAAATTCGTCGGCGTTCCAACAGGTATGGTCATAGCGCAGTGTTCCTATAAGCGCAGAGTCTCCTGCTGGTAGTATCGGTTATTCCGGTTGTGCGGATTGAGGGAATCTTGCGTGATTTTCATTCACTCTTGCAATCGCCAAAATCATGCTATACTATGCTTTTCCTGGCTAGGAACTGCTCTTTCCTAGTTTTTGCTTATTTTGTACAGTCGATATAGGGAATACCAACCTCTAACCAGAGAGGACAAAATGGACATAGATACGTATACCGTGTACGAAATTGTCGTGCCGGAAACAAATGAGCAGATTCTCACACGAGAACGTTACGAGGCACTTGCCTATTGGAAGGACTCATGCATGGTTTTTGAAAAACATTATACGGTGCATAATTCGACACCATTCATTCAAACCGGTATGGTCATTACCCGACAGTGGCACAATAACCCCGATTTTCAGGAGGAGGACTAAAATGGAAAACATGACGAAAGATGAATTGCGTGAGTGGCGGAAACAGAAAATTGCTTCCATGTCAAAAGAGGAAATGCGAGACCAGTTGAATCAAGCCTCTGAACGGGCACATAAACGCATCAATGACGAATTTATCCGTCAATGTGTGGAACGTCACAAGCAGGAGCAAACGTCCCTTCGGACAGGGTCTGCTGTATCCAACAATTAACCGTTCCCCGCCTTCACGGGCGGGAGTTACCAACCAATATAAGCGCAGAGTCCCCTGCTGGTAGTATCGGTTATTCCGGTTGTGCGGATTGAGGGAATCTTGGGGAATTTTTCCGCCGGGCGATTGCACAAACACAAAGAGCGACGGCGTACCGGCAATGTTTTACGCTTCTTCCCAGCACTTGCGGAGATAGTCGAGACTCTTCGGTATTTCAACCGCTTTGTCTCCGCCCACCCCACACTCGAAACTGACGACATGGGTGTAACCGATGTACTTCAATCCCCGCATTGCTTTGACAAACGAGTGATTGTCCTGTCCCGGCAACTGTCGCTGTGTTCCGTTGCCCAAGTGGACGTGCTTGACGTAGTCGCCACCGGCAATAAACGCTGCCATGTCATCCGGCTCTTCCGTGTACATGTGGTAAGTGTCACCGAGAACCGCAACTCCCGCAACGTCTGCATCCTTAGCAATTTGCGCCGCATCACCCACTTGACGGAGGAACCACGCTTCACCTCGACGGAGCGGCTCCAAAATGATGTGGGTGTTGTGTTCGGCAGCGAACGGTCCGAGTTCTTTGAGCATAGCAACCGTCAGTTCCCGAATGCGCCAGTTGGGACGATCCGGTTGTCCCGTAAGAGGAACATAGACGATTCCGGTCGCACCGACGGCACCGGCACGCTCGAGTTGAACTTTCAATTCTTCATATCCTTCCTTGCGTTTTCCTTCGTCTTCGTCCACCAATTTACCACCGAAGGAGCCGAGGCAAAGCATGGCGATTTTCAGTCCTGCATCGTCGGCTCTCTTTTTCCAGTCGGCGTAATTTTCGCCGAGTCCGCCGAGTTCGACGGCTTCAAAGCCGTTCACTTTCATCCATTTGAGTTTCTCTCCGTCATTATTGCCCGGTATAATTCCGAGATGGCTACAAAACCGAAGTTTTGCTTTTGCCCTCTGATCTCCGGGAAAGACGGTAGTTTGGGCTTGGACTTGCTGTAATGAAGGAGCGACAGCAGCCACCCCGACCGCAGCGGCGGCTGTAAAAAATTCTCGTCGTTGCATAAATTTTGACCGAATGAGGTTCGAGAAATCAAGTTACCTATTGCTGCGTAGTGTACCGTATTCTGCACAAAAAACAACCGTCATAACTCATCTTTTTTGTGCGGTCTCGGAGACTTTTTGATAATTTTACCAATTTTTGTTCCTCACATCGCTTTTTTCAGCCCGAAATGATAGAATAGCGGTTAACACGTCCAGGTGGGAAGTGCGTCCGTACCGAAAAGGAAATTTCATGACAAAATTCTGCCGAAAATACTTTGTGTTGCTTTCCGTCGGGCTATTGCCCCTCGTCCTGTTTGTGGTTGGCTGTAATGGCTGTTCTTCCAAGCCGAAGCCGGAGCCTGTGCCTGTGGTCGATACTGAACAGATAGCGGCGGCGGAAGCCGAAGAAGCGGAAAAAGCAAGGGCGGCGGCGGAAGTCGAAGAAGCGGAAAAGGCAAGAGCGGCGGCGGAAGCCGAGGCGGTAGCAAAGGCGAAAGCGGAAGCCGAAGAAGCGGAAAAGGCAAGAGTGGCGGTGGAAGCCGAGGCGGCGGCAAAGGCGAAAGCGGAAGCCGAGGCGGCGGCAAAGGCGAAAGCGGAAGCCGAGGCGGCGGCAAAGGCGAAAGCGGAAGCCGAGGCGGTAGCAAAGGCGAAAACGGAAGCCGAGACGGCAGCAAAGGCGAAAGCGGAAGCCGAGGCGGCAGAAAAGGCTCCTCCTGTCCACACTGACGAACCGGTTGATCGGACACCACCTGTAGATGAAACACCGCTTATCAACACGGATTCGCCGGTCGATGATACCTCTCCCGTTCAGGGCGGCGGCTTTACCTTGTCGTTGCTCCGTTGGATTCCGGTAGCCATCCTCGTTTTGCAGGACGAAGAGCGGGCAATGGGGAATAGTGAAGTAGTTCCAGCACCTCCCGATGGTCAAAGTGTTCCAGAAATGCAACCGCAGGGCAGACCGGGACAGGAACAAGGGCAAGGCAGACAAAGGGGAGAACGTGGTCGTGGAGACTATCAACAATCGGGAGACGGACAAAGACCGCCGAGGCAACCGGGAATGCAACCGGGTCCTCGTGGTCCTGGCGGACAAATGCCGATGCAGCCGGGTGTGGTACAGGAACCGAGATTGGAGCCTGCCGGAAACCTCCGCTTTGCATTCCGTGGAACTCCTTGGAAAGATGTCATCGAATGGTTTGCCGATCAAGCCGCCTTATCTTTACAAGCCGACAAAATACCAACTGGAACGTTAAATCTGAACGACAACAATTACTACACGCCGACGGAAGCGTTAGATATTCTCAACGGTTTTCTGCAACTCAAAGACTATTCATTGATTCGAAAGGGAAAAGTATTGTTCGTCGTTTATCTACCCGACGGAATTCCGCCGAATTTACTGGAACCGATAACAGTGAAGGAACTCGATTATCGCGGCGAATATGAAATATGCAGAGTCGTGTTCGACTTGAATAGAACCACCCCTGACATTATCCAAACCGAAATCGAAAAGTTGCTCGGTCCGCAAGGAAACATTGTTCCGATGCTGAAATCGCAACAGATTGTCATTACGGAAACCGGCGGAATGCTTCGCACTATTCGGGATACTATTCGTCGGATAGATGATTCCGATGGTATCGTTACAGGAACCTTTCACACGGTTGAAGTGAAAAATCTCACCGCCGAGGAAGCCTTGACAAACATGAGAACGCTGTTGGCGATTGATGCGAACGATGTCTCGCTTCGGGCGGCAGTTGATTCCGCGGGGAAAAAGATTTGGCTCTCTGGACGCGGCGACATGATTGAGCGGGCAAAAGAGATGATTACCCGAATCGACACCTCTCTCGCACCAGACGATCCCATTATGATGGGGGAACCGCAAATAGAGTCTTACGATGCCGGTTTTGCCGATCCAGTAACGGTTTTTTCCGTTCTCCAAACGCTTCTGGCAGGAACCCCTGATGCCCGGCTGTCGCTTGATCCCAAAACCAATATCATTATGCTCAAAGCCCGCCCAGCGGCGCATGCGGCGGTCAAGGAAACGATCAAGCAGATGCAACTCAATGCTCCGCAGATTGACATTATCCCGTTGAAACGGATGAGTCCGATGACGGCAGTAGAGCGGATCAAAATGGTCATCCCGACGGCAACGTTGCCGCTGACCTCAACCTCAACAACGCAAACGACAGGCGGCGGGCAAGGTAGCGGAAACCGGAACAACCTCACCACCACGTCGACAGCGCAACAACCGCCAACGGTTGAAGCCGACACGATGGCTCGTCAGATCATTGTTCGGGGAACTCTTACGCAGATCAAGGAGATTCGGGCATTCCTTACCAGCCTTGGTGAAGATGGTATTGCTACTGCGCCGTCAAGTGCTGCGTCGGTACGAACGATCCCGCTTTCACCTGCGGCGGCAGCAGTGGTGCTGGAACAGTTGCAATCCGTTTTGCCGAAACTTGACCCGAATATCAAGATCAACTTGCCGGAAATGCCGAAGGAACCGGAGCCGGTTATACCGAAACCAATAAAAAATATCGATGAACTAATTGACGAGACGATTGACATCGGTGTGCCGACGACCCGGTTGCAACGAATAGCAGCACACCCGATTCTCGCACAGACGATACCGACGGCACAGTCGGAAGTAAACATTATGCTCACGCCGGGTGGATTCGTGCTCTCCTCGGATGATCCCGAAGCATTGGAC
>Ga0082212_10011156_pt1 | contig 11411 bp, 5 predicted proteins | sample TergutNt197P3_FD_71548 | JGI IMG/M metagenome (GOLD analysis project Ga0082212, IMG submission 71548) | Neocapritermes taracua P3 segment gut microbial communities from Petit-Saut dam, French Guiana - Nt197 P3 | ecosystem: Host-associated > Arthropoda: Insects > Digestive system > Gut ... | reverse complement strand
GTCAAATCAGGGTTTTCCGCGACACGATCATCAACCCCGACAGCGTCTGGAGCACATTCGTGCAGAAGCTTTTCGAGGAAGTCGAGCCGAGCTGCATCAAGAAGCTGGTCGAGTGTTTCTTTGTGAACAGCACACTCGACAACGAAGAGCGCGAGCGCATCAAGGAGAAGTACGACATCAACATCCCCTGGGCGATCCTGCTCGACCCCACAAGCGCCTGCAACTACCAGTGCACCGGCTGCTGGGCGGCGCAGTACGGCGGCAAGCACAGCCTGTCATACGAAACGATTGACAGCATCATTACGCAGGGCAAGGCGCTCGACATCCGCTTCTATATCTACAGCGGCGGCGAGCCCCTCGTACGCAAGGCCGACCTCATCAAGCTGGCCGAAAAGCACCAGGACTGCTACTTCTTCGCTTTCACGAACGGCAGCCTGGTCGACGACGATTTCTGCAAGGACATGCTCCGCGTCGCAAACTTCACGCTCGGCTTCTCGATTGAAGGCGACGAGGAGGACACGGACTTCCGCCGCGGCAAAGGCGCCTACCAGACCGTCGTCAACAACATGAAGCTTATGCGCTCTTACAAACTGCCCTTCGGCTTCTCGACCTGCTACCACAGCAAGAACACCTACGACGTAGGGAGCGACGAGTTCCTCGACTATATGATCGAGCTCGGCTGCCGCTTCGCGTGGAACTTCACCTATATGCCGATCGGCGCCGACGCGGTGCCCGAGCTCATGGCTACGGCGGAGCAGCGCAAGTGGATGCACAAGCGTATCCGCGAGATCCGCGACACGAAGCCGATCTTCGCGATGGACTTCTGGAACGACGGCGAGTATACCTGCGGTTGCATCGCGGGCGGGCGCCGCTACTTCCATATCAACGCCGCCGGCGACGTGGAGCCCTGCGCCTTTGTGCATTACAGCAACGTCAACATCCACGACGTCACGCTGCTCGAAGCGCTCCAGTCCCCGATCTTCAAGGCCTACAGGGACAACCAGCCATTCAACAAGAACTATATGCGCCCCTGCCCGGTGCTCGACAACCCGGACATCATCGAGAAGATGGTCCAGGAATCCGGCGCGAAGAGCACGGATTTCCTCAAGCCCGAACCGGTCGAGGAGCTTACGGCGCGCACGAAGGACGTCTCGGAGAAATGGGCCGAAACGTCAGACCCGATGTGGGAGGAATACATCAAGGAGCGCCCGGAAAAGGTGAAGTTCGTCAAGTAGCTTCTATATTACAGTTATTTCGGTAAGTGCAATAAGTGCAGGCGGTGGTTTGGTCCCCGCCTGCTTTTTATATGGGCGCGTCAGGCTTCGTGGTTGCAGATGCTTCGGTAGTTGCAATAAGTGCAGGCGGTGGTTTGGTCCCCGCCTGCTTCTTGTATGGGCGCCGCCGGGGCCTCGCCGCGCGTAAGGGCCGTGGCGATCTCCGCAAGGCGCTTGTCGGCCGCCGCCCTGAGCTTGTCAAACTCTTCTCTTGACAGCATCCTCTCGCCGGCAGCCGTCCTCTTCCCCGCCGCCGCGCCTTCGCCGCCTTCCGGCCCCTCATCAAGCGCTACGCCGTCGCTGCGGTACATTTCCATTACCGCACCCATCACCTCCTCGGGCGTCTTTGGCGCCTTCGCGCCCGAAAGGTTGACCCGGGGCTCAAAGATGCGGAAGTACGAAACCCCGGCCGGCTCATATTTCTTTTCCACCGCTTTCATGTACAGCATCAGCTGGAGCTGCCAGCCGCTCTCGACATCCGCGGGGTTCCATTTCTCCGAGCCCGACTTATAGTCCAGCACCTTGGCGCGGCCGCCCGGAAGGATGTCGATGCGGTCTATCCTGCCCGCGATCTTAAGCGCCGTCTCGCCCTCGCCCTCCACGCGCAGCGTCTCAAACCCGCCGCCCGCACTCGCGCCTTCGCCTGCGCCGCCGCCGAAACCAAAACTGCCGCCCGCGCCGCCGCCGAAACCAGAACTGCCGCCCGCACCCGCGCCGAAACCAGAACTGCCGCCCGCGCCGCCGCCGAAACCAGCCTCGAAGACGATCTTCTCTGCGCCGCTGTCCGCCGCGCGCTCAGTCAGCGCCCAGCAAACGTCCCTGGCAATGGACTGCAGCCGCCCGCGCCGGTAGACCGCCGCCGGATCGCCCGCGTCAAACAGCAAAGCCTCCTCCTCTTTTGTCTGAAACTCCAGATCCTGGAATATCCCGTCGACGATGGCGTCGGTCTCCTCCCGCGTTGCCGTGTTCCAGGCGCTCCCCTCGTCCTTTGGCGCGCCGCCCCTTCTGTTCATCTCTTCGCCGAACCTTTTCAGCGCCTCGTGGTAGACATCCCCCATGCCCCGGCTGTCGATTTCGTGCTTCCGCACGTCCCTTATCTTTAACCCCTTATCTAATAAGAAGGAAAGTGGGCAGTGGCTGTATTTTTCCACAGAAGTCGGCGAGAGCACAGGCGGCAGGAGCGACCGCATGCTTTCCGCGCCGAGCCCGCATCCGGACGCGTCAAAACGCTCTTTGATAATAGAGCCGGGGCGCTTGTCCGAAATCAGGCTGCTATCCTTTTCAAGCGGGATCCCGGGGAACAGCAAACGGAGCCGGCCCAGGATACGCGACGGCTTTGTCTCCTCTTTGCCGTCCGGGCCAAAAGCCGTATAGCTGATATACAAAAGGCGCGTAGGCTTTGACAGGTTTTTGTAGATCGCAAGCTGCTCTTCGTCATGCAGGTTTTCCTCGCGGCGGAATGCCGTAAGGCCGAAACCTTCAAGCGTTTCTTTTTCCGCGTCGTCAAGCAGGCCGTCGTCCGCAGCGTACATCGGCAGCTCGCCGTCGTTTGCCCCAAGCACAAACATGGCCTTCACGCGCCCGGTGCGAGTCCTTTGCATCGTCCCGATCGTAACACAATCTGACGAAGCAGGCAGGACCCCCATCATTACCGAGCCAAAGCCGACGCGCAGAATCGTCGCATATTCATCGGCGCTTGTCTGAACCTCGCCCATGGCGGCGCAGATCTGCGTGAATATCCCAAGAACCACATCCCATATGCCGCGCATACGGGCCGCGTATTCCAGGAAGCCGCCCTCTTCAAGCCTTTCCGCATAAGCGTCTATCTTTTCGGGCAGGCGCGCATCCTCTTCAAGGAACCTTTTCAGGCCCTCAGTACGGGCGCGGGCGGACCGTGCGGGCGCCGGCCGGCCTTCCCCGGCCCCGGAACTGTCCCCGGCCCCGGCCCCGGAACTGTCCCCGGCCCCGGTCCCGGAACTGCCCCCGGCCCCGTCCGCAGCCCTGGTCCCGGCCCCGGCCCCGAAATGCGCCGCGAAGCGCTCGATCATGTCCCCCGCGTATTTTACGGTATTGCTTATCCTCGCAAACACCTCTTCATCGTAGGCGCCTTTGCCTTTCGTAAGCGGCCTTCGCCAGGCGCCTCCGCGCAACCCGAAGCGCTCGGCGTAGTTCTCAAGCTCCTCCACATCCTCTTCACTTACATCCGTAAGGCCCGAGCCCATCCAGCGCAGGACGTCTTCGGCCCGGCGCCCGCGCGAGACAATTTCAGGCAGCGCCGTGATATACGCCAACGCCGGGTTGTAGCCAGCTTCGTGGCGTCTGTCCAAAAACGCCTCTATGCCATAGGCGCCAAACACGCGCTGGATAGCGGCGGCGCGCCTCTCCTGGTCATTGCACAGCACAAGGATGTCGCGAAACCTTAGCCCCTCGCCCTTGACCAGGCGCACTATAGCCTGCGCCGCGGCCTCGGCTTCGCTGTAATAGTTCTGCGCAACGACAAAGCGCAGCGTTTTACTGTGATCGCTGCCGCATTCCACGTCTCCCCCGCCACTTCGAACAGAGCTGCGCTCGCTGCCGCATTCCACGTCTTCCCCGCCACTTCGAACAGAACTGCGATCGCTGCCGCATTCCACGCCTCCCCCGCCACTTCGAACAGAACTGCGCTCGCTCGCGCCCCCGGCAAACGGCCTTACCGGACCTGCGAAAAGCGTGCGCTCGATATGCGCCGTCTCCGGCAGCTTCTCATCGCCCGGCAGATACCCGCACTCTATGCCCCGCTCTGCCGCGTCCTTTGATACCGGCATAGCATCCCATTTCGCGCCGGCCTTTTCCGCGGCTTCGGAGAGCTTCTCGATCATGCCGTTCGTCAACGCAAAAAAAGCGTCCCCCTGCTCGGCAGTCAGCACAACGTTGACATCCGCGGCGGTCTTTGCCATAGCCCCCAGCGCCTCAAGATGCAAAGGCGAAAAATAGTCAAACCCAAAGACCCAGACGGACGCCCCCAAAAGAAGCTTCGAGCCTGGTATCTTCTCCACAAACCGCCGCATGATATCGGCGCCGTCCGGCAGCCCCTCCGCAAGCGCCGCCTCATAGTCCAGGTAAAGCGCTGCAACATCGCGCAGCTTCTTACCGAGCAGCACGCCGCCCGCCTCGCCTTTCTCAGCCGCTTCCGCGCACTCCGCCAATTCTTCCGGCGTCACCAGATGTGACTTAAGGCTCAAAATAGCTTCGCTCAGTTGCGCGATGAACTCCGTCGAGTTCTCAAGGTTGCGGTACAGCTCAAGCCTGTCCCTCCCCTTGTGAAGCAGCCGCGCAAGCAGCATATAGTTCCCGTAACGGTCGATATGCCCTGTACCCTCGCCCGCTTCGGCCAGCACCTTCCCTGCGAGCCGGTTCATCGAAAGCACCACGGGGTTGATAAAAGCCGGCGTATCCATATACGTGAACGCGCTCCGCTCCGCCTCAAGCGTGAACTGATCCGGCACGAGCAAAAAAATGCTGCGCCTGTGTCCCGCATCCAGATCCTGCCCCCTTATCCGCGCAAACATCCAGCGCTGCTTATCCAGGTCTTCCCTTCCCGTGTAAATATGAAGCATAGTAAGATTGTACCACGCCCGCGCGTTATATTCAGGGTTCTGTGCCCGGTCCGCTCGGCCCTGATACCCGGCCCCCTGGCCCCCTACTTTTCAGACCTTTCAGCTCGCCCCCTGCCTCGCTACTTTTCGGTCTGCTGCGCGACGATCGCCTCCGCGTGGTACCTCTCCCGCAGCTTGGGCTTTTCGATCTTGCCCGTCGCGTTGCGCGGCACCCTGTCAAAGATGATGCGCCGCGGGCGTTTGTAGCGCGGGAGCTCCTCAAGGTATTCGCGTATCTCCTCCTCGGACACAAGCGCCCCGGGCCTGGCCTCGATGACAGCCAGCGCGATCTCCCCGAGCCGGTCGTCGGGAACGCCGATGACAGCCACATCCTTCACGGGCGTGTAGGCCGAGAGGAAGTCCTCGATCTGCACGGGGTAGATATTCTCCCCGCCCATGATGATGACATCCTTCTTGCGGTCGACCAGGTAGATGAACCCCTCCTCGTCCTCGCGCGCCATGTCCCCCGTATAGAGCCAGCCTTGCTTCAGCGATTCCCTTGTCGCCTCCGGGTTTCGGTAATATTCGAGCATGACGCCGGGGCCCTTGACGATAAGCTCGCCGACTTTGCCCGGCGCGACATCGATCCCGTCCTCATCGACCACGCGAGTCTCCCAGCGGTAGCCGGCCTTCCCGATCGAGCCGACCTTGCGGGCATTCTCGATGCCGAGGTGCACGCAGCCGGGCCCTATCGATTCCGACAGCCCGTAGTTCGTATCATAATCATGGTGCGGGAAATGCACCAGCCACTTCCTGACAAGGCTCGGCGGCACCGGCTGCGCCCCGATATGCATCAGTCTCCATCTTGAGAGGTCAAGCCCCGCCACCTCTTCACTGTTCGATTCTATATAGTCGAGTATGTCCCTGGCCCAGGGCACAAGGAGCCACACGATCGTCGCCCCCTCGGCCGCCGCCGTGTGCAGCACCCAGCCCGGGTCTGTCCCTTTCAAAAGGACGGCCCTGCTCCCGGAGGCCAGGCTGCCAAACCAGTGCATCTTGGCGCCCGTATGGTAGAGCGGCGGTATCAGCAGGAAGACGTCGTCTCGTTTCTGCCCGTGATGCTTCCACTCCGTCATGGCTGCCGAGAACAGCGACGCGTGCGAGTGGAGGATCGCCTTCGGGAACCCGGTCGTCCCCGAGCTGAAGTAAATGGCGCACTCATCCTCCGGCTTTATCTCCCCCGCGACAGCGGGCCGCTCCGCCGGATAGCGCGAAGCCTCTTCCTCAAAGCCCCTCGCGTACCCCGGCGGTTCCATGCCGACGTAGTAGTAGAGCCTTATGCCTTTCATCAGGGCGCCGCCCCTGGCCGCCTCGACGCGATCAAAAAACTCATTGCTGAAGAACAGCACCGTCGCCTCGGAGAGTCCGATGCAATAAGCTATCTCCTCCGATGTATAGCGGAAATTCAGCGGGACCGCTAGCGCGCCTGTCCTTATTATTCCAAAATATACAGGCAGCCAGTCGATGCAGTTCATCAGGAGGATAGCCACCTTGTCGCCGCGCCCCACGCCGGCGCCGATAAGCATGTTTGCGATGCGCCCGGCCTGCTCGTCAAACTGCCGCCAGGTCAGTTCCGAGCGGTAATGCACGGAGTGCCCGGACTCGACGAGCTCATATTCCTTCCACGCGAGGTTCTTCGCGTCGTCGTGGACCGGGTTCAGCTCGACCAGCGCCGTCTCGTCGCCGTACAGCGCGGCGTTGCGTTCAAGCAAATCATTTAGCAGCTCCGGCTCCTTTTGCGTATAATTATTGGATTGCATAGCCATAATACAAGCACTCCTTCCTACCTGCCTACGATACCTACCAGTGCAACGAACAGGTTAACACACCTGCCGGCAGTTTGCAAACGCGGGGAGGAAAGCGGGATTCTATGGGCTTAGGCCTTAGGCCAGGTAATCGTCGATTGCCTTGATCGTTTCGTAGTAGAGGATCTTGAACGCGTCGACGTTTTCCCGCAAAGGCTCGCCGCCGTCCCTTAGCTGGTCCATGAGCACGACGCTGTTGTCGTAGAACGCGGCAAGCGACAGGTTGCCTGCGACCCCCTTCGCGGCATGGACGATCTCGCCAAGCCGCGCATAGTCGCGCGCGGAAAACGCAACGTCGAAAGCCTCCATATTGATGCTTCCCCCAAATTTCGCAACAAGTTTCTTGTAAAGCGCTTCGTTGTTCGCCAACCTGGGCAGCCCTGCCTCCAGGTCGATATATTTGCTGTCCGCCATATCATTCCCCCATCTTTATCCAGAATTAAAGTATACCTTTAACTATATGTATGCACAAGCCCTATTTACGGCGCCATGCAGGACGCGGTAATAACGGCTGCCGTGCTTTGTGCGGCGCGTCGCATTTTACGCCCCGTTTCTGTTTTTGTAATAGCGCGCCGGACGCCTTGGTTTTCCACCCGCGCAAGGCAAAAACTCTCAACGGTTTAATCTTATGGTGCGGTAATGTTGATGTTTTTTGTCGCAAAACACGCGTGATCGCGGTGGGATTTGTAATCTTTCCGAATCAAGCACTTTTGACAAACCGCAGGATTTCAACGCTTTTCGCGCTTTTCAAAACCGTTTTCACGCCAAAAACAAAATATTTCCCACAAAGGGTATTGACCTTAAAGTGGCTACGTCCTTCATACTTTTCAACATAAGGGAATTTTCTCCTGGGACAGAAGGCCGGACCGATCGACGCAAACACATGCCCGGCCAACGAAAACTAAGGAACGAAATGATCACAAAGGGGGACATACTTGTGCAGAACCAAAAGAAACGCATTTTAATAGCGAAGCGGCTGACCATCGTAATACTGGCATTGACTCTAATGATAGTGATGCTGCCCATAAGCGGGACACTGGCGTACGCTCCGGATGAAGATGGCTTTGCCGCGTATGAAACCATGATGGCGGAAGACGAGGGCAATAACACTTATCTGATGGAGGAAGGCAGTGAAGAGGCTCTTCTTCCCGGCGGCGAAAGCGAGGAGCCTTCATTACAAGAAGAAGGCGGCCTGGATCCCGGTGATGGCGATTCAGAGAACCCGAAATTCGGGAATGTCGAAATCGTCAAACCCGGCGAAGAAAACACCACGCCCGGCAAGGGCGGACTCAATCCCGGCAACGGCGGGCCTGCTCCCGATAAAGGAGGGATCGCGAACGGATCCGGTGGCGGCGGCAGCGTGCTGATGGGCGCCTTTTCGTCCAATGGCTATGACCTGACGGGCGCGGTGCCAATAGACCTCTCGTTGACGGTGAACAGTGACCCGGGTAACGGGTATACGGTAACCGGCACTACGGCCGCTTTTGCACCCCCTAATAACGGCTTCCGGCTTATCGGCGGGATTAACATACCCGGCCGAACCCTGACCTTCAATTCGCCAAACGCTGACGGCAAAACCTTTCATGTTACCCAAACCGGCGTATGCCCCACACCCAGTCCCAAACCCAATGCCCCAAACTACGGAACCTCGATATTCGCGAATATCGTTATAGAGGCCGGGCGGAACATCACAATGGTAGTAAGCGATATAGACATATTAGGCTCTATCGATATTGCAGAGACAGCCACCCTGACACTCGTCCTGGACGGGAACAACTTCATCCGGAAAAACATCTCAGTCCCTTCGACCTATTTCGGCGTTGCCACCCTCACCATCGACAGCATTAGCGGGGCCTACAGCACCGACGGGAGCCTCGAAATAGAGAGTGAGTACGAGTACTCCCCCGCCCCCGGTCGAATCTATGCACTTATCGGCGGCAAAGAGGATGGTGAAGACTCAGGCAATATCACCATCGACGGCGGCACGATAAGAATAATAGCCTATTCAAAGGGCGCAGCCATCGGCGGCGCAGGCGGCCGTAACAATACCCCCGAAAAATCCGGCAGCGCCACTAATACCATGATCAACGGAGGGTATGTCTACATAGAACAGTATGGCATCCGCGACGGCAAAAATGGCGCGGGGACAAGCGGCGCAGGCATCGGCGGCGGCGGGGGAGGGAATTACCAGGAATCCGGCGGTAGTTACAACGGCGGCAGTGGAGGCAATATTACTATCACCGGCGGGTATGTTGAAGTCTGGCAGCACACGCGCGCAGCGGGCATCGGCGCCGGTACATTCGGCACGATCGGCAATATCCTCATAAGCGGCGGAACCGTTAAATCAACAATGAAACGAAACTCAAACGGCCTCGGCTCCGGGGAAGGCAGCGCCATCGGCGGCGCTACCGGCACAAGCCTTAAAGTCGACGGCCATATCACTATCACAGGCGGCAATGTATACGCAAAAGCCTCAGCAGTCGGCGGCACGGGCATCGGCATCAGCAACGGCGGGTACGCTGTCGATATCAGGATCACCGGCGGGTATGTTGAGGCCGAAGCCACACAGGGCGCCGCAATCGGCTGCTGGTACGAGAACAGGGACTCCACTATAGAAATCACAGGCGGGACGGTTGTTGCGCGAAGCGAAGTAAACGCCGCCATCGGGGGCAGGACAGGCAATGAGCCTGTTTTAACCCTGGGGCCTGCTGCGGATGTTACGGCATATACACTTATGGTAGAGCCTGCCATAAACGCCAAGAACAACTCCGGGACAGGGTACTACGTCAACGCAAAGCTCGATGCGCCCCTCCCAGCAGGCACTTTACTGGAAGTGTACAAGGATACGGACGCGGGCACGCGGTTCAAAATACTTGAGCCCCCCACAAACTATCAGTGTTTTGCCTATAGCACAAAGCAGTCCACCCCTGGCACGGACACTATCATTGCCTATGACGGGGGCGGGGCGATAATCGGGATAGTAGTGCGCCACATAGACAACAACTCGCAGATCCTGCCTATGAAAAACCGCAGCGACTACAACCCGTACAACAATTATTATACCTTGCCAGATACCGACCCGCTATATAAGACTTTCCCGCTCGAAAACTATCTGCCTGTGAAACTCAGCAACGGTTCAGGCGTGACAGTGACGGTAACGGAAAAGTACGTGGATGTATACGGCGTCCCGATCCCGGGCAAAGCAGACACCACGACCCAGGTCAACTTCAATGACGACTTAAATCAATACCAGGCTTATTTCCTGGCCCTGCCGGGAGTGCCCGGCTACGCAGGCAAGGGGTACAAATGGGACACCGCCCCCGACAGCAGCGGCACGAACTTCACGGCGGGCACGCCTCCCAAGACGACGATGATGACCAACAGGACAATATACCTGGTTTACGGGCTCAAGGTGGATGTAATGGTCTCAAAGACCGTGACAAACGACTTTGCCGACCAAACCAAGCCGTTCACCTTCAAGGTATACTTCATGGACGGAAGCGGCAACCCGGTAGCGCCGGCGCTGAAATTCAATTGCACGGGCGGGACGATAACAGGCACAGGGACAGCCCCGTCGTACACCGTGCTCAACCTGGCTCAGGACAGCATTGGCTCGTTCGCGACGTTCACGCTTTCCCACGGGCAGACGCTCACGATACACGGCATTACCGACGGCAACATGATAAGGGTCATCGAGACCCCGGCCAACGGCTACACGGCTTCGTATAAGGACAGCGATAACGCAAACATAACGAATAATAGCAACGACACGGGGAACAAGACCGTGACAGCCTCCGCCTCGGTGCGCACGTTTAGCTTCATCAACGCCAGCGATACGGTTCCGCCGACGGGCATCATAGAAGGCGCCGGCGCCGGCATCGCGCTGGCCGGGATACTCTTCATCTTCGTCGGCATGGAAATAGCGAAGTTCATCAGAAGGAAAAAAGCATGGACGGAGTAAAGGCAAAAACCATGCAGGCAGCCAACGCCGGTAAAGCAAAGCCGGCGGGGCAGGCAAGGCCGGCAGGGAATGCAAAGCCAGCGGGGAATGCAAAGCCGGCGGGGAATGCAAGGCCGGCGGGGCAGAGGGCGCCACAGCCCTACTCCCTGGGGAAAGACTTGCTCTACCTGCTCGCGAAGATCGGGGCGATCGCGCTGGCCTTCATGCTGCTGTTCACCTTCATGTTCGGGCTGATCCGCTACGATGAGCCGTCGATGGCGCCGTCGATCAAGGACGGGGACCTGGTAGTCTTCTACCGCTTCAACGACGGCGCGTACAACAACCGGGACGTAGTGGTCCTGGAGCGCGACGGCAAGAAGGAGGTAAGGCGGATAGTCGCCAGGGCAGGCGACACGGTGGATATATCGGAAGACGGGCTTCTGATCAACAGCGCACTGCAGCAGGAGTTTGATATCTTCCTCCGGACGGAGAGGTACGCGGAGGGCGTGGAATTGCCGCTGACCGTACCGGAAGGGCAGGTGTTCCTGCTGGGGGACAGCAGGACGGACGCCACAGACAGCCGGGTGTACGGCTGCGTGAAAATTGAAGACACGCTGGGCAAAGTAATGACAGTTATTCGCAGGCGTGGAATATAATATAAAATAGTGGAATATTGTATAAAAAAAGAGATATAATGGTATAGTCACCGGGGAAAGACATCCAAAAATTCAATATGGTATTGACATGGGAAGAGGGG
>Ga0082212_10011155_pt1 | contig 11411 bp, 6 predicted proteins | sample TergutNt197P3_FD_71548 | JGI IMG/M metagenome (GOLD analysis project Ga0082212, IMG submission 71548) | Neocapritermes taracua P3 segment gut microbial communities from Petit-Saut dam, French Guiana - Nt197 P3 | ecosystem: Host-associated > Arthropoda: Insects > Digestive system > Gut ... | reverse complement strand
CCTGGCGCAGGGCTTCGTCCAGGAACAAAACTTTGTCCGGGAACAAGTCGCGGTAGAGGCTCGAGACGTTCATGGTCACGTCGATGCGGGGCCGGCCCAGGCGGGGCCCGGGGATGACCCTGGTCCTCAATATCTGGCCGTTTTGGTTCCAGACGGGCTCGACGCCGATGAGGGCCAGCACGGTGGCTTCATTTAGCCCCTCGTTGCGCAGGGATTCCACGGCCCAGAGCACCACGGCCACCTTTTCGGGCCAGGACCCGTCGTGTTCGGCCCGGTATTTCTGTATGATTTCTTCGGCCGCCTCCCGGCCCAGCTTCCAGGCCGCCGGGGTGGGCATGCGGTTGGGGGACAGGCCGTAAAAATTGCCGCCGGTGGGCAGGGCCGCCGGGTTGCGCACGGGGTCGTTGCCTTCCGTGGGCGGGATGAAGCCGCCGGAGAGACCCTTGAGGAGCATGGACATTTCCCGGGGGCCGGAAGCGGCCAGGTCCGCCTCGACCTTACCCTGCCCCAGGCCCTCGTTTTGGGCCGCTATGGTCGAACCGAGAGCCTCCAGGGCCTCGCCCCGGGGGGAGACCCCGAAGGTGTGGAGACCGTAGGGCATGGTGCTGGTCTCCATGAATTCCAGGTATTCTTCCAGGGTCACCAGGTCTTCATGGCGGGTGAAACCGTCCAGGCCCAGGTCCTTGTCCAGCCCCAGGGCCTTGGCCTTGACCTGTATTTCCTCATGGTAGACCACGCAGGTCTTGGCGTCCAGGCTTTCGGCCAGTTCGTGCCGGGCGATGAGTTCCTTGAGTTCCAGGTATTCCTTATAACCTTCGGCCGTCACCAGGGGCGGGACCAGGTGGCTGATGATCACCCCCCGGCCTCGCCGTTTGGACTGGAGACCCTCGCCCACATCGTCGACTATATAGGGATAGAGTATGGGGATATCCGTAACCAGGATTTCCGGGGGGCAGGCCGGAGAAAGGCCGGCCTGTTTGCCCGGCGTCCATTCATAGGTGGCGTGGGTGCCCAGTTCCACTATGGCGTCAGCCCCGAACCCATGCTTGAGCCAGAGATAGGCGGCTATATATTGGTGATGGGGATAGAACTCCGAAAGATGTTGGAGTTTTTGAGCGTCGTCGGTGGCGGCCACGGCCGGCTCGGGCATGATGACCAGGTTGTCCAGCCGGACCATGGGGATGACGATCTTTCCGTTTTTGATCATCAAATCAGATTTTTCGGGCGGCCCCCATTGTTCCAGAACTTTTTGCCCGAATTCTTCCGGCAGTCCGGCGAACCATCTGGCGTATTCCTCAAGGGGCAGTTCCATCACCTGGCCGGAGTCCAGCAAGGTCTCCAGCTCGCCGGGGGCCCAGGAGCCTATGTTGCGGCCGCTTTTCAGGACCAGTTCCTTGATTTCATCCTCGGTCAGGGCCAGCCGCCCGGGAACCTTATACCCCGCCTTTTTCAAGTTGGCCAGGATTTCCGAAAGACTGCGGAACACGTTAAGGTAGCTGGCCCCTATATTCTGCTTGCCCCGGCCGTAATTGTAGTAGAGAATAGCCACCTTCTTGTCAGCATTGTCTTTGCTTTTGAGCCGGACCCAGTTGTGAAGCCGGGGCAGCAGCCGCTCGACCATTTCCGGCATCAACTGATAGCGGTAAACTTGGGCCCCGGAAACGGAGTCCCGTTCCTCAATCTTGCCCTTAAGCGGCGTGGGTTCGATAAGGCCGGATATTTCCGGGGTGGCCAGGGTCCAGATAACGTCCAGGGGCGGGATGCCCCGGGGGTCGGCCCGCCATTCGTCGATGGTTTGGGTATATAAGTTGATGGCGTTGAAGATGGGCACGTCCAGATCGGCCACGGCCCGGTCCAGGTCGCGGTTCAGGGCCGAGTAGAATTTAAGCGAAAAAGCCAGAACCAGGTCCACCCGGCTTTTCCGGGATCGGTCCAGCAAATATTTTTCCAAGACCACCAAGTCCCGGCCGAAGGCGGGCAGAATATTGAAGCCGCCCCGCTCCAGCCTGGCCACCAAGTCCTGGTAAGCCTCTTTCTGGCCCTCGATGAGCGAGGAGGAGAAAATCATCAGGCCCAACCAGGGCCGGCCGGGGTCGAAGCCGGGGCGGGCTTCATACCACTTGGCGTATTCGCCGTATTCGCTGAACAACAGCGGGGCTTCAGGGTGATATATTCCGTTTTCAGGCATCTTGGCCACAGCCGCAGCCGGCAGCTTCAGGGCGGCTTTGACCATATTCTGAATATTAATCACCGACAAATGCTGAAAATATTCGGCCACCTCTTCATCAAAGATGAAACCTTGGGCGGCCAGGCCCTGGTCGTCCCGGGAACCGCGCAAAGCCAAAACGCGACGGCCGGCCAAAAGCCCCTGGTCAATGACGTATTCGGACAGTTCCCTGCCCATGACATCAACCACCAGCACCCCGCTCTCTTTTACAAAGCCGGCTTTGGCCAGGTCCCGCTCCAGTTCCTTCATGGTGAAGGCCCGGGCTTCGTAATCCGGGGGCAGTTCCAAAGTGTTTAAGGCCTGGTGGGCCAGGTAGCTGTCTCCGTCGATGATCAGGAGACTGAGCTTGTTTTCAGAAGCTAGGGCCTGGGCTGAGAACAGCAGGAAGAATAGAATAAAATAAATGGTTTTTGACATGTTTTATTCCTCGGTGCTTAAGGCCGGTGGCCAGGGCGTTCAGGGCCAGGCCCAGAATTTCAGGCAGGTCCGGCTTGATGATAATGTTTTCTATTGCCGTCACCGGCCGCCCGGCAATTTCGCCGGCCATTTCCAAGGCCCAATCATTAAAGGGGGAACCCCCACTGGGGGAGCCCCCGCTCAACTGGCCCATCCCGGCCGCGTCGCTGAGGCTGAAGGCCGCCTCGACCAGGGCCTTATAGCGGGGGGTCAGAAGCAATCTTTCAAAGCCGGCCTGAAAGTTTTGGTCCGCCCCGGCCAGAAGGGTCTGGAGCGCCAGGCCGCGCTCTTCCAGCCGCTCGAATACATCGCGCACCGGGAGCTTGCCGTTCTGCTTCAAAAGGGCCTCCCGCACCCCGGCGTAAACAGCCTCGGAAATGAGCTGGCCCAGCTTGGTGTGGCCGCCGGAACCTTCAAGCTCCGGTTTTTGATCCCCTGAAACCACTATGATATCATCGGTGCCCGTGCCCGTGGCCGGGTTGGCCAAGGCCGACTGCACGCTGCGCACGTCCATGTCCCAGAGAGCGGCCGTCTTGGCTTCGGTGATGGTTATGAGGGCGCGGGCAGCGGCCCGGGGGCTTAAGGCGTGGCTGACCAGAACGATGATGTTGATGGTGCCGGGCTCGTAATAATTCCCAACGTCTTTTCCGGTTCTCAAGGCGTTGCCTTCGACCCCGGCCGTGACCAGGGCGGTCACTTTAAGGTCTTTGAAGGCGGCGCTGGTGACGGCCAGGTTGTTCATGTCCGCCCCGGTGCCTAAGATATCGACCGAATCCGCCGTGAGCTTAAGGAGCCTTAGGAGGTTCTTTTGAGATTCGCCGTAACCGAACTGGTGATAGAGGCTCCAGGTGGGAACGGGGGAAAAGGAATTGCCCACGGCCTTGACCATTCTCTGCCCCCCATCCGTGCTGACAATGAGGCGGGGGCTTTTGAAATTCACCAAGAGGGTGCGGTGGACAAAATCAAAAAGGCGGGTCTCGATAATGCCCGCTTTTTCCACATAGGGCATATCCAGGGCCAGGGGTTTTTCGGCCAGAACGGCTTCGGGCAGAACCAGATTGCTTTTATCGGCAAAATGTTCGCTGTAAAGAGTTGAAGAAAGCCAGGCCGCGAAATAGCCGGTGTGGGCTCCGGCCCGGTCGGTCAGGGCGCAGGGGAAGTAATGGAGGTTTTTATTTTTTGCGGCCGGGGCGCTGTTCCAGCCGGGCTGTTCGAAATATTTCATAAGTTCGGCCCGGCCCGGGCCGCAGGCATAGACGGCCTGGGGGCCGAAATTTTTCCATTCTTCCAAACTGACCGGCACCCAGGCCCCTTTTCCCATTTTCGGCGCCAAGCCCCCGGCGGCAACAATCAGCTCGTTTTGGAAGGAATCTTCCCCGGGCGTCATAAGGCCCTTGTCGGTCAGCGAAAGCCGCATGACCTTGAGGCGTTTTTCTTGGGTAATTTTGGCCGTCTTTTGGGCGATGAGATCCATAATTTCACGGTTGTCGGCGCGCAATTTTTCCGTGGGTTTTTGGAAAAGTTCCCCCAGCCGGCCTATCTTGAGCTCGGCCTCTTTCAGGCCGCCGGCCTCGTCATTCCAGACCCAGAGGGGAACGCCGGGCAATTTGGCCCTGGCCTGGTCGGCCAGACGCGGGGTTATTATCACCAGGTCTGGCTTGGCCTCGGTTATCAGGTCCCATTGCGGGGTGAAGGGGCCGCCCATTATGGGCTTTCCGGCCAGGGCCGCAAAATGAGTGTCGCGATAGGTGCGCCCGGCCAGGCTATCGGCCGCGTCTATACTTGCCACCACTTCCGTGGCCGAGGGCACCAGGGAGACCACCCGGGCCGGAGGGGTCTTGAACTCCAGCTTATTCCCGGCGTCGTCCGTGACGGTCGCGGCCTGAAGGGCGACAGCCGGCCAGATGGACAGCCATAGGCTAATGGATAATATTTGGAGTATTTTCACTTTATTCTCCTTCATCCGGCAGATAGACCATGCTGCCATCTTCCAACTGATAGGCCACGCCCAAACGAACGCCCCGGCCTTCGGCTTCGGACTTGGTGATTTTCACCGCCTCTATCTCGGTGCCTTTTTTGATGATGATGGTCATCTCTCCCTCGGCCGACTGCTTCATCATGGTGATCTCGCTTTGGGGGTCCAAAAGGTCTTTCAAATGGTAGGCCGAAAGAAAACTTAGAAAAAGGCCCACGATGAAGACCAGAAAAATATCCACCAGATTGGCCACCGCGGTCAAAGGGTCGTCGGCTTCCGGGAGGCTCCTGCTTCGGCCGCCCAAGCGGCGGATAGGGGAGGCGAGCCTCGCGGGTTTCATGGGCGGTCCTCCTTATCCTTCAAAACCTGGGCGCTGCGGCTTTCCATGACCAGGGCCAAAATCTCCAAATCGTCTTCCAGCCAGCGGCTGCTGATGGTGTAGAGAACGAAGGAGGTCACGCCCACAGTGAGCCCCACCACTGTGGCGGTGAAGGCCAGGACCAAATCGGAAGACAGGCGGCTCATGTCGCCCTGGCTCAAGCCGGCCAGGCCCGTGCTCATGGGAATGAGGGTGCCGATGAGGCCGACCGAGGGGCCCACCCGCACCATGATGCGCAAATGTTCCAGCTTCTTTTGAAAATCGCGGCGGGTGTGAGCCAAAAGGGTCTCGACTTCCTCCCAGGTGGGGGCCGGGCCGCTCAAGATGGTTTGCAGCCGCTCCAGGGCGCGCCCCATATAATGAGGCAACACCCTACGGCCGCGCAGGATGGCCGGCCAATCATCCGGGGCCGGGGTTTTAAGACGGGCTCGTTCGGCCCATTCAGCCAGAAAGGCCCCGGCGCTCAAAACCAGCCGAACAAAGGAGATCAAGAGAACCACCAGGGCCGGATAGAGGAGGATCGAGGAGATCAAGTAGAGGGCTGAATGAAGAAAGGCTCCGAAATTCATTTTTTACCCCCGCGGGGTTTTTTGGCGGCCAGAAAACCGGCCAGGAAAAGAAGCCCAATGGCTCCCACCGTGAATAGTCTGGGGCCGAGTTGTTGGGTCTCCCGGGCACTTGCGGCATAGGCTGAAATGCGGTAAACCCGGCCCAGTTCGGAAAATTGAGGGGTGATGAGGGCCGAAAGCATGAAATAAGCTGCCACCATGAGCATGGCCAGGCCCAGGTTATTTTCGGCCGTGGCTACGCCTCCCGTGGCCATCCCTTCCTCTTCTCCGTCATTGCGAGGAGCGGAGCGACGAAGCAATCCAGCCTTAGGGCGGGTAATCATAGCCAGCCCCCCCACCACGGCGGCGATGCCCATGAAGGCCCCGAACAGGGCCGCCACGGCCAGGGCGGCCTTTTCAGGAAAATAGATAACCAGGGTGGCCGTGGACATTAAAATTACACTCAGGCAGACCGGGCAGGGAATGACCAGGGCCAGCCAGCCCCGGCTGGAGGTGTGGCCAATATCTCCACTCCGCCGCAGGAGAATCAGGCCCCAGAGGCAGAGCATGAGGGCCGTAAGCCAGTGAAGAACCACGCCATGCCGCCAAAGGGGCAGCAGTATTTCGTAATGGGCCAGAAGGTTGATTTTAGACACCAGCAAGGCAACAGCCGCGAACACGGCCGCATAGAGGGTCGCGATGCCAAAGGCCGCCGCCAAGCGGTGGCGGCCGCTCCCGGCCTGCCAGAGATAGGCCCAGCCCAAGCCGGTCTTGACGGCAAAGGCGGCCAGGGACAAGACCAGGCCCAGCCAGAGGGTTTTCAGTTCCATAAGCCTATATCTATCATCCGTTATTGCGAGCAGAGCTAAGCAATCCAGTTCGGGAAACACTGAAGTAGTGGCGGATGCAGTAAGGCAGCCCCCACTACCGCTCCGGGCTGGTGACGCCTGAAATCAGTTATACTCGTATTTCAGGCCGACGTAAAAACTACGCTCCGGGCCTGGATAACCCCACATAACCATATTGTCATTGTTAAAAAGATTGTTGACTTCCGTGCGTAGCTTCAGCTTGCTTTTGTCGGTGAAGTCCCAGATACCTTTTTCCAGGCTCAAGTCAACGGACACGTTACCATAAGTATGGTAACCAGCAGTGCTATTGATGAGTGTTTCACCCAGGTATGTGCCGTTGATATTGGCCAACAAATCATGGCCAGGGTGATTGAAGGTCACCCCATAGTTAAAGGTGTACTTGGGTGTATGAGGCAGTGTGTCCTGGGATGTGCCGTTGACATCGATAAAGGTATCACGGTCTTTGTTCTTTCGGCTAGTAAAGTAGGTAAGGTTTAAATAAGGTCGCAGTTCGAAACTTTGGTCCAGCATCTGCCCGATATCGCCGCTGATAGAAAATTCCAAACCCACCAGTGTAGACTGTTTAAGGTTCGTCCACTGCCTATTATATAATAAGTTGTTGAGGGGGAGGGTGACAATTTTATTGTCCCAGTTGGTATGGAAATAGGTCAGGCCGATGCTCAGAGCTTGATAGTTGACATCCGCGCCGAATTCAAAAGTTTTACTTTTTTCGGGCACAAGATCGGGGTCGCCTATGGCACCATAATAAACACTGGAATGGTCACCGTATAATTGTTCAGCCGAGGGCATTAAAAAGCCCTGAGAATAGTTGGTCCGTACCTTCAACCAGTCCAAAGGCAGATAGGACACTCCGACAGAAGGCGAGAAGTGAGTCTTTTTACCGTTGCGCCCATTGTCATGGCTATCTTGAGTGAAGCTGTCATAACGTCCGCCGGCGGTAAAGATCAGTGATTCATCCAATAGACGGAGTTTGCCTGAGAAAAAAGTACCCAAGTTGTCGGTCTTGTTATTTCCGTAATATACAGACCGAACTTCAAGAGAGTTGTAATCAAGACCAATGTTAGTCGATACCATCTGTCCATTGTAACCCACCTGCCCGGTGAAGGCATTGATATCCTGCTCGGTGGAAGTGAATTCCTCATCGGTCATAAAACCATAATCATAGACCCCGTCGCTTGTAAACTTGGTTTTACCGAATGAATATACGGCGGACCAGTTGAACTGCTCGTCATTCGTGGTGCCTTCATAAGAAAAGGCCAAGTTGTCATTTTTGTTATCACCAATCATATCCGCAGTACCCCAACTGCCAGCCATCCCAGTCTTCTGGTCTTTAGCCTTATAATGGTCGAAGTTTAGGCCTAGGCGATGCTTTTCTAACAAAGTGTAGCCAAGATCTAGGTTCATGGAGGTTTTTCCACCAAAGGAATCATACACCAATTGTTTGGTGGGGACAGGATTGGTTTCGTAGACTCCTCGCTTTAAATGGGTGATACCGACCGAGAAGTCGATGTTATTGGCCGCACCGCCAAAACTCAAGCTGTTTTTATACAGGTCGAAGTTACCGAGGCCGGTTTCAGCGGCGGCCCAGAATTCACCTTCTTTGCCCCGCTTGGTGATGATGTTGACAACGCCGCCAATAGCTGCGGAGCCATACTGCACCGCCGCCGGGCCGCGTATGATCTCAACCCGCTCGATATTGCTCAAACCCACTGGGGTGAGATTGGTAATGCCGGTTCGACGTCCGTTGATCAAAACCAGAACCCTAGTTTCGCTCATAACGGACTGGCCGCTGTGTACGCCGCGAATCTGTACATACCCATCGCCGCTGCCGAATTCACATGGCTCAACATACGCTTGGCACTCGCGTACGCCTAAGAAAATGTCACGTCGACCCCCTTTTTCGATGCTGCGCTTTGCCACATTGTGGTGCTTGTTTTCATTTCTGTCGTTTTGCAAATTCCTGCGGTTTTCATTCCACTCGAAATGGGCAAGTACTTGGTATTTGACATCTTTCAGATAAGTGTAATAGGCTAGGTCGTTGCCTCCGCTCATTCTAATCGGGCGAATGCTCTTTCCTTCTGTTTGAATCTTGTTCACGACCCTTACAGCATCGATTACCCAAATAAACGTTGGCTTCCAGTACACTGATTCTAAAACCCCTTTCAGCGCTTGGTATGTGGGGATTTGGTAGGAAAACTTTTCGCCACCGACCCTTGTCACCGGATCGGAAAACAGCGCATATTTCCCATACGCTTCAAATCCAACCGAATTTCTCTTTTTTTCGATTTGATCCAGCATGTCACGTTTCATTATCACCCTCCTATACTATGTAGTCTTTTGGGTCAGCCTCGTAAACGAGGCCGACGTCCTCTGAATAATAACTTTTTGCGAGCAACCTGATTCCTGCTTCTTCGTCCAAAAAGCTGATTGCACAAGCCAGCTTTTTCTTCTCCTCCCATGAAAACAATGAGATGCTGTGTTTTTCAAGCTTCTTTATGATGGCAATCTTCTCTCTCGTTATTCTGTCTTTTGGCTGCATATGATAGGCTTTTATGAGGTTTTCCGCTTCCCCGAAAAGCGTCACGACTGTTTCGGCATTTTTGTCAATGACGGAAAATTCATCGTCAGCCGTGCTGAACGCATGTGCCATAATGCACTGGCAGTTTTGTCCCGTCCTGTTCTGAAAGTTGCGTTTGCCCGAATCGTTTTTTGACAACATGTCGTAAATCGTTTTTCCGTCCTTCGTCCAATAATCCATCTGGTTTCTTTTTTCGTGAAAATAATATTTATAGAATTGCTCCAAAGCATCAGAACCAAGCAGGTCAGCGCCATTATGCTCGCGTACTATCCTCTCTGTGATTTCCTTGCCCGATTTTATGTCGGGCAGATTGTCAAGATTTTCATCTTCAAGCGGAACCAGATAAACCTCTTTTGGGGTTACACTTTCGCCATGACGGTTGCATCTTCCGGCAGCCTGTGCTACTGAATCAAGGCCGGCGGCGGCTCTGACTACGCAGGAAAATGAAATGTCAACTCCGGCTTCAATCAGCTGCGTCGCTATGCATATCATTTTTTTGTTGCTAACCAGAGCTTCTTTTATTTTGGCGAGGGTGTCTGCCCGGTGCGCAGCGCACATGGAAGTGCTCAAATGGTAGATTTCGAAACCGATATTGCCCTTCAGCATGTCAAACACTTCTCTCGCGGTTTTTCTTGTGTTGACAATTGCCAAGCAATTCCCGTTCTCATGGGCTTTTCCTGCAACAAACGCTGCAAAACCGGTTACATCCTTTTCTTCAACTGCGACAACAGCCGTTCGTTTGATGCCGATAAACAAACTGCCGCAATCAATCAGCTTAGGGTTTTTTGCTTGCAGCAAATTTTCACGCACAGTTTTGTCTAAAAGCGGCTGAGTGGCTGTACAAAGCAGAATTGTCGCATTGCAAATCTTTGTCAAAAACGATACTGTTTCGTTAAACAAGTGGATTGATTTTATTGGCAAAGACTGGATTTCATCAAAGATTATCACTGAATCGGACATATGGTGAAACTTGCGAAGATCGCTGCCCCTAGACGACATGACAGTTTCCAAAAACTGCACCATTGTGGTGATGATGACTGGTTTGTCCCAACGAGAAGCTGCAAGCTTCCTGGTTTTTTGTTCATCTTCGTCATCTGGCAGGACAATGCCCGAATGATGTTCCATAATGATATCATTGTTTTCGGGCAAGTTTAAAATCTTTCGCAGCTCCGATGCCGTCTGCTCAATTATAGAAAGGTATGGTATCACGTAAATAATCCGTTTTTTATTTTCCCCTTTGCAATGGTGCATTGCAAACCTGAAAGACGAAAGGGTTTTTCCGCCTCCCGTCGGCACGGACAGGTGGTATATCCCAGTGCCTTTTTCGGAGGCTTCCTTGCATTGGTATGAAACCGCTTGCCTTATCTTGGCGATTTTACTGTCGCTGCTGAACTTTCGAATGTTGGCTTCAAAAATGCCGATCAAACTGCCCCAGTCTGTGGCAACAGGCGCGTACTGCTCGTTTACGTCAAACAAATACGCGTCCAGCCTGTCAGCGTCAATCAGGCATGAATATATGTATTTGACAAACAAGCCTAACGCAAATTGTGCAGAATTCGGTGATGTATATGTTTTTTGGATATGGCTGACAACTGCACCGACCTCCGCTTTTGCAGCGTTAATCAAATCTTTTATCTGCCCGGGATACGCTGGGTATGAATGAGCGATGTTTCCTTTCACTTCTTGATAATTGTATTTTTCATCATCCTTTTTTTCAAGTTTTTCAATAAATGCAGTCTCCCCGTCAGGCGAAACCCCGTCGCTCAATCTGCCGTGATGAGCCGCTACCGCCATCGCCACAATCTCTTTTATCAACACACCCATCGGGTCATTCGCACCGCTCGTGCAATCGTCAATAAAAAACGCAGCTTGCCGCGAATGAACCACCTTGCCCCTCTCTCCGCCGTCAATGAGATAATTTTGAAAACCAGATGTAGCTTTCCCCAGATCGTGCAGACTTCCTGCCAGCCTCGAAATATTCTTGTAGTTCGAAAACAATGCGGACAAATCGGCAACGTTGTCTAAATGTGAGGAAAGAAGCTGCTTGCCATAATCGTTTTTTCGCGCATAAAAAACCTGCATTTTATCCTTCCTATGATTATTATGATGCCCAAAAAGTTCTGTTTCCCTTTTGTAAATCAATTCGCACTTTTCGTCGGAAAAATTATCAAAGATTCCGATCCTGAAAAGAAAGTAATACGCTATACACTCTCCTATTCGTCTGGTACTTTCCAAAACGCTGTGGAAATGAATATACTGCGCGCCGAAAAAGAAATGCGGGATATGGCAGGCATTGTCTCTTCCATGTACGGCAGAATCAGTAAAGTGTTATCCAACTTAAAAAACAATCCCGAAAAAGAAAAAATAACGGCAGCGCTG
>Ga0082212_10011154_pt1 | contig 11411 bp, 13 predicted proteins | sample TergutNt197P3_FD_71548 | JGI IMG/M metagenome (GOLD analysis project Ga0082212, IMG submission 71548) | Neocapritermes taracua P3 segment gut microbial communities from Petit-Saut dam, French Guiana - Nt197 P3 | ecosystem: Host-associated > Arthropoda: Insects > Digestive system > Gut ... | reverse complement strand
ATATAGGATTCTTGGAGTATTTTCACCTTCTACTGTTTTAGGTGGTTTGAATATTTTTAATTCATTATATGAAACATATGAAATTCTCTTGTGTAGTATAGTGGCAAATCTAATTCTAGGTGCTATCGCTTTTTATACTACTGTCTGGTTAATAGATAATAAAATTGAGATAGAATAAACCTTAATAAAACCTCGAGAATTTCGAGGTTTTATTTTATCTTCGTTGTTATTTCTATTTGATGTTCCAACTTTGTAAGTTTAACATTAGCGGCGGCTAACATTCTTTTACTAGCTTTTACAGCATCACTACTTGCATACTTGTCACTTTCATAAATGATCTCTTTAATGCCACTTTGAATAATAGCTTTCGCACACTCATTACAGGGAAATAAAGAAACATAGATACGGCAATCCTTTAAGTTGATAATACTATTTAATATAGCATTCAATTCCGCATGAACCACATAAGGGTATTTAGTTTCATTAGCTTCTCCCTCTCTTTCCCAGGGAAATTCATTATCATCACAGCCACTGGGCATACCATTATAACCAATCCCTACCACTCTATTTACAGGATTAACGATACAGGCGCCAACCTGAGTTGAAGGATCTTTAGAACGTAAAGCAGCTAAATGGGCCATTGCCATAAAATACTGATTCCATGATAATACTTCCTTTTTCATCTTAGACCTCCATAATACTTTGTCATTTTCACTTCAATTTGTTTACTATAACTCTTTAAACCGATTTTCTCATACAAACTGATTATTTCGATATCACTTTTGGGAAATATCCAATCTAAAGAATACGCCTTAGGTATTAATAAGACCATTAACAAAAATAAGCAAACACCTGTAATAATAACACCATTTTGAACAATTTTACTGTCTTTATATAAATATCTTGAACCAAATAATAAGCCCCAAAGAAAACCACCAAAATGTCCTGCTAAGCTAACACCTGGTAAAAAACTGATATATACGTTTACAGCTATAACTAACCATATATAAATTTTATCTTCTATTTTCTTTAAAACTTTGTTTTTCTGTAGTAATAAAACAAACATAGTCGCAATTCCATATAAACCTCCACTAATTCCATAAACCACCTGATTTCCCATGGTAAAAAAACAACATAGACCACCACTAAGTATTGACCCAAAGAGAGTTATGGCGTATCTTTTTCTTCCAATAGCTGGTTCAAGATATATTCCTAAGCTTATTAAAGTCCACATGTTCATTAATAAATGTTCAAAATCCACATGGACAAAACCATGAGTGAATAATCGACAGTATTCATCCATAACTATAATCATTGCTTTATAGTATCCGCCAACCACAATAGCTACTTCAATACGGTTTTTTGGATCACTATCTATCAATAGACTACAAATATAGATAAAAATACAGACAAGAGCTGAACAAAAAGTTATCAGATAGTTCTTTGGATTTTTTAATAAATCATATAATAAATCTGATGACTTTTTTTTCTTTAGTTTAGCTTGCAACTTATTACTTTCTTTACCCACTTCTAACATTGGTGAAAATGCTTTATAAAAATCTTGATATTCTTTATTTATTTCTTCTGGTACTCTTTCATTTACTCCTGTTTGCCAAAAAATATAAAATTCACTTTTATGTATCTCAGTAGGTTTTTCTGATATATGTATACTCAATAGTGGTAAAGCTTGTTTATACTTTTCTTCTATCTTTTTATGGATATATTTATCTTTTAATTCATCTAAAGTTTCTGTTTCAATTTTAATTAAACGATAGGTAAAAGACTTACTACCAATAAGCCAGAAACAATCTTTTTCATTTATTCCTCCTACAAAGTGGTATTGATAATTTTTGACCAAAATATTAGCAAGACGAAGAGCTAAAAGTTTATTTTCCTTCATTGTCTTCTCTTTCAATCTCATTTAGCACTTCCTGAAACTGTTTAGGTAGCTCGCATTCCACAGTTTTCTCTATTTCACTTTCTGGTAAGACAAAACGCAAACGATAGGCGTGTAAAAGTTGACCTTGAGTCTCTAAAGTTTTTTTTCTACCATATTTATCATCACCAACCACTGGAAACCCAATAAACAACATATGAACTCTAATTTGATGTGTTCTTCCAGTTTCTAAACTACATTCTACTAAAGTGTATTTTTTAAAACGTCTAATAACTTTAAAATTGGTAATAGCATCTTTACTATTAATCTCCGTAACCGTCATTTTTCTTCGATCATTTTTATCTCTACCTATAGGAGCTTCAATGGTCCCAAAATCATGATCAATCACCCCATGAACTAAAGCTAAGTAATCCCGTTTTAAAGTTTTAGCTTTTAGTTGTTTGGCTAAAAACTCGTGAGCTTTATCATTTTTAGCTACTATTATTAATCCACTAGTATCCTTATCGAGACGATGAACGATACCAGGACGTAATACACCATTTATTCCAGAAAGGTCATCTAGTTGCGCTAAAGCACCATGAACTAGAGTTACTTCCTTGGTAGTAGAAGCAGGATGAACTACTAATCCTTTTGGTTTGTTAATGACTGCTAGATTATCATCTTGATAACAAATTTCTAAATCTAAATTCAAAGGTTTTAGATCAAGTTCTTCTTTTGGTGGGGTTTGCCAAGAAACTATATCATTCGTTTTAACTATGTCAGAGTTTTTAGCTTCTTTACCATTCAGTAAAACAAAACCTTCCTTTACTGCTTTTTGAATAAAAGCTCGAGAATACTCTGATAAGTTATCACAGAGAAAGGTATCTAGACGTTGTTTCATTTTTTCAATTTCAACTTTTATTTCCTGCTTAACCAATTCTTTTCCTCCAAAATCCAATCAAACATTAATAAAGCTGCACCAATACATAAACAACAATCAGCAATATTAAATATCGGAAAATCATAACCAAAGATATAGAAATCCAAGAAATCTCTAACTCCACTAAAACGAAAGCGATCTACTAGATTTCCTAAAGTCCCTGCTAACATCATCGTGAACGCTATCTTGCTTAATGATCTTTCACTATGAAAATAAAAACCTAACATAAATATCACACCTATAAAACCAACTACAATAAAAAAATATCTATAGCCACTTAGTATACTCCAAGCTGCTCCAGTATTTTCAACATAAGTTAAATAAAAAAACTTTTCAATTAGTTTTAAGCTTGGTTTACCAGCAAGATTAACCAAAGCTAAGTATTTAGTATATTGATCACTTAAAAAGAGAATTATCAACACAATGAAATGTCCAATTTTAGCTTTTTTCACAAGAAAATTATACCATATATAAACTAAAGCCTAATTCTCGAATTAGGCTTTATATTTTAGCGATTACTAATATGTAAATCATGAAGAACATTTTCATCTAAGCGTTTCGCAAATTCTGTTAATAAAGTAACAGTATCACAGAAGTCTTTTCGATGAATCAGACTGCGATGAGAGTGAATATATCGAGAAGGAATAGATAAAGTAACATTTATAATTCCTTCTTTTGTTTTATGGATTTCTCCGGAATCAGTTCCTCCAGCCATCAATACATTATACTGTTTATCAAGTTTGAGTTCATCACATAAATCACCTAAATATTTAATTAACCCACGATGCCCGATTACTGAATTATCTCTTACTCCAAGAGTTATACCAACACCCATTTTAGTTTCATTATCCTCCCCTGGACAATCAGTTGCTAAAGTCACATCTAAGGCTATAGCTACATCTGGTTCTATTTTATAAGCTGAAGTTTTTGCGCCTCTAAGTCCCACTTCTTCCTGAACAGTACCAACAGCGTAAACATCACAATCATGATCGATGTCTTTAAGGTTTTTAATAACTGCAGTCGCAATTAAGGCACCTACACGGTCATCCCAAGCTTTAGCCGCTAGAAAATTAGGATTGTTCAAAACATCAAAAGTAGATCTTGGTGTTACATAACTACCGATTTTAATTCCCAGTTCTTCGGCTTCTTCTTTATTATTTACACCAATATCCACATACATATCTTTTACTTCTACTACTTTTTCTCTTACTTCAGGTTTTAGACCATGAGGAGCTCTAGCCCCAATAATACCTAAAATCTTTCTACCATCTTCCGTGGTTATTGTAAGTGGTTGAGATAAAAGAACATGTCCCCACCAACCTCCTATTGGAGATATTCTTAGAAAACCTGAATCTTCAATCTTTGAAACTAGAAAACCAATTTCATCAATGTGGCCAGCTAACATTAGCTTTACTTTTCCATTTTTTCCTTTTTTTAAGGCAATTAAAGAACCTAATACATCATAATCAAATTCATCAGCAAAACCTTCCAGATGTTTTTTCATAACTCTGGTAGCTTCTTTTTCTGCACCTGATGGACCATCTGCTTGGCAAAAATCTTCCATCATTTTTAAATCACAATTTCCGTATGCTTTTTCCATTTTTCCTTATTAATGATTAACAATAAATACTACACCTAAAAGAGCAACAGCTAAAGGTAGAATTAAATCTGCTGCTTGACGTAGATTTAATATATTAGTTTCTGATAAAAGAAATAATAAACCTACAGCAAAACCAGTAAAATTCATTACCTTGATTCCTTTGGAAAAGATATCAGCTAAAAGAGGAATAATTATTATTAAAGTCCACCAACCATTAAAGAAAACTGGTAAACTCCAAATATTCATATAATTACCGAAACGTATTACTCCTAAAGCGACCAATACAATTCCAACAACAATACGTGTACTCTTATTAATCATTTTGTTCTCCTATTACCGCCAATTTTATTACTTTTTGAAGAGCTAAGCAAATTTATTTTAATATTTTCTTATTGTTTTCTAATTAGTACTAGGGGCGTTAGTTCATCATCTTGCCCTGCAGGATTATCTTTGATGGTCTTTAAAAAGTGCTCTTCATCACTTATTCCATAACTTCCTAATATTTCTTGACCATAATCATTAGCATCAGCTATCACACAAGCAATTCCTAGTTCCTGGTAAAGTTCCTCACAAACCTTATCAGGTTCTAGGGGATTTAAAATAGCTAAGGTATGATAGATTTCAAATGAAGAATTCTTATAAAAACCATCAATTCCCGCGATACCATGTCCTGCGACTTTATAGAACCATCCATCTTTTTTGAGGATTTTACCAACTGCTCCACAAAATACTGCAAAGAGAATTCTTGGTAGACCGGCTATATTTATTGCTAATTGTAGTTTATATGGTTCATCCATACCAATACCAGCATCATTAGAAGTCGCCAACTTACTAAGATTTTTAGCCCACCACCCTAGTTTTACATCTTCAATCTCAACTGTATTATCTTGGCACATTGAGACAATTTTCTCGCTTAATAAAAGCATATCATTTTCTTTTACTAAGGGTTTTACATACTTTTGACAGATCTCCAGATAAGATTCACCCCTACTAATAAAATGAGTTTGAATCGCAAAACGTTGATATTCTTCATCATTTATAGTTAATACTGGTCTTTCAAAATAAGTTATTCCTTTTAATATCTGTTTTTTTGAACTTATGTTTTTATTATCTCCGTGATGTGCCATGATTATTCCTCTTATAAATTATAAGCTTGTCTACTCTTTTCAGCAATAATTCCATTTAATTATGTTATGATAAATTTAATGATAAAGAAATACTTTTCCTTAAAATATTTTAAATATATATTAGGTTTTTCCCAGATAATATATTTATTATTGTTTTTTTTCAACTGTTTTAACTACTACTTCAACAGTACTTCTAATTATTGGTTCGCCCATAATTATTTAAATGTTTTTTCTCTTATTTTAGCTCTACTATCTTTAGTGAAATATCGAAAAAACTATCTTAAAGAGTTTTCATTATTTGCACTATTTTTCTTTTGGAGTCTTTTTACAACAGCTATTCGTTTTTTTATTTTCCATGATAATAGTGATTTTAGTTATAACTGGCATTTACTAACTGCAGTTTTCATCGCTTTACCTTTAGCTTTATCTTTTCCTCTAAACAAAAATATCAAAGCTCTTAAAGTTTTTATGTTTATAACTGTTAGCTCATTAAGCATTATCGCTTTGTTTTCGATTCTTTTAGTGTTATTTCAATTAGTATTTATTAATCCTTTTAACGCTGACTCAGTAATAGGTTTAGTATATATTACCAAATCCTATCGTCTATCTATTTGGGCTAACCCTAATTTGGTAGGAATGATTTATTTAACTGTTTTAGATCTAGCACTTTTCCTTTTTAACTTTAGTAAAACTAAAGTGATGCGTTACTATTATCTTCTCTGTGTTATATTATCTGGTTCAGTTCTAGTATTAAGTGGAAGCAGAACCTGTATATATGCTTTTATTATAGCCTTTAGTTTCTATCAAACATTTAATTTCTATAAAAAAAGTAAAGATACTTCAAAAAACTTAAAACTTAAGACTTGTGGAATTTTTATTTTGAATTGTTTTTCTTTGTTAGTTCTATCTTATTTATTAGTAACTATCATTGATAAACTAAGTCTTCTACTTAGTTCACTTATTAATCCTGAAAATCTATCTTCAACCTTTTTTAAAACTCAACCAGTATGGGATATCTCAACTTCGCGTCCTATAACTACTTTAACACAAGGAAGAGTTGCTATTTGGGTTAACGCTATTAAAACCATGTTTACATATCCTTATACCTTTTTAATAGGCACTTCAGTAAGTGAAGTTGCTAATGTCGTATTTCTCTACTCGCCTTATTTATATCCTCACTTACATAATTCCTGGCTTCATATTCTAGTTGCTTATGGACTTCCTGGTTTATTTTTAGCTTTAGGTTTTACTTATCAATCTCTCAAGATAATGCTAAAAAACTTAATTTTAGATGATTCTCTTATACCTAAAGAAATAAAGATGATTCCTTTTTTGGTTTTAGCTTTACTAATTACCACATTTTTAGAATCATCTTTGTTTAATCTTTCCAACATTATTTACTTTGAAAACACATGGTTTTTTATCTTTCTTGGTTATATTTTTGTTTACTTCAAATCAGATTGGAAATCTCATTAATAGTCACAGCTCTGGTATGTTCAATAGGATGCCAAACTGTTTGTTTCTTAAATAGACAGATAACATTAATTGGGACCCAAGAAACAATGAAAAACCAGAAATAGAATAGACTCTTAGTCATTTTTTTATAATCTTTATTTTCTAGTTTTAAGGCAGCTGTTGAAGTCAATACTCCAATACTTATAAAAATAAACAAATACCACAAATAAATAAAGACATGGATTTTATCGTACATTTCAACTTTAAGATATAAAACACTAGTATTAACCATCAATACAAAGGAAACAAAACATAATCCTTGGATACATGGTGTAAGATAGAACATTAGAAAATCTAATGAAGAACGACATCTATTTTTGATAGAACTAACTAGTAAACGCCAACCATAAGTTTGAAGTCCTTGTATACAACCTGTAGTCCAACGTTTTCGTTGTTTCCATGATTGTTCAAAAGTTAAAGGTTGTTCATCAAAAAACTTAGCATCTGGAATCCACTGTACTTTTTCTCCCGCTAAAACACAAAGAGTTGAAAATTCAATATCTTCAGTCATTGTTTTAGTATGCCAACCATTAAACTTTTCAATGATTTCTCTACTTACTACAAAACCGCTTCCATTAATTAAACAAGAAATATCTAAGACAGCTCTAGCACGATTATAAAAACGATCTATCATGTAATAATAAATACTATAACTTCCTGAAATAACAGTATCTGTCGGATTTTTACTTTCACGATATCCTTGACCAACTTTAACACCATTACATAAAGCATCATTTACTCTTTCCAAATAATCATGATTTACAATGTTATCAGCATCAAAAATACAAAAAGCATCATAATTATTTGGATTTTTAATAATCGAATCGAAGTATTGATTTAAAGCATCTCCTTTTGAACTAACTGGTAAAGGACAATTAAATACCTTTGCCCCATTTTCTAAAGCTATCTTCTCAGTATTATCACTACAATTATTAGGTATAATCACAATATCATAAAGGTCTGAAGGATATGTCTGGTTTTTAAGACTTTCAATTAAATTTGGCAAAACAACTTCTTCATTTCTAGCCGCTACTAAGATAGCGAAGCGTTTTAAAGGGTTAACTTTTTTATACTCCTTATCTTTCATTAAACTAAATAGTGCAATACATGTAAAATAGACAGTAAAAATCGTTAAAATTATATTAATAAACATCTGAGTATTTTTAAATATATCAATTAATAATAAGCTCATTTCTATTACCTCCTTTTAAAACAGTGCTTATTATCAATCTAAATTGTGGGATAGTTATCAAAAAAAAGACTTATTTTAGCCTGCAAACCCTTACATTTCACATATTTTTCACATTTGGTTAATTATAGACTTTTACGTGTTTTTTATCAAAAATATTTAAAAGTATATGTAAGACTATTACAAAAAGCCCAATAGAGCTAACTATTATCCAACATATTCTAAAAGAAAAACTTTCAATTAATAAACCCATTAGCTTTTGAAAAAAAGCTTCACATATTTGACAACTGATTAGACCTATACTGATTATTCGTCCTCGATGAGCTGCAGGAATACGTTTACTAAGATAAGATTTTTGATTAATAGCTGCAAAAACTTCGCCAATTGTTAAAGCAAACATTGCGACAAAATACCAAGGAATAACTCCTTGAATAAAAATATAGAACCCAAAACCAATTACAATAAAAACTTCGCCAATTAGTATCTTTTTTACATCTTGTATCTTTTTAAAAACAACACTGATAAGGGGAGTAGTAATAATTACTAAAAGAGAGTTAAAGGTCAATAACATGCCAAATAGACTGGCTCCTGATGAACCATATAAAAATTCCATATTTAAAGGCATTAGTAGATTCATCTGAGTGTAAAGAATTCCAGCCCCAACATTACACACTAAAGCCAAAATAACAATCGGCCTTTTGAGTAACACTTGAAAAGTTGAAAGGTTTTCTTGTTTTAAATCTTGATTAAGATTTAATAAAGTATCATTACTTTCTTCTTTACTAGTATCTTTGATAAAACATAGATTAATAACTAAAGAAATAAATACATTAATAACACAAATTAAATAAGCAAACTTAAGATAGTTTTCAAATAGTAATCCACCAAAGAAGGCTGCAAAAACTGCTGTTATATTACCTAATAGATAATTCATACTAAATACTTTTTCTCTTTGTTTAACAACAGTTAAATCAGATAACAAAGCATCATAACAAGGCATCTCCATAACAAAAAAGAGATTAGCTACTATATACAAAAATACAGTTGTTGATGATTCAGGAATTAGAAAGCAACCCAACCAGCAAAACATAATTATAAAATCAAAATAAAGTATCAAATAACGTTTATTTATAAGATCGGCTAATTTTCCACTAATTAAAACTCCCGGAATATTTATCAAACTCATTTGTAGCATTAGATTTCCTATTTCTAGAGAAGTATAATCTAACTTGTTTTTTAAGATCATCGGAAAAAGCATCGAAATCATAATGGAGATATTTGATATCATCCGACATAATAAAAGCAAATAAGTTTCTTTTCTTAATCCTTTTAACTTTTTATATATCTCAACCATAATGTTATCATTATAAAGTAAATGAGTGTTTTAATGTTATTCTTTTATGAATTTCTTGCTTTGATTAAGATTCTACTAGATTTTCATGGTAATAAAATAAACACAATTTTTAATTTGAGGATAGGATGTAGTCTTTTCAAATGTCGCATTTTTACTTACTAAAAACATATGGCATAAAGCTATTCCTAAGTCCACTCCACTCATATGCCCTAAAAGAGTATTTAAAGGAAAATCAGCTTTTCGATGATAACAATGAATTAGATTATCATCCTGATAGAAAAACCAATCTTGGGCATTAATAGCACTTGGGGCAAGTCTAGCTGCCTCAATAATTTCATTATCTTTATTACTAATAACTTTAATATCTTTACGCTTAAAATCTTCACTTGTGCGAAATAAATCCTCAGCTGGTTTACCAAAACCAACACATATTACATAATTAGAGTTATCGCTTTTCTCCTTAGGTTTTCCTCCACCTAACCAAACATTACCAAAACCAATACTGTTTAAATATAGACATATTTGTTGGCCAACAAAACCAAGGTTTTCTAGATAACCATCTTCTGATTCACTATAAAATAATAAATAATAAGGTGCTTTCACGTTGAAACTGTTCTTTATTTTTTCTGTAATAACTACTTGATATTTGATACTAGGGAATAAAGGTTTTGCTTTTTTCAAGTAATTACTAATTTCTTGTATTTCTCTCTCACTTAGAGTTTCCTCTTTAAAACTACGAACTGCTTTTCTTTTGTAGATATACTCTTTCATATTTTATTCTCCTATTATCTTAACTAAGACTCTTTTCATTCTTTTACCATCAAATTCTCCATAAAAAATCCTTTCCCAAGTACCAAAATCTAATTTTCCTGAGGTGATAGCTACTACTACTTCTCGTCCCATTATTGTTCTTTTCAAATGAGCATCTCCATTATCTTCATAACTATTGTGATGGTACTGTTCGTAAGGTAATTCTGGTGCTAGTTTCTCTAACCATTTTTCAAAATCATAGTGTAGTCCACTTTCATCATCATTTATAAAAACGCTACTAGTAATATTCATAGCATTTACTAGTACTAACCCTTCCATAATCCCACTTTCTTTTACGATATTTTCTACTTCTTTAGTAATATTGATAAAAGCTCGACGAGTAGTAATTGTAAATTCTAATACTTTGCGATAATGTTTCATTTTTCCTCCATATTTTCTTTTACTCTAAACTTAACTATTTCCTTAATCAATTCTTTTGGTAAAGGTTGATTATAATTAAACTGAATCGTCCCTTTGCTAGTTTTATAAACTTTTAGTTCTCTGGCAAAATAGACTATTGGATTATGACCAACATGGAAACCAATGTGTCTTTTTTGACCAGAGAAGTGAACTAGATTATCGTTTAACACAAATGTTGGCATACCCCAAGCTATTTTTTCACTAGCTTGTTTTGGTAAAACTTCACAAATCAAATAATAAATCTCATTTAGTAGGGATTGTTGATCTATCGGAAAGTTAGTTATATATTCTTCAATTTCTTTGTTCATCATATTCTTTAAAACATATTCAACTGTTCAGTTTCATATTTTCTCTTATAGGCCCTAATAATTTCCTCCATATTATAGAGGATACTATTTAATTGGCACGAAATCATTAAATTTTGTGATAACTCTTTAGCTTTTAAACTTCCACAGCCATATTGATTACCATATGTATTAATATAACGTTGTTTTACGCCTATAAAGAGCTCATCTAGTTTTTGGTAATAATATTCTCTTTGACGATCTCGTAATGTAACTCCAAATGCCGGATAAATAAA
>Ga0082212_10011153_pt1 | contig 11413 bp, 4 predicted proteins | sample TergutNt197P3_FD_71548 | JGI IMG/M metagenome (GOLD analysis project Ga0082212, IMG submission 71548) | Neocapritermes taracua P3 segment gut microbial communities from Petit-Saut dam, French Guiana - Nt197 P3 | ecosystem: Host-associated > Arthropoda: Insects > Digestive system > Gut ... | reverse complement strand
ACGGACGCCTTCCGTTTCGTCCCACGTCAGCGAAAAATGCGTCCATTGCATATCGCCGGGCAATTTCTGCATGGTATATGAAGTTCGCACACGGGCGAGGTTGGCGTCGGTAACAAAAGCGTCGAAACCATGACCGTTGTAGTCAATGCGCAGCCACGTCATATCCCAGCTGGAATGATCGGAATAACCTGCGCGAAAAATGGGAAATTCCGTTTCGGTGAGCGGATCAATGCCCGCCCGCCAGTAAAACGCGAGCGTACCCCGCTGCGCATAGATGTTGCTGTGCGCCCAATAACTGAGCAACTGATTTTCGGCGCATCGTAAAGCGCTGCCTTTAGCGCCGTCGGGGATGACGGTAACGCCTCGCACAAAATTGGGATTGGCGTCACCCGCTGCGTAGTCGGCTTGCAGGCTGGCGCCCGAAAGATAAAACAACAGTCCTGATTCATTTGGCGTATTTTCCATCGAACAATTTGCCATTATTAGGAGGCATCCTAAAAGTAAAATGGTTGTTTTTCGCATATATTCAATTTATTTCTTTACAATCAATATATTCCTCATCTTTTGATGTATACAAACCGTCCATGATACGTACAGCCTCCGGAAAGCTGTCTAATATTTTCCGAATCACACTTTTTTCACCTGATGTATAAACGGGCGCATTCGTATTCCAAAGTTGTTGATGGATATCGTATTGCGGCGCTGATACCAACAATTGCCGTACCTTCATTTTCTTCAATGCGGCCAAATTACCTTCTAAGCGCTCTTTGTCCATCAACAACAGGCATACTGACGGGGCAAAACTGAAATTCGACCGGTTCACGCGGTTGACGAGTTCGTCGGCTTCCTCAACCGTGCGGGGCGTCCGGTTTGCGGCCTGGCGCAAAATCAAACGTATATCTTTTGCGGCGGCATAGTCGGCAAGCGTCTGAAACGATTCAATTAGCGATTGACTAAACTCTTCGGCGGAGTAGTTGTTTTCAATATGGCGATTTGAGGCCGCTATCAATTCATCGGCGCCAAGGACAGCCATTTTATCAATCACTTCTTTCATCACTTCCATGCTCCTGTCGTAAAGCGGTGGGTCATTGTTGACGATCCGCAAATCGGGATACAGGTTCAGGCCGGATGTAAGGTCTACCGTGATTTTGAGCTTCTGGCGACCGACCCATCCCGCCTCTTCCTTCAACCTGTTGATATCGCGGTTGTGCAGGTAGCGCCAGTCAATCACCACCCGGTCGTAACGGGCAAAAAATGTAGGCCGCGACAGAATCTCTTCCTTTAAGTTCAGTGTGTTGCGAAGTACGAGCGCCCTGCCTGCGGGATTGGATGTCGGCTTTATTTCAGGCAATATCTCGATGGCGGCGTCTTCCAGTTTAATGTTAAAAACCCTGATACAGCCGCCGGCAATCGTCCCTGCCTTATTTTTACCCGCGTCGGCAGTCACCGTTTTGGGCTTGTATCCAACCGCATTCATCTCGGAGGCGTTCACCGGAAGCTCCCGGATCGAAGCTATCTTTTCGGTAGCGGCGCGGATGCTGAAGTTTTTGGGCGTCCAACAGTCGTTGGATATGAAAACGGTGTATTCGTTTTTACTTTTAACGCAGGTCACCATGCTCAGTTCGGGATTGACGTCGAATATCTTTTGCGATGCAAATATATCCCGCATCAGCATTTTTACATGATTCAGCATCGGATAAGGCTTATCAAGCGGTTTTTCTTCCGCCACCTTCACTGGAAGCGGGCATTGCGGATCATCGGGTAACCCGAACGGCGAAGCGAAAACGGTCACTTTTCCTTTTCCGTAATTCATCCGGACGACGGCGGGATTCTTTTCGCACGTCTGGATTATTTCTGCCGAAGCGGGAAAGGACAAGTCAAACAGCCGGTATGCAACGGATTCTTTTACTTCCTTTCCGTCATACACGACGGGGCCGGTACAGGCGATCGCCCTGCCGCCCGTCTTAATACCCGCAATGCCGCGGGGCATCTGTCGCAACGAGCCTGCTGTCATCACCAAATGACCGCCGTTCTGCACGTAGGCTTCCAGCTTGTCGTTTATTTCGAGACCGCTCGTCAATTCGCCGACAATGACCAGCACGGGATACTGTTCCAGCAGCCACGACGGCGCATCGCTCAGGATGCAGTCGGTCATGTCGCCATACGGGGTGGGCGCGATGAAGCCTCTTTCGTCCCTGAAATACGAAGCATCCTGATAGCCGGGATACAGGATGTCGAGCATATTGTCGGTCAGGTAATCGGCAGCTTCGTAGGGTAAGTTACCCCACACCCTGTATGCGTTTCGGGAATATAAATGGCGGGGGAACGACCAGCCGGCAAAAAAATCCGTCATCAACGCTACCGGTGTGTACATCACGCCCGGATCGCCGTTTTTTTCGACCCACTTCACGGCTTCCTGCTGTATCCGTCCGATAGGACTTAGTTTGTTGTTGTCGCTATACATGGAACTCTCAAATCCAGCGGCAACACAGTTGTAAGCAATATGGTCGTACATCAACCGTTTCAGCAGGCTCGTGGATGTTCCCTTGAGCGGCCCGCCGCTGTTGTAGTCGTCTTCAATGCCCTTATCGCTTGAGTAATAGGACTTGTAACCCCAGCGGTTCCATACGGAGGCATTCCCGAACCAGTTCACGCCATATTGTTTTCCGGCGCCGCGAATAAACGAATAGTACACCTGCGCGTTAGGCAATCCCTGTGCCGTCTCTGCTCCAATCAGGGTATATACGCCTTCTTTCAGGAAATAATGCCCGAAGTTCAGCGATACCAGCGTGGCTAACTTGTTACCCAACCGGTCGCCCATGTACTCGAAATGACGCTGGAAATTAAAGTATTGTTGCCGGCGGTCTGCGCCCAACGGATACATCTGAGAGGCGAACCCTCCGACATAACGTCCGTCCTGTTCGCCATTGTCCATGCCCAGCCAGCGATCGCCAAGTTCTCTTTCAAACAATTCCAACACGCCGTCCGGAATTACAAACTGTTGCCAGTATCCGCCCGGCCCTGAACCGGGCACATATCCCCATAAATCAAACAAATACAGGTTACGCCGTTTGATTGTAGCCACAACCTCTTTCAGATTATCCTGATAAACAAGCGGATATGCCACCCACAGAATATTGCCGAGTTTGTCCTTGTCCACATAAAGGTCTATTCCCTTTTCATAATTTTCGCCCGACAAGTCTCGAAGGGAAATGAATTGCATTTGATTGTTGAACAGTGACATGTCGGGCGACTTGACAGGTCGTCGCGCCTCGTCGGGATGAACGCGGGGATTCATCCGGTAAGGGTACAGCCGGATACCCGTTTGCGAGTAAATTTCACAAACGGGTACCGTAACGAAAAAAAGCACGATTAAAAATTTGGTCTTGATGCTCATAGTTCTATTTTTTTATTATTTAATTTTCTTTCCTCAACTTCTATCTTTCCCGTTCTATATCGCTTTTTTCTGTCGGAATCACCGTACGGAAGCTCATAAAGCGGCGTACCGTCCTTTTGCCCCACAGAGACATACAGATCATACGTGCCGGGTCTACAGGTACGAAAATAGCTCACGGAACGGTCGGCAAAGGCGGCAGCAATGGTGAAACTCGACGTGATGACGGATGGCGAGGCCCTGTCCGGCTTGTCGACCGGTAAGTTCCTTACATTCAACTGCTCGTCAACCAATACCGACACAATACCTCCTTTTTCGTCTTTCAGCGTCAAACAGGGATATCCGCCGCCATAACATGGCGCGACCCCCGCATTACGCCATTCCGAACGAACAAAAAACGTTTCCCCAAGCCGAACCTTCTTCGGCCATTCCAACCGGCAGAGTTGAAGGCGATAGCCCATCCGCCTGTTGATTCGATCAATAAAACACCGGTTCTTTTCCAGAAACTCTTCCGGCCACCAGTGAATGGACATGTAAGAGGCATGATAATCTTCGACGGACTGTACCAGCAGTTCGCCGTCCCAAGCGTCTTCATTGACGGAGTGGCCGTAATGCTGGTGTTCCAGAATCACCGGTAGGGTCGGCCAGAACAACTGCGCCATTTCCGAATGAAACCAGTGTTCGGGTACCGGATTGACCAAAATGCTGTCGTCGCGCATGGTCACACCCCGCGAAAAAGCATAGTCCATGATCGGGAAACGTTCGCCCGGTGCGCGAGGCCCCGCAAAATCGTCGGAGATGCACAACAGGGTTTGCCTGAAATGCCGACAATAGATGTTTATGTGTTTTTTCAGCGTTTCAATTCCCCACGATTTCCCGTGTTTGGGCGTAGTGGATACCGTATGCCCTTCGCCCCACATGCCGTAGTGCCCCACATCGACAAACGCAACGTTGGGATTTCCATCGTAACGCTCGGCCATCGCCGCCACAAATTTGTCCACATATTCAAGAAACAACGGATGGCCGTAGTCAGGTTCAAGTATCTGCCGTTCAACATCATATCCGGTAACACCTTCGTCAAACACCCATTTCGGGGTCGCATAATACATCCAACTTTCTGTGGCCGTGATGCGAAAAGCCACTTTTTTGCCTTTGTCTATCCATCGTTGCGCCGGCGTATCCAATGTTTCCCATGCGAATTTGTTTTTTTGCGGTTCGACAAACGACCAGGGTATGCGGAGATATACGACCGATAATCCCGGAAAATCATCCACCGTATCGGAAGGCTCCAACTGCGAACCGTAAATCGTCATGGAGTTGGAATAAAAGTGCATAGTCCAACCCATCGAAGGGTTGACCAACGCTTTCCCGTGATCATGCGGCGAAATAGAATTTAATTCATTATTTATTAATGGATTATTTTCGTCAATCGTCAATAATATCGGTTGGGAAACTGTCTCTGATGGCGCAATCATCAGTCCGACTGTAGCCATGCTTGCCTGTTTGATTAAAGTCCTTCTATTCACCTCATTTTATTGAATTTTTACCATATTGTTTGTTTTCCGGATTTCTGCAAGGGTATTTTTCGGATCGATCACCACCTGACCCTTATCGTTTTTCAGACTTGGCGGAATGGTCATCGTTACCTGAACCCGTTTGGGAAGCAGATCGTGAACGCCTTCCAGCGCAGGTATGGTTGCGGTTTGCAAAATTTTCCCGAATCGGTCAGTAAGGGCGATTTCGGTTGCGGGCGCAGCGGCGAAGCCTAAATTGTGCACGGTCACCGTGATTTGATCGCCTGCTATCTGTATGTCCTCCGGGCCAATGGCCAAATCCGGACGGCCGGTGACCAGTGTACCGTCTCCGGAGAGCATCATGTGTACCAGCACGTTTTGTCGTGGCGGGATGGTCATCGTCACAACTTCATCCCGTCCGAACATCACTTTTTTACGGAGGGTTTCGCGGTCTATCTTTCCGTTGCCGTTGCTGTCGATACCCTGCACCAGTTCCCATTCGCCGTTCAGTACGTCCCAACCTGTCATGAGCGCATCCATTGGTTTCGTATCGGTGTTGAAAAATTCGAGTTTCAACTCTTTGGGCGTAGAGAACGGAACGAGGATGGCGATTTTTTCTGCGTCGTCGTCATGTCGGAAGCGCCAACTGACCGCATTGCCTGCATAAAATGTAGGGCGGGAATGATTGACGCCGCCCATACGCGAGCGTTGTATTTGTTCGACGTTGAAATAGAGACGGTCTGTCCACACATATCCCAGCGTATTAAGGTATTCATTCTGGACTGCTGTTTCCAGTATGTCTCGGTAAATTGTTTCTATATATTTCTTATCGCCGGAGAGTTGCCATGCCAAATGGCGCGTAAATTCCGAATAAGGTTCGCTTCGTTGCTGCTCCATTTTTTGCCGCAGCGATGCAATGTCAAGCATGTTGGAGTTGATGGCGCCCATCAAACCTAAGACGGGGGTCAGATATTTGTCGTCGCCTGTCCATCGCCATGCCGCCCAGAATATGGGCGCTGAATTGCCCATTCCCGAAGGTCTGCACTCGTCGGTTTCAAAATGGATGGCGTAATGAATGCGCACTTGTCCGCCGGACGTCGTGTCGGCATGAGCCAGCAAGCCGTCGGCGATGTCGATGACATTCTGTTTTGCTGTTTCGTTGCCGTAAAATTCAGCCAGAAAGATAGCAGGAAGTAAATGATGAAACGAGTAAAGGTTTGCCCAACCCCACACACCTTTCGTAGCGATTTTGGTTGCGCTGAAATAATCGCCGCGGAAATGCGTGTGACCTGCGCTATTGACGCCTGTAATTTGGTGTTTTACTGCGTAAGCGGCTTCCAACATTCGTTCCGCCTCTTTCGGGTTACCGATACGCAGCAGATTGATTTGGCAGATAGCATTCACGCCTTCTTCATAGGCATGTAACCCGTCGGCCTGTACTTTGGACATGCCGTTCTCCAGCATATCGTTATTGTACATCGCTTCCATCATCAGACTCAACGACTTTTCTGTTTTTTCGGGTATTACGCCCAGCAATGCCAGAGGCGGCATCATGTTACTAAAATCGCTGTCATCGGACAATCCCCCGCCAAATTCGCCATTGTCAATCTGACGATGGTCAATTTGCCATTCGATGAAATAACGGTATTTTTTCAGATATTCCAATTGTAAATGCGCCCAAAGCGGAACGCCGGCGGGAGCAGAAGCAATTTGTACAGGTGGACGCGGCTGCATCGGATTGTAATGATGCCAATACTCGCGTCCTTCCTTGTGGTCGGGGTCTATGCGCAGCAAGTCGGTGATGTCGTTTTCAAGTTGTACGTATTTTTTCAGGCGGCGCTCGTTCGGGCCTTCTTCAACAATAAACGCATGGTTGTCGCGTACCTGCGTAAAACGGTCTGTGATGTGTTCGGTTTTTGCCGCGTTTCTGTCTTTAAATACAAGTTCTATGCGAGCGCCTTCCAGTAAATCTGCATGAAAACCCGCGCTTCCGGCAATGGTCAGATAGAGCGGTTTGTCGTTGGTCAGGATACGGTCGCGCAGGTCAAGCCATAGTATTTGTTCCTTGTTGGGTTTCATTGAAAAGGAGAAATTCAACATGTTACGTAATGGCCATATAGGGTCTTTTACCTGTATGTTTAACGGGAACAATCCTTTGGCGACTGGTATCACGTCCATTGGCGGCAGTGTGATACGGATACCGTCCAGACCTCCGTGAAAGTTGTACCAGCCCTGTGTGGATGTACCGGCGGTCAGTTCGGGAGAAGCAAGGCCTACGCTGCGAAAATCTGAGGGAACAATGATATGTACCAATGGCATGGCGGCGGTTTTTTCCTGTGACGTTTTTTCTGTACGACGTGCAGTACCTGCGGGAATTGCCGTCAGTACAGTACGTTCGTCAAACGGGTGACGTCCCTTGATGTATCGCAACACCTCGGCGACATTGGGATTGGACAAGTTGGATGCTTCCGGCGACAACGTGTATGCAAGACGCGCTATCCCTGCCGGCGCGTCGCCTTCGTGTACATAAAAGGCGTCAAACTCGCCGATCGGCGTTTCTTGAATATTGTTGCTAAACACCACTGTCTGTCCTGTGATTGGCGTTTCCAACCTGTGAAAGGTACGTTCGCATCCTTTTTCACGAGTGAAATATGTTTTCCCACCCGAACCGTCCTTATTGGGTGTGAGGCTGATTTGTCCGTCTGCGCCGCCCGATATTTCGAGATAGTTCCACTTTTCGGCAGGCATGTTGAACCGAATCTGACGCCCCGAAGTCGTATAGCAAAACCAGTCGGGAAACTGGAAGTAGTCAGTTCGACCGATGATGCGCGAACGGTAATACACGCCCGGCCAGGTTGTTTCGCGGATACCGTCGTTGGTTTTCCACCACCATGTTTTCTGGTCATACGCCTCTAATATCTGCACTTTACGCACAGTGGTTGTCCTGCTTTCAAGCGCAGGCGGCAACTGGTCTGTCCAGCCGTAGCGGAATGCCCATTCGTCGTTCCATTGTTTTTCGTCCGGCGTTCGCGCAAATGGCGACGGACGATAGTCCTGACCTTTTGCCACCCGCTGTATCTCAGCATCGTTCAGCGCATGATCGTAAATACGTATTTCGTCTATATCACCGCCACGACGAAAATTCCAATCCGTCTCCACCTTATAGGGGCTGAGGAGGTAAGAATGTGCGCCAAACTGGTCTAATGAAGCGTCAAGACGCACTGTTGTGTCGCGTTGTCCCGCCTTTTCGCCATTGATGTAGAAACGAATGCCCTGTGTTTCGTCCCAGGTAAGCGCAAAATGCGTCCATTGCATCTCGTCGGGCAGTTTTAGCATGGTTATTGAAGTACGTATACGGGCAAGGTTCACATCGGTTACAAAGGCGTCGAAGCCATGCCCATTGTAGTCGATGCGCAGCCACATCATGTCCGGGCCGGAATGGTCGGAATAGCCTACCCTGAAAATGGGAAACTCCGTTTCGGTGAATGGCTCGATACCTGCCCGCCAATAAAATGCGAGCGTACCGCGTTGCGCATACATGTTGCCATGCGCCCAATAGGCAAGCAACTGGTTCTCGGCGCATCGTAAAGCGCTGCCTTTAGCGCCGTCGGGGATGATACTGATTCCGTACACATAATTGGGATTCGCTTCGCCTGCCGCCACATCAGCCTGCAGGCTATTGCCCGAAAGATAAAACAACAGTCCGGAATCACTTTGCGCAGCCGCCATCCAACAACTTGCGGTCACTAAAAGGCAGCACTGTATGAAAGACTTTATCATCATGTTTTTTTACAAATGATATTAATACTTTTTCCATATTAAAAATTTCAGATTACAAAAATAGGGAAAAATTGAGTTAACGCACATTTTGTTCTTATAAATTTTATTTGTTACTTTGCATTTGCATGAATTTAGTATAACATCTCAATCAAAAACAATTAACAATGAAATACGTAATAGGATTAGACTACGGCACAGATTCCTGTCGCGCCGTAATCGTTGATGCTAAAAATGGCAACGAAATAGCTTCGTCCGTGAAATATTATCCGCGCTGGAAAGAAGGAAAGTACTGTAACCCGCAGGCCAACCAGTATCGCCAACATCCGTTAGATTATATCGAAACGTTGGAAGCATCGGTAGGAGCTGCCCTCGCGGCTGCCCCAGCCGGAACTGCCGGAAATGTGATAGGTATGGCTTTTGATACTACCGGAAGTACGCCCGTACTGACCGACGCCAAAGGTACGCCGCTATCGTTGTTGTCCGAATTTGCCGAAAACCCGAACGCCATGTTTGTCCTTTGGAAAGACCACACTGCCATTGCCGAAGCCGACGAAATCAACCTTTTGGCCAAAAACTGGACGCCGGATTATACGGCTTACGAAGGCGGCATTTATTCGTCCGAATGGGCGTGGGCAAAAATGCTGCATGTGTTGCGTGAAGATGAAACCGTCCGCAAATCTTCCTATTCGTGGGTGGAACATTGTGATTGGCTGCCCGCCCTGCTCACCGGAAACACAAAGCCCGAAACTCTGTTGCGAAGTCGTTGCGCCGCAGGACATAAGGCGATGTGGCACGCTTCGTGGGATGGACTGCCTTCGGAAGAATTTCTCGTGAAACTCGACCCGCTCCTTGCCGGTTATCGTGCACGTTTGTACAGCGAAACCTATCCAAGCGACACGGTGGTTGGAAAACTCACGGCTGAATGGGCTGACAGACTCGGATTGACCACCAACGTAGCCATTGCGGTTGGTGCGTTCGACGCTCATCTCGGTGCTGTGGGCGCACAAATCGTCCCGGGTGCTTGTGTTCGCGTTATCGGAACTTCTACTTGCGACATGATGGTGTCGTCTTACAAAGAAATGGGCGACAAACTGATCCCCGGTATTTGCGGACAGGTGGATGGTTCAATCATTCCCGGCATGATAGGTCTCGAAGCCGGACAATCGGCTTTCGGCGATATTTATGCGTGGTTTAAGCGTGTGGTGGAATGGCCCGTAACCAACATCATCGCAAAATCGAATCTCATTGACGAAGCAACAAAAGCCAAATTGGTGGAAGAAACGTTAGACAACATCATCCCCGCTCTGACCGCCGAAGCCGAAAAGATTCCTGTTGGCGAAAGCGCTATCGTGGCAACCGACTGGATGAACGGCCGCCGCACGCCTGACGCCAACCAACTGCTCACCGGAACCATCACAGGATTGACGCTGGGAAGTACCGCACCGCTCATTTTCCGTGCGTTAGTGGAAGCGACCGCCTTTGGCTCCAAAGCCATCATTGACCGCTTCCTCGAAAACAACGTTGAAATTAAGGAAGTGATTGGTATTGGCGGAATTTCGCTCAAGTCGCCGTTTGTGATGCAAACTCTTGCCAACGTGCTGGGAATGCCCATTAAAGTAGCAAGGGTAGAACAGGCATGTGCCCTCGGCGCTGCTATGTTTGCTGCCGTTGCCGCAGGCGTATATGTCCAAGTGGAAGATGCTCAAAATGCTATGGGGAAAGGATTTGCTTCGGTGTATCAGCCGGATGAAGCCATACACAGGCAATATATGGAATTGTATCGGAAATATCTGAAAATTGGGGAATTAGTGATTATTTAGTGATACAGGGAAAAATTAAAAAAGTATGAATTATTTCCAAAAAGTTGTATTTTTGCAAAGTATTACTTTGAAATATGATGAACATACAAAGTGAAACTTTGAAATATCATGATTATTCAAAGTAAACAGATTATGGACAGAGGAAATAATATAAATCATCATCAAAAATCAATAATTATATGTTAACATTAGATTGGATTGTCATCGGACTGTTTGCCGCTGTATTGATAACCATTGTGCTTTGGGTCTTCAGACAAAAACAGACCAGTTCGGGCGACTATTTTCTCGCTGGACGCGATGCAACATGGTTGGCCATCGGGGCGTCAATATTTGCGTCGAACATTGGTTCGGAGCATCTTATCGGGTTGGCCGGCGCCGGTGCTTCGAGCGGTATGGCAATGGCACATTGGGAAATACAGGGCTGGATGATTCTCATCCTCGGCTGGGTATTCGTGCCGTTCTACTCACGCAGTATGGTGCTTACCATGCCTGAATTTCTCGAACGTCGCTACAACAAGGAATCGCGTACAATATTATCCGTCATTTCGTTAGTCAGTTACGTATTGACCAAAGTGGCTGTTACGGTATATGCCGGCGGATTAGTATTTAAGGAAGTTTTCGGTATCGAAACAATCTGGGGAATTGATTTTTTCTGGATTGCCGCCGTCGGATTAGTGTTGCTCACTGCGCTCTATACGGTAATTGGCGGTATGAAATCGGTGTTGTACACTTCCGTGCTCCAAACGCCGATATTGTTGTTAGGCTCCATCATTATCCTTGTGTTGGGATTGAAATCTGTTGGAGGATGGAATGAGGTACTGGCCGCCTGTAAAGCAGTGAAGGTGAATGAATATGGCGACAGTATGGTGAACCTTATCCGCAGCAACAGAGACGCCGATTTTCCA
>Ga0082212_10011152_pt1 | contig 11413 bp, 7 predicted proteins | sample TergutNt197P3_FD_71548 | JGI IMG/M metagenome (GOLD analysis project Ga0082212, IMG submission 71548) | Neocapritermes taracua P3 segment gut microbial communities from Petit-Saut dam, French Guiana - Nt197 P3 | ecosystem: Host-associated > Arthropoda: Insects > Digestive system > Gut ... | reverse complement strand
CAGAAAGATGCTGCATTTTGCGCTGGCGCTGACGACAGGCGGCATACTGGGAAATCTCGGCGACCGGATTTTTCGCGGATATGTTGTTGATTTCATCGAGTGGCATATCCGCGATTCTTTTTATTGGCCGAATTTCAACATCGCGGATTCGGCTATTTGCGTGGGTATCGCGTTTTTGATGATTGACGCCATTAAAAATGAAAGGCCGGAGGCCGGTAAGTTATAATTCGAGGATATTGAAAAATTCTTTAAATATTTTGTAAAAGGAGGGGCGCGTAATCATGAAATATATTTTTGTAACGGGCGGTGTGCTTTCATCTCTGGGAAAGGGGATCGCCAGCGCGTCCATCGGGCGGCTGCTTGAAGCGCGCGGTTTTCGTATAAATTTTCTCAAGCTGGACCCGTATATAAACGTGGATCCCGGCACAATGAGCCCGTTTCAGCATGGAGAAGTTTTCGTAACCGACGACGGCGCGGAAACCGACCTTGACCTCGGCCACTACGAACGTTTCACAAGCGTACGCCTGACGCGGGAAAACAACGCCACCTCCGGCCGCATCTATCAAACGGTAATTGATAAGGAACGCAAAGGCGAATATCTCGGCAAGACGGTTCAGGTGATCCCGCACATCACAAATGAAATTAAATCCGCGATCCGCCGCGTGGGACGCGACGCGGATGTGGCGATCGTCGAAATCGGCGGAACCGTGGGCGATATCGAAAGCCTGCCGTTTCTGGAATCAATCCGCCAGATGCGCAACGAGGAAGGGCGTGAAAACGTTCTCTTTATACACCTGACGCTGATACCGTTTATGGGAACTTCGGGCGAGTTGAAAACAAAGCCCACGCAGCATAGCGTGAAGGAATTGCGGTCAATCGGCATACAACCCGATATTCTGCTGTGCCGCACCAGCCAGGCGCTTAACAGCGAGATCAAATCAAAAATCGCCCTATTTTGCAACGTCTCCGAACGGGACGTCATAGCCGCGCTCGACGTAAAGAATATTTATGAAGTGCCGCTCGTGTACCATCGCGAAGGTCTGGACAAAGCTATTATCAGCTACCTGCGCCTGCCGCCTACAGAACCGCGTCTCCGCAACTGGGAAGAAACCCTGCGCTTTGACGATCATCCGCGTGATACGGTGCGGATCGGCATTGTCGGCAAATATGTGGAATATGAAGATTCCTACAAAAGCCTGAACGAGGCGCTTTATCATGGCGGGCTGGCAAATCGGGTGAAAGTGGAGCTTAACTGGGTTGAGTCGGAAAAGCTGAACGACGGGACGCTGGACGAGCAGCTTGGCGCGTATGACGGAATTCTTGTACCGGGCGGTTTCGGCGACCGCGGCATCGAAGGCATGCTTCTGGCGGCCAGGTACGCGCGGACGCGAAAAATTCCGTATTTCGGCATCTGTCTTGGCATGGAGTGCGCGGTTATCGAATACGCGCGTAATGTCTGCGGGCTTGACGCGAACAGCTCGGAGTTTGATTCCAACACGCCGCACCGCGTGTTTTTTATGCTACACGAACTTCTGGGAAGCGACATCATGGGCGGCAATATGCGCTGCGGGGCTTATCCGTGCAAAATCGACGCCGATTCGCTGGCATTCAGGATTTATGGTCAGGCGGAAATCTCGGAAAGGCACCGGCATCGCTACGAATTTAACAGGGAATACGAAAAGATTATCGTAGACGGCGGTATGAAGTTTTCAGGCAATTCGCCCGATGGCAATTTTGTTGAAATCGCCGAGCTGCCGGAACATCCATGGTATCTGGGATGTCAGTTTCATCCTGAATTCAAGTCGCGGCCTCTTGAACCGCATCCGCTGTTTTCGAGCTTCATAGACGCTGCGTGTTGTTATAAAAATAACAAATAGTATTGTATGGAAGTCCGGCTCTTACGCGCGTACAGGGAAGAACTGTACATACAATCGAGGAAAAATTACGGTGTATAAATTAATTATTCTCAGCGTTATTATGCTGTCATTTGCGGGATGCGCTTCATCTTTAAAAGATCCCAATGCGGATACACGTAAGACTGTTTTTGTTTTAGGCACCTTGCACGGCGGCATGTTTTCAAATCCTGATTATTCCATGCTGGATTTTCAAAAAGCGATCATTACGTACAATCCGACTCATATCCTGACCGAGGTTAGATCAGGTCATCCAGGCGCGGTTGCAGGGTCTATTGACGGCGGGATTGAGCAGTCGCTGGTGTATGCCATTGCGGATAGGTTAGGCGCGGAAGTAATCGCGGTTGATTGGTTTGATGATGAATTCATACAGGAATACCTCACGGAGACGCCCATGAATAATCAGGCTTATGAAGAAGAAGTGCGTATCCTGTCAGAAGAAATTTCTCACTATATATCTGTTGCCGATATGGTTTTCTGGAATGGCCATAAAATTAATGGATTACTGCGAAGACAAGATGAAATTTATGAAAAATATGGTCTTATGGCGACGCTAAAAAGAAATAAAAGACTATGCGAAAACATTCATAACGCTCTTGAAAAAATAAAAAGCGGCAGGATTCTGATTATTTTCGGTGCGGCTCATAAGTATTATTTTGATGATTTTTTAAAAGAGAACGCCAATCTAAAACTAATATCGGATATGGCCGATTGGTATGACCCTGAAATGGCTGATCGTATCACTTTTGATGAGGATATTAATACCGCGGCCATCAATACTTTAAAAGAGAGCAAAGAACTTTTAAAAACGCGGCTGGAATCCAATTTCTATCAGCCTGAAACTGAAAAAAGGCTTGAAGGAAAATATCTGGCTATTGATCGGGCAATTGAGAATTTTCTGAAACTAAGCGAAGAAAATGTTTTGAGTCTGGAATAAGACCGCCGTGTGGTCTGCCGCGTACCTGAGCTGAATAAATAAAGTTAACCCGGAAGTTTTTTGCTCGACCCGGCGACAGCCGGCAACCCGTATTCGTCCGCAAGCATTTTAGCTAAAAACGCCAGGTTCCGCTCCCATTCAATCCGTTCAGGCGGCAGGTAATCGGCCATTGGATATTCCATACCCAGCGAATCGTACTTCTCCGTTCCCAGACGCCGGTACGGCAACAATTGGTATTGCAGGATATTTCCGCCTAGTCCTCTTATAAATTCGCCCGTCTTTCTTATATTTTCCTCGTCGCCGTTATATCCGGGCACAACAGGCGTGCGGATAACAAGCTTTTTCCCAAGTTCCGCCGTCCGCCTGATGTTGCCGAGTATGGTTTCATTGCCCGCGCCCGTATATTCCTTATGCTTAGCGCTGTCCATATGCTTTATGTCGGTAATAACAAGGTCGGTGTAATTATAGACAGCCTCCATATGCTCGCGCGGACAGTGCAGCGACGTTTCGACGCATGTATTGATTGATTCTTCCCTGCACGCGCGAAGCAGCGTTTCCGCGAATTCCCACTGCAGCATCACTTCCCCGCCGTTCAGCGTAACTCCGCCTCCGGTATTTCGATAAAAGCTCACATCCTCGTTTATCACCTTCATGAGATCACGGAGCGTCATCTTTTCGCCCCAGATTTTTATCGCCCTCGGCGGGCATATTTCGGCGCATTTGAAACAGTTTTCGCACTCTTTTACCGTATGAACCGCTTTCAAGACGCCGTTTTCGTCAAACTGAATAGGATGTTCATTTTTTATGGCCAGGGGGCAATTGCTTACGCAATGCCCGCACTTTTGCCGTGAAATACACTTGCGTGGATAAACGCCAAGACTCTGCCTCGGTTCCAGCGTTTCAGGGTTGGAGCACCACTGGCAGCGTAATGTGCAGCCTGAGAAGAAAACAGTAGTCCTTATTCCCGGCCCGTCATGTATCGTGTATTTCTGTATGCCGCTTACAAGCGCGCACGGTTCGCCGGATTGTGTTTTGTAAAGCATATTAATCAAACGACAGCGATGTGCGGCCTATGATGTCGTCCTGCAGAGCCTTGTTAAGCTCCACGAAATACGCGGAGTAACCCGCCACGCGCACGAGCAGGTCGCGGTATTCGCCGGGATTATTCTGGGCGGCTATCAGCGTCTCCTGATTCGCAACGGTAAACTGGCTGTGCATCCCCTTGCGGCGTACATACTCGTCAATCAGCGCGATGAAGCTGTCGCGCCCGGTTTCTCCCGCGAGCGCGCCGGGTGAAAATTTCCAGTTCAACAGCGTTCCATTCGTAGTGCGGGCGTGGTCAAGCTTTGTCACCGACTTGCAAATGGCTGTCGGCCCCTTTATATCATGTGATCCGCCGTACGTATGCACGGCGCCCATGCAGTCGGACACCGGCTCAAAGGCTTTCCTGCCATCAACGGACGCCCACTGCAACTGGCCGTGCGCGACGTTTACCGTTACCGAATAAGCGCCCGGCTGAAAAAAGCCGCCCCGCGCGTTTTCGCGGCGTTCGATATGTTTGCACCATGTGTCCATTGCAAACTTCGCAAGTTCGTCGGCGTAATCGTCGTCGTTGCCGTAATGGTGCACCCTGTCGCTGTTTACGTAAGCATACAAATCTTCATGGCCTTCCCAGTTCGCGGTAACCGCGTCAAGAAGTTCACGGCCCGTGACGCGCTTTTCTTCGAATACCAGTTGTTTTATCGTCGCCAGACAGTCGCCGGCCGTGCCGATGCCGACGCCCTGCGGTCCGGTAAAATTGTACTTGGTGCCGCCGGCCGTCACGTCTTTTCCGTTTTCAATACAACCGTCCATAAGTATCGAAAGGAACGGGAGCGGGCGAAGAGCCTGGTGCACAAGATCGACGGCGTTAAGAAGAGCCGCCTGCCTGTCGCACCAGTATTTCATCTGCCTGTCATAAGCTTCAAGAACCTGGTCAAACGATGTGAATTCCGAAAGACTGCCGGTCGCAAGACCGAGCCTTTCGCCGTCCGCGCCGCATTTTTCCCATCGCGGGCAGCTATCGCCGCAGTTATAACAGCGCCCGTCGTTTATAGCGAGTTCAAGCACGCGGGCGATGTTCATATGTCCGCAGTCCTTCCAGCCGTATGCCTTGCCGGATGGATCGGGTTCGACGCAGCCGACCACCTGATAATCGCGCGCGTCCGGCAATTCAACGTTTGACGACAGCATGGACGGTATCGCAACCTCGTCGTTGAATATCTTAGGCTCGCCCGTACCCAGGCGGATAAGGTTCGCGGTTTTTATTTTAAGCTCCCGGGGCGTGTTCGCGTGCAGCCTGACCGCCAGCCACGGGGCGGGGATACGCACATGGGCGTGGGCGTCAAGCGCCATGAACGTAAGATCGTTCGTGCCGTCCGATCCGTCTTTCTTTATTCCGCCGACGGTAAGCGCCGGGCCGCCTATGCCGCCGTTGCCGAACGTCCTTATAAGCACATGATTGCGCAGCTTGTTGAGATCCCATATTTTTATGTAGAAATTTTCGATAAGCTCCTGCATAAATTCGCGCGTAGCCGCGCCGGTCTCGATGTCGCGGATGTAGAACGGGTGCATGTACTGGTCGAAACGTCCGTAAGAAACGGAGTGCCCGTTGCATTCGATGTGGATGATCGTATTCGCGAGGTTTACCAGTTGTATGGCTTCCCAGAATGTGCGCGGCGGATTTTCAGATATCCATCGGCAGTTCGCGGCAATTGTTTTTAACTCATTCGCGCGGACGCCGTCCGGTTCCGCGTCCGCCATCTCTTCGGCAAGCGCGGCGTAGCGGAGTATGTGCCGCGAGGCGGCGTTTGCAACGACAAGCGCCGCTTTGTAGAATACGCTCCTTTTGATATCCTCCGGGCTGTCTATGGATAGCTTTGATATATTTTCATCAATCAGCTTGCGTATTCCGCCGAAGCCGAGTTTGAAAAGCCTGTCATAGTCGAGTCCTAAATGCCCCGCGCCGCAGAATATATAAGCGTCCGCGAAAAACACGCCCTTGCCCGCGTGAGATCCCTTGAGCACGTCGTCGTCAAGCATCGCGTAAGCCATATCGGGAACGGTGTTCCCTTCCCAGAAATCGCGGAGCGCTTCAAGCCGGTCTTCCGTATCTTTTGTGAAGCTGAAATAATCGTGCGTGCGCTTTTCGCTGTAATCCATTAGCCCGTCGCGCATTTCGTCAACGACCCAGTTGAAGCCGAATTCGGGATGCACGGGCGCGCCTTTCTTTTCACAGCCGAGACACCCGACGATAAGCTCGTGCGGAAAAATGAAAATCGGCGTTTTGTCGAGCACATTCGCCATCCCGTAAGCGCATTTCAATGCCTGCGGCGCGCCCGGATGCTGCCTGTACGCTTCCGTGACAAGTTCCGCCCTGTCGGGCGATACAAAGCCGTTTGTAGTCTTGGGCGTAATGGCGAGTATTTTGTTTATCCGCTCAAACGGAGACGGCGCGGGCGTATTGCCGGAAATGCCGACGCCCCATTCCTTGTCAAACGGCTCCACGGCAAGCGGATCCGTGTCAATCATGTGCGCGTTTTTATATGTATCGCGATATGACGCGATATTTTCTTCGCTGGAAAGGCGTGTAACGTTCATTTCAACCTATTTAGAAACTTGAACATTCATGACTGCTCTTATACCCGCGAACGAAATGATTTTCCATGCCTGCGCGGTCTTTTTGACACGATGCGGCGTCAGGTTTCGCTTACGTACACTATTGAGTACGCCGCGCTCAACCTTCCTTGCTTCGTGCCAAAAATCCTCGCGCATCCAACGGAAAATCATTTCGTTCGCGGGTATAACTCACATCTGTTTTACATTTCAAATATTATGAGCATATGTTGATATTACCAACTAATATTTTGATGTGTTCGTAATAATTGCGCTGCCATAATTTTTTATCGAATGGTTTCCAACCCAATGTTTTGACGCCACGTATATATTCATTCGTCGTCATCGTTTTAAACCATTGCACAACGGCACGTAGGGGCGAACCTGTGTGTTCGCCCTGATACATTGGGCGAACACGTAGGTTCGCCCCTACATGTTCACACTGATACATTGGGCGAACACATAGGTTCGCCCCTACGTGTTCGCCCAATTTATCGGATTCATCCAATGGTGATACATAAACACCAGTGACGATGTGTTCGCCCAATTTGCCCAATGGCAACACGGCATACGCGATCGGGGTTATATTTCATCGTTGTATCCGTTGTATCCGTTGTATCCGTTGTATCCAGAAAACCGTTGCAATTATACTGAATTCCGACGTAAAATTAGTCTCTTTCTTGGTAAGCGCTGGTTCCAGTATGTTCTGAAATCGAATAGGAGGATCGAAAAATGGCCGAGATGCCCAAAATTGAAAACCTGAAGAGAGAAGAGAATGTATTTGAACTAAAACCCTGGAAATCAATTCACGACACCATCAAAAAACCGATGGTTACCGGCCTGGGTCCGGCGGAAATAAAAGAATCCGCTTTAGCAATGGGATTTGCGCATATCACGGAACCGGAAATATTAGGCAGCCCCACGCATGTCCATCCGTTCGACCAATGGGTATACCTTATCGGCGCGGAGGTATTCTCCGAATTTGACGCCGATATTGAGTTCACCATGGGCGACGAGATCCTTAAAATCAATTACCCCTGCTACATTTTCATTCCAAAAGGCGTTAAGCATTGCCCGCTGAACATTAAGCGCGTCGGAAAACCATTGATCTTCATCGACGCCAGCATTACTCAGGAAGCGTCTGTTCGTACGGAAACGGTAGCCAGCACCGGACGTCCTCAGTATCAGGCGCTCAATAACCAGGATTGATAAGGGCATAAATGCTTTACATTGTTTTCCCTGAAAGGTAGAATTTTGGGTTTTTAACCCAAATACGCGAGGACTAAAGATGCCGGTAACATTGACTGACATAAAAAAAGTGTGTGCAAACAACTCGGCCAAAATGGCCGATTTCAAGATGATTGATTTGAACGGCCGCTGGCGGCATCTTACCGTGCCCATTGGCAGATTGACAAAAGACGTCATGAAGAACGGCATCGGGTTTGACGGCTCAAACTACGGTTTCGCGCCCGTGGAAAAAAGCGATATGGTTTTTATTCCCGATCTTGAAAGCGCGCGCATGGATCCGTTTGCGGAAATACCCACGATTTCCATGATCGGCGATGTTTACGTCATAGACCTGCCGGAAAACAAACGTTTTGACCAGGATCCTCGCAATGTGGCAATCCACGCGGAAGAGTATTTGCACTCAACGGGCATTGCCGACGAGATGAGAATAGGGCCCGAGTTTGAATTCCATGTGTTTGACCATGTAAGTTACTCCGTAAAGGGACATTCCTCAAATTATAGAATTGACAGCGTGCAGGCGGAATGGAACACCGGATTGGAAACCGGCAATTTAGGTTACAAGATTCCGCTCAAAAGCGGTTATCACGCCGCGCCGCCAATGGACAGGCTCGACGGATTCAGAAGCAGAGTAACCATGATGATGGAAGATTATGGAATACTGGTAAAGTACCACCATCACGAAGTGGGCGGTCCCGGTCAGGTCGAAATTGAAGTTGAATTCGGCGGCATGAGAGAAATGGCCGATAAAACCATGCTGGCAAAGTACATTATTAAAAACGCGGCGGTCGCCGAAGGCAAGACCGTTACTTTCATGCCGAAGCCAATTTACGGAGAAGCGGGAAACGGCCTGCACGTACACATGCACCTGTTCAAAAGCGGCAAGCCCCTGTTTTACAATCCGACCGGCTACTCGCAGCTCAGCGAAACGGCTTTGTATTTTATCGGCGGGATCCTCCAGCATGTGCGCGCCCTTTGCGGTTTTACCAACCCCAGCACCAATTCATACAAGAGGCTTGTTCCGGGATACGAAGCTCCGGTTACAATCGGTTTTGCCACTTCAAACCGCAGTTCCGTCATACGCATACCGGCTTACGCGAAAGACCCAGGCCAAAAAAGGTTCGAATTAAGAAGCCCCGACGGAACCTGCAATCCTTACTACGCCTATTCCGCGATTTTAATGGCCGGCATCGACGGCATTAAAAACAAGATTGATCCGCAGAAAAAAGGCTACGGCCCTTATGATTTCAACCTCTACAATCTTTCAAAGCAGGATCAGGCAAAGATCAAATTCCTGCCTCAAAGCCTGGACGAAGCGCTGGACGCTCTGGAACAGGACCACGGCTTCCTGACGCAAGGCGGAGTATTTCCAAAACGCCTGATCGAAATATGGATAGAAAACAAGAGGAAGGAATCTTCGCGCTACAAGCAGCTTCCCCATCCTTTTGAATTTGAAACATATTTTGATCTGTAAATAAGATTTAAGGAAATGCTGAGTAATTGCCTGTGCGGGATGAAGCGCAAGGCGCACGGAGCGCAGGAACCGAGGCATATATAGAAATATGTCGAGGTTGCGAGCACCGCGCAACGCCGCGATTCGCCCGCACAGGCAATTAATCAGCGTTTCCTAAATGTGTTCAAGCAGTTTTTGCAACACTTTGGCTATGTCAAACGGCTTGCCGATATGACCATTCATGCCCGCCGTGAGGCATTCGTCTATGTCGCCCTGAAAGACGTTTGCGGTCATGGCTATGATAGGCAGTGTTTTGCAGCGGGACGATGCAAGCGCGCGTATTTGACGCGTCGCTTCAAGCCCGTCCATTTCAGGCATTTGCACATCCATGAATATCAAATCATATTTATCCGGCGCCGCCCTGACCATATCAAGAGCGTCCTTTCCATTTTCAGCAGTATCGATCGTCAATCCCGTGTATTCCAATAACGCGATAAGTATTTCCCGGTTGATGTCTATATCTTCGGCAAGCAGCAGCTTTTTTCCCGCAAACCTGCCGCGCATGTCGTCCGTAAAAGCCTTGTCGTCGTTGTCGGAAACCGGCTGCGACTCTCTTTCAGCGCGCCGCAGCTTGACCGTGAATATGAATCGGGAACCTTTGCCGACTTCGGACTCGACCCAAATCCTGCCGCCCATTAGCTCCACGATGTGCTTTGAAATAACAAGACCCAGCCCCGTACCGCCGTATTTCCGCGTAGTGCCGCTTTCCGCTTGTTCAAACGGGCTGAATATCCTCTCCTGATGCGCGGGGGATATGCCTATTCCGCTATCCGTCACTGCAAAGCGCAGTTCGCAAACGCCGGTTTCTTCGCCTGTCAGAGAAACGTCAATACTTATTTCGCCTTCCTCATGCGTAAATTTAACCGAGTTTGACAACAGATTTGTAATGACCTGCGTTAACCGTTGATCGTCGCCGACGTAGAAAGACGCCGCGCCGCCGTCAATATTCACTGAAAATTGAATTCGCTTTTTTTCCAGGTTGAATTGAATAAAGGAACCGGCCTTTTGTACCGTATGTTTCAAATCAAATGCCGTATGAGCCAGCTCCAGTTTATTCGCCTCGATTTTTGACATATCGAGCACATCGTTAATAACGCCCAGCAGATGCGTCGAAGCTTCCTCGATCTTGTTCAGGGCATAGTTTTTTCGCTCCAGATCCGCCGCGTTTTTTCCTATGGACGCCATCCCGATAATCGCGTTCATTGGGGTTCTCATTTCATGACTCATCGCGGACAGGAAAGACGATTTTGCGATACTGGCAGCTTCCGCTTCCGCCTGCTGCCTCGCCAAATGTTCCATCCTGGTAATATCCTGTATTGTCTCAATATAACCGGTATCTTTGCCGCTTAAATCTTTCAGCCTCTTTACATCCGCCTGATACGACTTGCCTTCATGCGTGAAATATGTTCGCGTCCGCCCACGCTTGGCGCAGGCAATGGCGCAATTATCCGTGTTGCATATATTCAAACCCAGGTTGCGGCACGGCTCCCCTATAAGCCCATGCCGGCTTTTCCCGAAAGTTTCCTCCGCAACCGCGTTGATAAACGTAAACCTTTCATCCATATCCTGAGCGGTAACCAGAAACGGCAGCGCGTCAAGAAGCGACTCGTACCAATAAGCCGTCGCCATAAATCTTTCTTTCTCGTTATGCGTCAAATCATATTCAGTCGCAATCCGGTAATTTCGGACAGCTTCATTTATAAGGCGAACGGTCTCGGTTTCATCGCGCGATAAACCTTCGTGGTTAAGGACAACGCCGAAGTCGCCGATACTGCCGGCATCGACAAGCCGCCTTAATTCATCCAACAATCCTTTTTTATTGTCTTTTGTCTTTTCATCCATCTGATTGCCTTCGTCGCGCCATTGCCGCGCGCGGCTTGTTTGTAAGCGAACAGTGGTTAATGAAACGCTGATTAATTACCTGGGCGAGCGAATCGCCGCGTTGCGCGGTGCTCGCAACCTCGACTATCCTTTTGATATGTCTCGGTTTCTGCGCTCCGTGCGCCTTGCGCTTCATCTCGCGCAGATAATTAATCAGTGCAATTACATTTCTCTTTATCACTCTTAATTTCTCTATAGTACGCTAACCCTTCTATCCATACGGGTATTTCGCGAAATTACGTTTTTTTCTGTACTCCCCGATTCCCTCGT
>Ga0082212_10011151_pt1 | contig 11413 bp, 9 predicted proteins | sample TergutNt197P3_FD_71548 | JGI IMG/M metagenome (GOLD analysis project Ga0082212, IMG submission 71548) | Neocapritermes taracua P3 segment gut microbial communities from Petit-Saut dam, French Guiana - Nt197 P3 | ecosystem: Host-associated > Arthropoda: Insects > Digestive system > Gut ... | reverse complement strand
TTCCGGGGCTCTCTTGCTGTTTAGTTTTCAATGACCAACTGTCCCAAACCCCTGATTCTATAGGCAATCTGCGGGTATTTGATTCTGCCTCTCCCACAGACGCCTTACCATAATATCACGCCGCATTTTTGCTGTCAACTTTTTTCTCAAGTGTTTCGCGAGGTAATATTTGGGAATCACCTATTGATAAAAAGGTTGTCGCTTATTTGAGAACCAGAAACATTAGCTTTCGTATCACACAGGCTGGAGCGGGTGATGGGAATCGAACCCACGTGGCCAGCTTGGAAGGCTGGTGCTCTACCATTGAGCTACACCCGCATAATAATTCTGGTAGCAGGGGAGGGATTTGAACCCTCGAATGAGCGGGTATGAACCACTTGCCTTAGACCACTTGGCTACCCTGCCTTAAACCGAAACACGAACAGGTATCTTGGTTGCTACAGAATATCCCCATACAATTCAAGCAAAACCATCCGGTATGGCTATGGCGGAGAAGGAGGGATTCGAACCCTCGCAGCAGTTACCCACTCTAACGGTTTAGCAAACCGTCCTCTTCAACCACTTGAGTACTTCTCCATAATAAGCCTTTGTCATACCTCTGTCAAAAACTATCTCCCCGAAACCTCTCCAGGAATCATGGTGCGGAAGGTGGGACTTGAACCCACACGGTGTTACCACACGCCCCTCAAACGTGCGCGTCTGCCAGTTCCGCCACTCCCGCTAAATGGAGCTGTTAACCGGGATCGAACCGGTGACCTTATCCTTACCAAGGATACGCTCTACCTACTGAGCTATAACAGCAACAGACCTAATAAGAATGGCGCGCTCGTAGGGATTCGAACCCCAGACCTTCTGATTCGTAGTCAGACGCTCTATCCAGCTGAGCTACGAGCGCATCTATCGGCTAAGCGCTTCCGCAGATCGGTAAGATCGGCAGAACCGCGGCACCTCGTAAACCACAAAACCTTATCTCTCACAAAACCAAGAATCCAATAAAAAATCTCAAATCATATGGAGCGGGTGACGAGATTCGAACTCGCGACTTTCACCTTGGCAAGGTGACACTCTACCACTGAGTTACACCCGCAGAAACATCATTATCCAAACATCAATTGTTTGGTGGGCCATGCAGGTCTCGAACCTGCGACACCCTGATTAAGAGTCAGGTGCTCTACCAACTGAGCTAATGGCCCGAACAGCGGAATGGCAGGGGTGGCTGGATTCGAACCAACGCATGCCAGAGTCAAAGTCTGGTGCCTTACCGCTTGGCGACACCCCTAGATCAGTTGCCCTTCGGAGCCCGGTACTCGGCATCCTTATGGATTATGGCGACCCCGATGGGACTTGAACCCACGATCTCCTGCGTGACAGGCAGGCGTGTTAACCGCTACACTACGGGGCCAACTCGATGATTCGATATTCGATAATTCGATATTCGAACCTTGTATCCTGAATCCCTCCGAATCCCGAACCGCGAACCGCGAATCTCGAAAATGGTGACCCGTACGGGATTCGAACCCGTGTTACCGCCGTGAAAGGGCGGTGTCTTAAACCGCTTGACCAACGGGCCAAATGTCGAACAGTAGTCAGTATATCGAAAGCAATGCCAAATGTCAACCAATTCAAAGACCTATTTTAGCTAAAACCTCAAATAAACAACAACCAAAATTTTACATTACGATTTGACTTCCTGAATAATCGGCAGAATCATTGGCCGGCGCCGCGTTTTCTCGTAAAAATGTTTATTCAGCGTATCTCGCACCTGGTTTTTCATGGACACCCATTCCACAGCACCGCCTTCAAGACACTTTTCCGCGGTCTGGCGGGCCTTATCCTTCGCCTCATCCAGCATGCTTTCCGATTCACGCACATAGACAAAGCCGCGGGTCACCACATCCGGCCCGGACACAATTTCGCAGGTATCACGATTAATTGTCAGCACAACTATAAGTATGCCCTCCTGAGCCAATTGTTTACGATCTCTTAACACAATGTTGCCCACATCTCCGACACCCAGCCCGTCCACAAGGATTTTACCGGCAGAAACTTTCCCGGCCATTCCGGCGCCTCTCCGTGTGAACTCAATCACGCTGCCGTTTTCCGCGATAAAAATGTTCTCACTGGGAATCCCTAACCGTTCCGCAATCCGGCCGTGATTGATCAGCATGCGGTATTCACCGTGCATAGGCACAAAATATTTAGGCTTGACCACATTGAGAATCAGCTTCAAATCCTCCTGACTGGCGTGTCCCGAAACATGAACGTTGGAAGAGGATCCGTGAATAACATTGGCCCCTTGCCGAAACAGCTGATCGATGGTGCGCGAAACAGATTTTTCGTTGCCGGGAACAGGATTGGCCGAAATAATAACGGTATCCCCCGGATGAATCTCCAATTTTTTGTGATCGTTCATGGCAATACGCGTCAGCGCCGACATAGGTTCGCCCTGGCTGCCCGTCATAACGATGCAAACCTGATTGGGCGGCAACGTTAGAATCTCATCTTCGCTGATAAGGATGCCGTCTGGTACCGTCAGATACCCTAATTCAGCGGCTATCGTCGCGTAATTCAACATACTGCGTCCCACAATAGCCACCTTGCGGCTGGTTAACATGGCCGCGTTGATGACCTGTTGGATACGGCTGATGTTGGAAGCGAAACTCGCCAGGATAATCCTATCCTTAGCGAATTGGAAGGTTTCGTTGAAAACCAGACCCACTTCCGACTCCGATTGCGTGTACCCTGGCCTTTCCGCGTTGGTGCTGTCGGACAGAAGACAGAGCACCCCTTTTCTGCCCAGCTCAGCAAACTTGGCAATATCCAAAACCTTCTCATTCGCAATGGGCGTATGATCCATTTTGAAATCGCCCGTATGGATAATTGTCCCCAGGGGCGTCGTAATCGCCAACCCGACCGAATCGGGAATGCTGTGGCTGACCTGAATGAATTCGACTTTGAAATCGCCCAACCGGACGGAATCCCCCGGTTGAACAACATTACCGGTCAACCTGCCGTTGGTTTCCTGCAGCTTTGATTCTATCAACCCCATCGTTAGTTTGGTAGCAAAAACCGGCACATGCAGATCCCGCAGCAAATACGGCAACGCCCCGATATGATCCTCATGACCATGAGTCACAACGATACCGAGAACCATATCCTGGTTTTCGATTAGATAGGAATAATCGGGAATAACCAGATCAATCCCCAGCATATCATCCTCCGGGAAAGCCAAACCGGCGTCCACAACCAGGATCTGATTGTCGAATCGGATCACGGTCATGTTTTTACCGATTTCGCCGAGACCTCCCAACGGGATGATTTGAAGCTTGTGTTCTTTTGGCAAATAAATACCTCCTCATAATTTTATGTATAAAAGCGAGCCATGATTCAATCCAGGCTATATTGACCGCACAAAGATAACCCGTCAAACCCTTATACACATAATTGAAACAAAGCGAAACGGAAACAAACAACAGAACAGCACAAATAATAACCTCAACCGAACCTGTATCTTTTACAGTTCCATTCCATCCATGGCACTGGTCATCAATTCAATTAACCGAACACCATCATTTTCAATATTATACTCATAAGAGTTCCTTAATGCAAGTCCAAATCAAAAAAGCCGCAAAATATTATAAGATTCGAGAATCTCATACCTTTTTAAAAGCATACCTAACAAAAAGGCCGCCGCGTTGGGCAGCAGCCTTTTCGAAAAAAAGATTAGTAGGTGGGTCTTACCGTGCTTCTGTCATGCTCGTCATGAGTTTTGCGATCAAAATCCATGAACAGCAATCCGATCGTCGTCAGCCCGCCCAAGCCAATGATGGTATAGATAATTCTCGACATAACACTGGGCAAAGCGAATGTTCCTCCAAAGAGCAGAGCAACAAAGTCCAGATGGAACAAGCCCATCAATCCCCAGTTAATAGCGCCGATAATCGTCAGCACCAACGCTGTCTTGTAAAGCCAATCTCTCATTTCTCCAGTCCTCCCCTATTCAATTGTTCCAATATTGAGTATTGAGGCTGGTGTCCTCAACCGCATTCCCTAGCACCGGCAAAGTCAACTTGAATAAGCCGATTTTTTGAATGCGTGATTAGCTTGCGCACTTCATTCTAGAATATGTCCGCTTAATATTAGCAATTCATAAAAATATGACCACATAGGAACAGATGCTCGTTTCGTTCCGTTTCAAAAAATCGCGCAAAAAAATCTTGCAAAATATTTCTGAATCCAATAAGAGTTTTTGGCTGGACGTGGTACCCGGTTACCCCTTATACAGCTCCTTCAAAACTTGGGAACCCTCCATAGTCGTCGTATCCCCCAAAGCACGCCCTTCCGCGATATCCTTCAGCAAGCGCCTGATAATCTTCCCGGATCGCGTCTTCGGCAAATCGTTCGTCAAATAGATCTCCTCCGGTCGGGCAAAAGCGCCAATCCTTCCTGCCAGAAACTGGCGCAGTTCAGCAATGACTTCATCCTTAGGCGCATCTTTATCCCGCAGCGTGACAAAAACCACCAGGGCTTGACCCTTCACCTCATGAGTTTTACCAACACAAGCGGCCTCCGCTACAATCGGATGCTCAAGCAGCGCGCTTTCCACTTCCATGGCGCTGATGCGGTGACCGGAAACATTGATTACATCGTCAACGCGCCCAATAATCCAAAAGAAACCATCCTGATCGCGGCGTGCGGCGTCACCGGAAAAATAAATCCCCGGCCAATGACTCCAGTAAGATTTGACATAACGGTTGTCGTCGCCGTAAATGGTCCGCATCATGGCCGGCCAAGGTTCCGGCACAGTCAGGTAACCGTTGTGCCCCCACTCAGCGACTTCGCCGGCACGGTTCAAAACATTGACCTTGACGCCGGGAAACGGAGAAGAACACGATCCGGGTTTCATTTCGCTGAGCCCGGCCAAGGGCGACAGCATAATCATGCCCGTCTCTGTCTGCCACCAAGTATCGCAAACCGGACATCTCTCCCCGCCAACATATTTATAATACCATTTCCATACCTCGGGGTTGATAGGCTCGCCCACCGAAGCCAACACACGCAAACTGGAAAGGTCATGTTTTTCCAGATAGGACAACCCCCATTTCATAAAAGAACGGATTGCTGTCGGCGCCGTATAAAAAATCGTTACCTTATGCTTATCAATAATCTGCCAATAGCGATCCTTATCCGGATAATCCGGCGCGCCTTCATACAGAACCACCGTAGCGCCGTTAGCCAAAGGCCCGTAAACAATATAGCTATGACCTGTAATCCAGCCCACATCGGCTGTACACCAATAAATATCGTCCTCTTTCAAGTCGAAAACATATCTGTGGGTCGCCGCAACCCCCGTCATATAGCCGCCTGTGGTATGCACAACGCCCTTTGGTTTGCCCGTGGTTCCACTCGTATAAAGCACGAAAAGCATATCTTCAGCATCCATAACCTCCGCAGGACAATCCACCGGCATATCCCGCAAAGCATCATGATAGAAAACAAAACGCGGATCCGCTGCTTGTGGCTCGCGCTTCGCCAGCTCCTTCCCCTGCAGTCCGCTGCCAGTGCCTCCCTGCTCACTTTGTCTCCGCTCCACAACAACAACTTTTTCCACACAATCACAGCCGACACGCAGCGCTTCTTCGACAATCCCCTTCATCTTGATAATCTTGCCGCGGCGCTGGCCATCATCTGTTGTTATCACAAGTTTCGCCTGGACATCGGCAATTCTCTCCCGCAAGGCACCCGCGCTGAACCCGCCAAAAACCACACAGTGCACGGCGCCAATCCGGGCGCACGCCAACATGCAGACCACCGTTTCCACAATCATCGGCATAAAGATTGTCACACGGTCGCCTTTCGTCACCCCCAGGGATTTAAGCAGATTGGCTCCTTTACAGACCTCAGCGTAGAGCTCCTCATAGGTCAGTGTCCGGCTGCCGCCATTTTCCCCCTCAAAAATCACGGCCGGTTTTGTCCGGCGATCCCCATCTAAATGCCGATCCAGACAGTTGTAAGCCGCGTTGAGTTGGCCGCCTTCAAACCAGCGCACCCACGGCGGATTCCAGTCCAGAACACCATCCCATTTTTTGAACCAATGCAATTCTGACGCTCGTTCTTCCCAAAACCCTAAACGGTCACGGGTAGAACGCGCGTAAACATCCTCGGCCACAGATCTGTTCGCGATAAAATCGGGCGACGCCTTGAGTGTATGGGGCTCGCCCAATGAGCCTGACTGTGTTTTTGACAACGATTCGAATTTCTCTTCACTCATGAATTCCCCTCCAGGTCACATAAATATTCACTGTTATCATTATTTTGACTCGCACAGAGAGAATCATACCATAAAAACACGCAATAAGGAAGCAGGCAGCGTACGTTCCACTGCCTGCTTCAGAAACCCCATACAAGTTTTCCCCCTGGAAGGTTCCCCATCCTTCCGTCTATTATTCTATCAGATACGACCTGGCTTGGCAAGCTATCTTTGTATAATTCTTGTAATATTATGCGGATAATACTTACAATTCATACTCCCGGTGCAAATCAGGCATTGTGGTCGTTCTGTGACGTCAGCTTTCTATTGAATTTTATAGGATGAAAGCTGGTTGTCCCAAGTGGTATTCCCACTCATCTTGTAATTCTTTAAATTGTGTACACCCGTAGTAAGTTTCAGAGACTTTCCTCCATAATTAATATGCTGATATATCGTCACCGTTCTGCCGTATGGAACATATATACAGCTGATCGCGTCATTAAATTGGGGGCCCATTACTCTGATATCAAACAACGGACTAACCGTCAGATCTGCAAATGTCTTGGTTTTTGAGACGGCTCCCCAATTATTCTCATTGATATCTATATAGAAAACGATACCCCCATAATTAAACGACGACCCAGACCCAATGACAAGACTGGATGTCATGTTGTTAAACCCATAATCCGTCAAGTTGTAAAAGCCCTTGGGAAAAGTAATCTTCTTGCCACTCGTCCCATCATTCTCATACAAAGTTACTGCGACAGGCTGGCGCACCTCTATAGAACTGATTGAGTTGTTCGCCAGACCCAGAGTTTTATTTGATGCTTTGTAGGTCCCATACGAAACATAATTTTGACATTTTCCACCCCGGTTGATTTGGTCGTAAACGGTAACAAGCACTAGAGCAGGCACTGGTTTTTCAGCTCCGCTAGCCGGTGCCGGCTGTATAAACAACCCCGCGCTCATGACTACTGCCCCCAAGACCACAGTAAAAATTTTTCTCATGAATCTTTCTGTTCCTTTGTTCACAGTTCTCCCACCTTTCTTTTGAATCGAGTCGGTTCCGATCCTCCTGCCCATAGCAGAAACCTCCTTTCACAAAATCATTTTTCAGTAATACTCTTATTTCTGATATTCATACTTTCTATGTTACTATATTACTTCCTTACAGCCCTGTCAATAGTAAAATTTGGCATAAAAAATTCCTTGCCTCACGGACAAGGAACGAACCCCAATTCATAATCGGTGCCTCAGTGCGCTTTGGGGTCCAGGTTTAGTTCAATCTTTGTACAATCTTTGTTCATTCTTTGTTCAGGCTTTGTTCATGACCGAACGTATAAAAGCCGGCATCTCCTCCGCCGCGCACACAAACTTCGGCACCTTCGCCTCCGCGAAAATATCCCGCAAACCAGCCGGAATGTCCCAATCGCTGATCTTTTGCAGCCTCTCCAAGGCCGCGCGTTCGCCATCCGGCTTTCCGCCCGGCGCGCTCAGACTATAGCCATCGGGCCGGATACCTGGATCATGCCCAAACCGTCCGCCCATCTGATCGTTCTCCAACTCCGGATCCAGCGCCGCCAACACACTGCGGCCGAATTTGAACGGGCTCGCCGTCGCAACCAACACCGTATAGCGGTCATCCTCCGGTGCCGCCCGCCGATAATCTCCATACACCTTATACCCCACGGCGCTGTGAGGATCAAGCACATACCGATGCCGCGCGAACACCTCCCGGATACATGCCAGAGTATCCTGCTCACCGCACCAGCCGGCCCAGATTTCCTCCCCGCATCGGGCAGCCACATCGGTGCCGGCCTCGAACCGGCCTGTCCTGGCCAATTCGGCGAACCAAGCCGCGACACGTTCCCCGTCCTGACCGCTCACCTCAAAAAGATACCTCTCAAAATTACTCGACACCAAAATATCCATTGATGGTGACATTGTCACATAAAAAGGCCGCCGGCTTGCATAAACACCGCTGCCAAAAAACTCGCTCAAAACATTGTTCCGATTTGAAGCGCAAATCAACTTATGGAGCGGCACCCCCATCCGCCGGGCGTAAACCGCCGCCAGGATGTTACCGAAATTGCCCGTGGGCACCACAACATTAATCTCTTCCCCCGCCCGGACACACCCTGACCGCACCGCCTGAACATAGGCCCAAACATAATAAACAATCTGGGGCAGCAACCGGCCCCAATTGATCGAATTAGCCGACGAAAAAAACATGCCCCGTTTCGCCGCTTCTTCACGCAGCTCCTCCGATAGAAACGCCGCCTTCACAGCGTTTTGGCATGTGTCAAAATTGCCGCGCACTGCCGCTACATGGGTATTTGAGCCACCCGTCGTCAACATTTGCAGCTCCTGCACCGGACTCACGCCTTCCTCCGGATAAAAGGCAACAATCTCCGTCCCCGGTACATCCTTAAACCCTTCCAGGGCCGCCTTGCCCGTATCTCCCGATGTAGCCGTCAGAATAAGCGCCCTTTCCTGCCGTCCGCTCATCGCCAGCGCCGCCGTCAAAAACCGCGGCAGCATCTGCAGGGCCACATCTTTAAACGCCGCCGTCGGACCATGCCAAAGCTCTAGAATGGACAATGGACAATTGGATAACGACGTCAGCTCTCTGACTTCTGACAGTAGAGAATTAGGGACCGTTGGCGGGCTAGCGTCTTGATGATCAGGGCCGCTGGTTGACAAAGGATGAAGGGGCGCGGGATTGGCCGAGCCAAACCGTCCGTCCTCATAGAGTTCCGCCGCCTCCCGCAGCACCTCCGGCCTGTAATCCGTCATGTACAAGGCAAAGATTTTTTCCGCCAACTCAGCGTAGCTCAACTCCAGCCAAGCCCGCCAATCAGCCCGGGGAAACCCCTGGGGCACAAACAATCCCCCTCCGGGAACCATGCCGGACATAATTACCTGCGCCGCGCTCTGCGGCTTAATATTACCGCGGGTACTTTGATAGAGCAAAGTCATTCATCTCCTTTGACACATCTGATTATATCATACAAAGCTAGCACGCCAAAAACCCTGACGCCGAGCGAAACGTATTCAGGTCATCAATCCCGTTCATTGTCACACACGGAGACGAAGTCGGATCGTGAAGCAGGAAAAACGGCGCGGAAGGGGAATTATGTTCATGAAGAAACCTATTCATTGGAGGATATTAAATGCTGACAAAAGAAGATATGCAGACCATGAAAGCCATGATGGAAGAAGTCGTGGCACCCATCAAGACCGATCTTGACGGTGTAAAGAGCGAACTCTCCGAAGTTAAGCAAAAGGTGGATGCCGTTGACGCCAAGGTCGATGCCGTTGACGCCAAGGTCGATGCCGTTGACGCCAAGGTCGATGCCGTTGACAAACGGCTAAGAAAGCTTGAAATCAAGGTAGAGCACCAGATTAATAGCTCTTTAAAAGCTACGATGGAAGGACTCGCAGGGGTAACCGAAAAAATGCATTCTGTTTTAGCTGTTGAGAACCGGGTAGAGACGTTAGAGCATAAAACGTCTGCTATTGAATTTTACATTAAGAAGCAGCAAGCCCAATCTTAACTCCCCCCGCAAGAGCTCGGAAGTCAAATCAACCCTTCCCCTTTCTCGCGAGTTCTTTATGGCCTATTATTTCGAGGAAACATGGGATTTGTGAGCGTCGTCAAGGATTGGGGATAATTGGTTTCCGAGGATGCTCTGAAACCGTTACCCGAGACCTCATGATTCTTGATGCTGTTTAGTACCGGAATCCTCAAGAGCCGATACCTTCTGTTCCAAAACCGCAACACGGTTCCCAATGTCTAACACAGCGTCCATGAGTTGATTTCCCTCCGCCTGTTCCACCATTGTGACTTTCACTGTGCGATTTTGGAGACTTTTCACGATGCTTACAACAGCCCATACAATAAAGACTGTAACGGCTAGCACGATCAGAATCAGAGGCAACACAACCACCCAAGTACCTGAGAAGGTTATCGGCGATAATGGGTCATCCATCTTGCACACCTCCTTACAAATTAATAATTGTCGACCGCAGGCGCATAGGCTCCTCATAACAAGGGAGGCACAACCGCCCGTAACTATGAATGATATGATCATTATATCATACAGGCATCCAAAGAAAATTCGGTATGCGCACAGTCACCAACAAAAAGAGGTTGGGAGCCAACCCAACCTCTTCCCAAAATTATCTCCAATATCTCCAATTAGAATATATAATAATAGATTGTTAATTTTCCCCTATAGGCAATTGTAGTATTTGCATACACGGTCCCAGACTTAAAAGGACCAGCCCAGTTAGTATTAAACAACATAGCGTAAACCGACCCGTTAATTTCTGCTGGCTGTGCACCCGTGCAAACAGCCCTGCTAATCGTTAGAACGGGAGAATTGAATGTTATGAAGGCTCCGACATACACATGATTACGCTTGTTCGATTTACCACAATCACTCGAGTATGAGCGAAGAAAACCCGCCAAATTTCCACCCCCCATTTTCTCTTACGATCATCACAACAGAGTTGCACTGTATGCCGGCTTTTTCAGCATCTTCATAAGTTTTATCATCGTAGACGCAATCGATCTTTAGAAGATCGTCATTTGATTCCACATCCATATACATTGTTTCGAATTCCACCTTATAGTATGTTAAGCCAGACATGCTCTTGGCAATAAAATCCACATCTTTGATTTTTTTTTTGCATCTCTGCTGTTGAAAGCGCAATCATCATGGTTTCGTTATTGTTCGTATAGGCGTCAAAAAATTCCTTCACAACCTCAAAGGGGTCCGTTGGTATCTGTTCTGTCGCTGCCGAGGATTCATTGCTATCTGCAACAGTGTTGCATCCACCCACCCCCATAAGGATAATTAATAATACGGTCATCCAAATTATTTTCTTCATCACACTTCAACATACCTTTCCTGTTTATTATTGGTGAGTTCTCAAGGAACGGGCTAAGGGCCTTTGCTGACACGCACCGTCACATGGGTAGTCATGTCCACAAACTGACTGTACACGGACGACCACACCACTTGCCCCTTGGGTTCACCGGAATCCACATAGTCAACACTGTATGTGATGTTAGCCCCTTTGGACGTGAATTCATAGAAATAGGCCGGCAATTCTTTTTCGCTCTTTCCGGTCAGATCGTCTATATAGGGGCGGCCT
>Ga0082212_10011150_pt1 | contig 11416 bp, 4 predicted proteins | sample TergutNt197P3_FD_71548 | JGI IMG/M metagenome (GOLD analysis project Ga0082212, IMG submission 71548) | Neocapritermes taracua P3 segment gut microbial communities from Petit-Saut dam, French Guiana - Nt197 P3 | ecosystem: Host-associated > Arthropoda: Insects > Digestive system > Gut ... | reverse complement strand
GACCGACCTAGACGGTTCCGCCAGTGTGGTCAAATACTCCGTGACATCGTTGGGCATGAAAGCAAGTGTAATCGGCGCGTTGGTTACTGGGTCACTGGAAGCGATGCGCCACTAGAGTTACCCCTGTGGACACATTGATGCAATCAACCTAAACCAAGATACCGGGGGCAGTATGCTGTCGTGAGTTCGCATTGAACTCGACTCTTCCCTGGTTGCTAAATTGATCAGTGTGGTGACGGTGATGTTTTCCGAATTGGAATAACTTGAGGTCTGACGGGGCCAGCCTACTAGATAGATCGACTCGCAATGCAACATTATCCCCGCCGGTGTTTATCCGAATGGCGTCGGTTTCCGGTAAGATCTCGGCGACGCGGGGGAGCCACAACACTGACCGATCGACATATTGCTCCCCATTGAATCCACCTTCGGTAAAGTGCTCAAGTCCAAACGCTGGTGCGGGCTCAGTTAATGCTAGGTAAAAGCTGGACTCAGCGAGCGACTTACCGGTGGCAAACTCACCAATTCGTTTGATAGCTCGGGTCGGAAGTACCAAGTCACCCTCGATGACGGCCTCCCTGACATCCCCAACAGCTTGCTCTGTGAGTGCTTGCGCTGCTCGCCCTGAGGACCAGAAACGGAGCAACTCAGCGCGTGGTCCAATTCGAGATCCGGAATAATCCGCATCGGCTGCAACTAATCCTATAGAGTCAACTGCGAGGGGGTCTTGCTGGAATGCTAGGTTAGCTTGCTCAAATGCTTTTTTACTCCAACCCTTTGGGTAAAGTAAGCGAATTGCTTGTGCCACTGTCCTTAGTCGTACCGATGAGTCACCATTAACCTCGGCAACTGCGAAGGCTGCGGGCAAAGAGTCGAGAATCGGATCTGTAACTACTTCAGTTGCAACTGCAACATCTCCAAATGGGTGATGCAAGACATAACCGATAATCTGAATCCAGTCGCTAAGCGCCGTCTGGAGTTGCTCCAACCGTTTCTGCTCGCGATTGAAGTAAATGCGTTGCTGCGCCAACTCAGAGCGCTTTCGTAAAGCGATATCTACGTGGCTGGCATAGCTTCGAATGTCGCGGTGATACGCCAAGTTGGCCAATGCAATCCATATGATTAAGGCGCCGATGGTCGCAATTGACGTCCAGGGCAGGTGGTTAGCGAACCATCCGTTTATGGTTCGAATAGGATCTGGCGCGGACGTAAGGTAGCCAAGCCAAGCGGCAAATTGCCAAGCCAAAAGAACGAGGCAGACAATGAAGCCCACGCGCCATTTATTAACCAATTGACTGAACCTAACTATCAAACGTGTCGGGCTAGGCGGTTCAATCTGTGACTCCCGCGAAAGTTCAGCGCGACGGAGCTTGCAGTATGCGGTTCGCTCGCGTAAGTCATCTTGCAGTTTGGTTAGGACCGTTGGAGTTTGTGATGCTAACCAGGTTCGGAATTGCTCCCGTCCGATTTTCAGGTCTGGATCTTCAGTCTCTAGTTCCGAGTCCAGTAATTCAGTCAGTCCGACAATGTCTAATTCATCTGATATCACCAAATTTGGACAGAGATCTCGCATTACTTGTTGCGCCGAGGCCAGGTCTCCAGGCCTTGCCGAATGTCGAGCGCCAATCGGTCGAATCTTGGTTGAGGGGTCAGGAACCAGGTCTTGGACGGGAATCAGTTCAACTGGGCCGCTCGCTTTACCTGCGCCAACTGGCCGATCAGCCCCATCTGCAAAACTGAATATTAAGTCTCTTAGATCACCCCAAGTATGTGGATCTATTACCTCAGTTGGCTCCTCGATTATCGCTGTTTCTGTTCGACCAAGAGCATCCTCGTATCTTAGAAGATCAGAATTTGCCTTAGCAACTATCTCTGCGGGCTCTAGGGGACGGAACCGCACGACGGCGTCTGTTTCAGCGCCTAACAGGAATGAGGTTGCGCTATCCTCGAGCCTCTTTTTCAGTCGCAACACCGTCCAGCGTGGAACGGTTCCAAACAGAGAAAGGACTGCGGATGCGCTGGACTTTGAGGCAGCGCGAAAACCGAGTTCGTTCGGGAGTAATCTCGTTATTTGCTCTTTATCAGTGCATTTCCAAGGTGCTCGGTTTAGAATAGTTACAGTTTCGACGTCCACACGGTTTTTACGGTCGGTGGGTGCTTTCGCATCGGCCAAGTATGGAATTGGGCCTTCGGGACTTTCCGCCACGTGTTGCAACGCAACCGCAGTCAAAGCTGCCTCAGGATCAGGACCACACAATCTCCGAACCGCACACCTTATCAGTTGGACCTCTTCGCCGTTCATAGTGGATTGCCCCGGTGGCAACTCATCAAATGGGCCCGAGTCCACTCCAACTACTATTCCGCCGAGAACCGCGAGTGCCGTAGTAGCGTGCCCGATCGCACTCCCAACCAAATCATTACTACTCAAGCGAACGTATGTGCTTGGATTGCTTGAATCCGGGCGATCCTCAGCCGCGATCACCACATTGACATCCCATTGGGGTAGCAGTAGTGCGGGTGTCAGCCCGTGAACTCCGCTGGTGGGAATGACCGCATTAACCCGATGGAGCGAAGTCGTGAACGATGATGACTGTGCTAGGACCGGGCTAATCGTCTCGGCTAACATGGCCGCATCAGGGCTGAGGGTTGGCACGGCCCCATCCATGTCGTTGGTTACCAGTTGTCCACAGATTATCCGAACGTGTTCCCATTTCCATTTACTAATAAAACGATGGAGATCACTGATGTGAACAGCGCCTTGTGAGGTCAGTTGTGTTGCTGACACCAATGGAGGCCAAGATGCACCGTGCGAGATATCGGCTGGGGTCACCCAAACTGCTGGTGATAGCAAATCCGCTTTTGTCCAACCTTCAGCAGTTTTGAGGATTGCCATTCCCGTTTCGTCATTGGGGATAAAAAAGATACTGATGCTGTTCATTACCATTTTCCTCCAGGTCGGGCTAAGGTACTGTTACTCGCGTATGCGCTAACAGAATTAACCAAGCTCTCAAGAGCTGCGTCAATCTCGTCTCGTAAATCCCAGGAACGTGGGTAATCCAGGGGTTGATGCTTCTCATCCCGTACCTTATCGTAGAAATCCTGATACATTTTGCGGGATTCCGTTAAGGAGTGAAGCACATATTCGCACCTTTCTTTTACTTCTGCGGGTCCGCCATCTTCAAGATACGCCCTGAGTTCAGGGTTTAAGGCATCTTGCAGTGAATCAGAATTTCTACCGAGATCTCGCAATCGTTGATAAGGCCGCATTGGTCTGACGTCTTGCTGGGTGTTTACCTCCACCATAGCCACAATCATTGCGGCAAGTATTACACTAAGTGCTTCCGATCCGTTAAGCGGTTCCGCACTTAGCGTAGGATGGGGGAACTCAACCCAGCCAGCGCCATCGCCTCCTCGATTCTTGTCGAAAATAGCGGCGCGTTCGCTAGTTAAGCGGAGGTGGTTAAGTTGATGGGCAACAAACCATCCTCTAATCATCTCCGACAATACCGAGTTTTTATCACTTCGAGGGACTGGAATGAATTCAGTCAAAGGCCGTGCACGACGCCAGCTCCAGAATTGCTCTCGGTCTGACCAGTTCTTCGACTTCTGACCCCATTCGCTGGCAATCGGTCTCATGATAGAATCGAACACCACCGGTTGGAAGGCCGCACCAAGCATGGTGAACAAATCAATGGATTCACCTTTTCCATCAGTAAGACTTGATTCCACATCCGGACCCCAAATCTTCTCGCGAACCAGTAGCTCCTGAAGTCGTTCCTTCGCGGGTGAATTATCCGGAAGTGGTATTTCAGAGAATCTTGTGGAGTACGGAATCTCGCTTAGGTGATGAACTTTCTCAAGGACGTTCTTGTTGATGCTTACCAGGGGGGCGGCGGCATTCAACGCGGTTAGTAGAGTCCCTTCAAATTCATTCAGACGTTGCTCGTGGGTAATCGGGTCGGTAGCATTCGGTGCAAGATAATCTCTTAACCCTTGATCCAAATATCTCCCGATCGCATAGCCATCGCGTTTAATCCAGGTTTCAGCGCGGCGCAGTAAATCATTGTCCGAAGCATTTAGCCTGACACGGGCCTTCTGAGGTATCAGTCCTGATCCTGAGATTACGTCGCCATTCTCAGGAATCCACTGTTCGTCGATTTCAACAAGTGCTTGAGCGTTTTCAGAATCATCTGAATGGAGTAAAGCCTCAATTTCCGCCTTCCGGCGAGTTTCTGCCAAACTTGCCCGGTGATCTATGGTTTGCCTTATTTGTTCAGAAAGAATATCGGGGTAATGCTCTACCGGTTCTAGCAAGAACTCATTTGGTGCAGGTTGAAGACGAACCGGTACTTCATCTCGCTCAGGCCAAGCGGTGATAATGCTATCACGTTTCTTGATGTCAACGAGTAGCCGAGAATTTGCATCCTTAATCGCATTAATGAGTGGTCCAAGGTATCCCGTTCTGAAATCAGAAATGACCTCGGCCGCAAACTTGCGCAGCCAAATTTGGAAAGCTATGGCTAAGGACTGCTTATACGAATTTTGAGCTTTAATGACGGGTGGATCATCGTCTTTTTTCACTCGCCTAATCCCGGCAAACGCACTGTTGGCACGCTGTTCGGCATCTGACCCCTCCTGTGAGAGACGCGTGACATCAACTCTAAAGTTCTCGATCGTGCGGGACAACTCGCGATCTAGCTCTTCGAAAAGGGCGATCGTTACCGGCGCACCACTTGCTCCAATGAAGTCAGCCGCCAGTGCTGCCAAGTGCTTCTGAATGTGCTGGACCCAATGCCTGGTATCGTCGTATGTTTGCGCTTGAAGTTGGTTTATATAGGTGCTGCGTCGATCACGAACAACTCGGTTTAGTGCGTCTCCTATTGACTCAGCCGGTACACCTTTGGATTGGCCGGTCAACTCTCTTTTTACAACCTGGCTTAGGTCGGATTGAAATTCGCGGAGTCGACTATTAATATCCGCTCCCTCACTCAGAGCTCGTAATATGTCATTAGCTTTGCGTTCATTTAGTTGGGAGCGATCCAAAAAGGAATCCCAGTTGTTTTGCCGGAGTTGATCAATTATCTCCCGATCCGTGCGCCGATCTTTTGGCGACGTGCGCGTTTCTAGATGTTGCTCTGTGAATCTCTTTACGATACTTCTGGCGAGGTGTTGAGAAGCATAGTCACTAAAACGATCGCGACCCAGACTTAGGCGAGCAGATCCGATGGCATTAAAGGGAGTTTCCGAGACACTTGTTCCTATCCCTAGCTCATCTGGTAGAGACCTATTAGTGTTAACCCAATTTCCTGAGGAATATGCTTCGAACGGGGTTTGTAGTTTCTCGGAAACGACCAGGGATGCAATTGATCGACCCATTGCCCGATATACTTCGTTCTGGCTCTTGTAGGTCACTTTTTCATTGCTTGCCCCTACTAGGAAGGGGAACCTTATCCCGGAACGATTTACCCCACTATCAAGTATTACCTGAGACGCCGCAAATAACGAGGTGGTTGAACTGGATAATCCCTTCGAGTTCCAATATCCATTAAGAAGTTCCGACAATGTTGCCAGTGCATTGGGGCGTACGCCCTTGGTGAGCTGATCGCCCAGATAATCAAACACGTCCGGTGAATAAAGGAATCCGATTGAATTGCTCGGCCAACTGCCACCCAGTGACCTAATAACATCAGCGACATCAATGACGGCTCCTGCACCAGTACCACCGGCGATGGATGAGATAATGATTGCGAATGGTTCGGGGGTTTTACCAATACTGCCTCCCAACAAACGGGTTACTTCTTGCAGCTCCTTTTCTACCCCGGTACCGTACAACTTGCTATTGGCTGCCTGGATCGCCTTGTTGATTGACCGCAACTTTGCCAAGGTAATGATTCGACCCAGAGCGCGGTATTGACCTGCTCCTTTTTGTGGCGGTTGGTTCACTGTGTTGGGATCAGGTCTCCAGGTGACCAGGGCGTCTCGACCGGCACTTCCGCTGTGAGACACTAGCGAGCCATCCAAGGTCTTGTAGGTAACTCCAGAATCAACCATTCCGACGTATTGATCTTCGAATAGTTGCACCGGGAGGTCAGGGTCTTCACCGCCATCGGCTGTCACAGGCACATCAATATGCAGTAATTGCCATGCTTCAGGAAGGCGGTCTTTAGTCCAACCTACCTGGCGCAGTTTCCGAAGCACATCGTCCTGAATCACCCGGAGCGTCTTGCCCCCGGACCCACCAACTCCGACAATGAGGAGTTTACGAAGCATGATTACCCTTTCTAAAGAGAAAACTCTTTCCACGAATTGCTCTCGCCAGAATCTGTGCCCACCGGCGCCGGTGCGAAAGCCTCTGTTGCTTTCAAAATGTTTAGAGGCGCTCCAACCGTGGATTGGACTGGAATTCGTGTACCTAACTCTTGGTCAATTTCCCACTTATGTTGTTGGAGATAACTGTGTGCCCTAGCGGATTCCTCCACTAAACTTAGATCTTTCGAATCCGCAATCAAAATATAAAGCTTAATGCCCCGAACCGTATTTTGTCCAGCCTCTGAGACCACAAGATATGATTTATTAGTAATTACCGGCGATGTAACGGTGCGTTTTCCTTTCGGACGTTGCACACTGTCTGCACTAATAATGATAACTTGTGAGTTTGACGCTCGAACGGCGAGCTCAAAACTCTTCAAAGGCCACCAATTGCTAATTTTCCGAACGCGGTGGAATTCTAGTCCCCGGATAACTGGTGCACTTCGCCTCAAGGCGCTGGAGTTCAAAGATTCGAAATCGCGCTCCGTGATCAATTGTGCTTTATCACTGAAGCTTCTCATCAACGGTGGGCCACTTACCTCTACTTCCGCGTAATGTATCCGATTTCCAATCACAAACCGTTCACTCAAATGTCGCCCGATAATTGCCACTAAGTACCACAACAGCAAAGCGATAAACACTAATCCAGCAATCCAAAAACGGAAGATGAGTGGATTTACCTCGCGCTCGAGCAGCCCACTGATGACAATCATTTGGCTGGGATTGGTAGTACCGTCAACGGACAGCGTGGTCACGGCAAGTGTTCCAGAGATGCGACCGTCGTATTGGGCCGTCGAAGTATCTAGCTCTATCGGAATTGCTACATTTTCCCCGGTTCCGATTGGGAAGCAATTTCCGTCACCGAGCGGCTCAAACCCAGTTACTCCTTCGGGTAGGAACTCAAAAGCCGCTTCACCAAGGCAAAGTTGGGTATCGCCTGCGGAGGATCCGCGCACCTCGAGGTGTGCGACTCCCGGCTCGCGGTTGCTCACCATCCCGAAGTCCAACTCGGACGCCACCCACGGCATTCCAGGAGGCACAAACATGGGAACGGTTCCCGAAGATTGTGTTAAGAAGAGCCCCTGAGGATTTGTGATGGCAGTCGCAGTTACTGTGATTGGAAGTCGGCTGGAGGTGCGATCAATGTTCAAAATCGAATCGGCGGTGAGATCAATGGCGAGACTATGTATCCCGTTCCCGTGGTCGACTATTTGCCCCATGGGCTCACCGGCAATACGGACCTCAAGGCCAAATTGTGAGTAAAGAGCAGGATTGTCAAGTTCCATTCCACGTAATCGACGTATGTCAATTTGGTTGACTTGATCGAGAAATATACCTTCGGGAGCCGATACTTCAAAAATTATATCCCAAAACCGGAATGCGTTCAGCAAGATGGTCTCGCTATTGGGTCCTGCCGCAGGAATGATCCAGCCGCCACTAGGAAGTAGTCGGCCACTTTGAGGGGTAATCGTCGCGTTGAAAATGCCGTTGATTTCTTGGACGGTAACACTTACGTCATCGTATTCAGAACTATTTCGTAAATCAATCTCCGTACCGTTAGGTAGCTGAAGACGAATTGGACCTGAGGCGTTCGCAGCGTAGTGTATCCGAACTCGTCCGACAGCTTCATCTACTCGAATTGTGATTGGACCTGCGACATTCGATTCAGCGCCCGGGAACTCGGATACACCGCCAGAAATTTGTGTGCCAATTCCAGCGAATTCCACCACCAACGCTGCCGCGTTCTCCACTGAAAAGTACTTGCCAAGTGCTCCCGAATCCGTGCCACACGTCACATTTCCCGCCCTACCTTCGGCAATTGCTTGTAACCACCTGCGTTCCTCTGGTGTCACTCGGTCACCAACGGGAACGTTCGGATCGTCGCTGAAAAGCGCCACGGTTAGGAGATGTATTCCACTTTGCCGCACAGAGTCGACGATGCCGCCAGCCTGACAAAGTGAAGCCATTGCCGCCTCGTTGGCATGTGCCCCGCCGGGGACGTCAAGCTTTCCGTCGGTAAACCATAAGATCGCAGAACAGGCTTGCCCACCGAGTTCCGCTGTGCGCTGGTTTAACGCGGTTTGAGCACCTTCAAGAGCTACACGGTAATCCGTGTACCACGCCATTAGTTCTATTGGCTCTCGGTTTCGCAACTGGGTATCAGCGGCGTCTCGGAGCCATTGCCCATGAGTACCCGTTACCGCGCCAAATGGCACGATCGTTTCGAACTCCTCCCCAAAAATCGCCAGGCTTGCCTCAACATTCGGTGGTGTGCCGTGGATCGGATTGGCTAGCTCGCCGAGCGACTCAAGAACTGCACCAACGGCAAAGGGACGTTGTTCTGGCGTGGGATCGGTGTAAATCAGCGAACCAGAGTCATCAACAACGATCGCTGTTAGGAGAGTGTTGTGTTCTACGAGACACGCAGCTAGGTCTGCGAATGCAGATGATCCGTACTGCGCTGTGGCGGCCCCTTGGAGCGTTGTCTTGATACTCCCTGGCGCTCTTGAAACGGACGATGCCGCTGCATTGGCTGAACTAGCTGGGAATACGAGAACCGCTGTGAGAACTGCGAATGGAATAACCCTAAGGATTCTAGAGTTCATCTTTTTGCCATTTCCATTGCGAATATCACTGCACACACAATCGCGGCCGCTAATCCTGAAAACATCGCGGACTTAGTGAGAACCTTGGCAGCAAAGTCGGCGCTGGTTTCTTCGCGTTTGTTCGCGGCAGCTTTTTGAACATTCCAGAGAATGGAGACCACCAAAGCGCCCAAAAGGTAACCACCAGCTGCAATGCCAAGTGATTGCTGGCCAACAAATTGCCAGGCAAGTACGGCACATCCGATTGCCGCCAAGGCCACGGCAACGGCTGCTCCGGTCGGAATCCAGACTGTCGCCGCACTAGGACGCCTTCGGATTGGTGATTCAGAGGTCGAACCGTAATCCGATCCAAGGAAACCGTAGATGGTGTCCGTGTTGCGAGTACCGGTATTACCCTCGGTGACAAATGGATCCCATTCATTCATGACACGCGCTCCAATGGAGTCGATAGGCCTTCGCCAGATGGGTGAATCGGGATCGGCACCGCACTGACGGTTGGCGGATCATATTTGGCCCGCAAGGAAACATGAGTACACCATCCTCAGAACCCAGGTGGTCGAAACCCTGGATAGGCCTGGTAAGTTATCAGGCAAGAGTCACTGCCCTTTCTAACAGTTGTGGGGCTTGACGTGGGGGTGTTCGGTGTAACAAAGGATCCCCGCTACGAAATCTGACACTCGCGGTCGGTAAAATCCCAGGTCGATAGGGAATAGATTGACCCTCACATTGCTAAGGCATTACCGGAACCATGCGCGAAACCGTATATGGTGCGATTTCGGACAGACGTGTCGTGGGGTCTAGCCCGTAGGTTCACTTCGAGGTTGAGGGTAGCCCATGTTCGATACATCTGGAAGTTGGGGCGATTTGAAACTCGTCAAGCAACCGGTGCACGGTTCGGATCATCCGTTACCGGACTGTCGCCATGTCGCAATGTTACTACCACACATTGCGGCGTCCCACCTTGGAGTCTAATGTGACGTATCTCACACTTTGCTGTTCTTGATTTTTGCTGTGTGGCCTGGTTGTTTACCATGTTTGTGCGGTAGAGTTACAGGTATGGAACTTAATCAGCCGCAGGCGCCCCGTGGTGCGGGTGACGCGTCTGGTTGGGCGGTGCCCGGCGTTGAGTTTGCCCGTGAAAATGCGGGCCGCTCGCCGGTGAGTTTCCGGTTGCGGCAGGTTTTGGAGGCGTTCGAGGCTGACATCGCGGAGCTCGCGGATATGGCTGGTGCGGATTTCACCGATGATGATGGCTTTGCGTTAATTACCGCAGAGACCGAGCTCCGGCATGTTTTGGATCAGGCCACGGCGGTTCGGTTGGCGATGTTGAACCGGATCAATGAGTCCGGCGCTTGGAAGGCGGACCTGATTTCCGTTCCGAAATTCGGAACTTGGCTGGCTCACCATGACGACATTTCCCGGGCGGCCGCTAACGCGGAGGTGCGCACTGCCACCAAACTCGGCGAGAACCTGCCCGAAACCATGCGCCGATACCTGATCGGCGAAGTCAGCAGCGAACAAGTCAAGGTGATGTGCCAAGTAGCGGCCACCTCCGAGCCGCGGCTTACCGCTCTGGCGGAACCGGTCCTGGGTTGGGAACCCCCCGGAGCGAGTGCTGGTGGCGCCGTCGTGCCAGGTATCAACGATGACGAGCGCGATGACGAGCAGGCCGCCGGGCACGATGACGAACCCAATGCCGTGTCCGACCACGAGCCCGATGCCGGGTCGGAGTGTGCCGCGAGCCAGACGCCTACTGGTGAGGAACACCTACTTGACCTGTCGGCGGCGTTGACGCTGTTCCAGTTCCGCCGTACCGCCACCAAGTTCGCGCACTTGGTCGACCCTGAGGCTGATGAGCGCGGCTATCGCAAGGCCGAGGAGCGCGAGTATTTCCAGATTTCCGAAACCCTCGGCGGGTACCACCTCTCCGGGTTTTTGACCGAGGTGCACGGCCAGCAACTCAAGATCGCCATCGAAAACCTAGTGGATTCCGAGCTGAACGCCAACGGCAAGATCCGGAGTGAACTACCCCGCCGCAACCGGCCCCAACGCCGCGCCAGCGCGTTAGCCGACCTCGCCCACATCGTCATGGACCACGGCCTCCTCGGAACCGGCGCCATCGAACGCCGCCAAATCGTGATCAACATCTCCTGGGCCGACATCATGAACCTCTGCAACCAGACCGCCGCACTTACCGGCGGCCAAGGCCAACTCGACATCAACGCACTGGCCAGCCAAAGCCAGGAATACGCGATGTTCGCCGATGGCCGCGGGCCAATCCCCCGCAGCCTACTGAGGTACCTCGCTTGTGACAGCAAGATCCAGCGGATCGTATTCGGACCCGACAGCCAAGTACTAGACGTGGGCCGGAATTACAGAACCGTCCCACCCCACATCAGGACCGGCGTGATCGCCCGCGACAAACACTGCGTCTACCCCGGCTGCGACCAACCACCCGCGCGCTGCGAAGTCCACCACGCCATAACCCACTGGGCCGACGGCGG
>Ga0082212_10011149_pt1 | contig 11416 bp, 13 predicted proteins | sample TergutNt197P3_FD_71548 | JGI IMG/M metagenome (GOLD analysis project Ga0082212, IMG submission 71548) | Neocapritermes taracua P3 segment gut microbial communities from Petit-Saut dam, French Guiana - Nt197 P3 | ecosystem: Host-associated > Arthropoda: Insects > Digestive system > Gut ... | reverse complement strand
CGGCCTGGTCTTCACCCAGCACGACCGGGCGGGGGAGGCCCGCATCTCCTCGCGCCTGGGCCTCACCAAGTCTTCCCGCGAGGTCACCCCAGAACTAGACTTCATCGCGGTCTTCGCCGCCGAGCAGCGCGCGGGCCGCCGCGTCGACTACCTGGTGTGCGACGAGTCCCAGTTCTACACCCCGGCGCAAATCGAACAGCTGGCGATCCTGGTCGACGAGTTCGATGTCGACGTCTTCGCCTTCGGCATCACCGCAGACTTCCGTACCCGCCTGTTCCCGGGTTCGGCCCGGCTACTGGAGCTGGCCGACCGCACCGAGATCCTCCAGGTCACCGCGCTGTGCTGGTGCGGTGCGCCCGCCACGCACAACGCCCGCACCGTCGGCGGCGTGATGGTGGTCGAGGGAGACCAGGTGGTCATTGGCGACACCGGAACCGAGGAGGGCGTCCCCCTACCGGAGGTGGCCTACGAGGTGTTGTGTCGGCGCCACCACATGCGCCGCGAGACCGACCCGCAGAAGGCCAGGCAGGAATCGCTCTTCTAGCTTGTCTAGGGCCGCGAGCCGAGCAGGATGTCATCCCAGCTCGGCATCGGTGCCCGACCGCCCTTTTTCTTCTTGGCTGGCGCCTCCGTGGCGGGCTCCTGATCCCCCTCAAGGGTGGGGGGCTCTTCCTCGTCGGGGACAGCCACCGGCTCGAACACCGGCTGCACGCCAATGGGGGAGACCGAGGCCAAGGCCTCGCCGGGCAGGTCGAGGGTGGGCTGCATGCCGCCAAAGGCCGGATGGCGGGGGGCACCCGCCACCAGGTCGGAGACCGAGGTGCGGGCCACTCGCCCAGGCGCGCGGGCCGGAATCTCTCCGGTGGCCGGGCGCTCGAACGGCATCGAGTCGGCCGGGCGAGTGCCGCGACGGGCAGCCAGGTCGTCCAGCAGCGACTCGGTGGCGGCATCTACCGGGGGGAGAACGGGACGCTCGACTACCGGGCGTTCAAGGGGGATTGCCCCAGTGTTTGAGGAGCGCATGGCGGGAACCGACCCGGTGGAGGTCAGCTTCACCTCTGGGGTGAGCGGGTCATTGGGCTGGGACAGCCAACGGGCCTCGTCGTCGAGCGCGGTGACCACCTGGCCGCGCGGGTCGAAGGTCCAGCGGGCACAGCGGTCCCGCCCCGCCGAGACGAATCGCACCTCGACCACCCAAGGGGCGCTTCCCTCGCGGCGGGCGGTCCACTCGGCCTCGCCCTCGATGCCGCGGGTGGCGAGGCGGCCATCGGCGATCTCCCCAAGTTCGGCCGAGCCAAACAGGCCGGTGACCTGGTGTTCGCGCACCAGGGAGATGATGTGTTCGCGCTCGGTGTTGATCGGCCACTCCAGCTTCTTCAGGGTGGACAGGCTCAGGTCGGTCAGGCCAACCAGTTCATAGACCGAAACTCCGGCGCGCAGGCGGGCCTGCACCTCGGTCGCCTTGAGCGCGGGTTGGGGGCGGTCGGCTGCGGGGGAACTCTCGGGGGACTCGGGGCCGGGTTCGGCAGCCTCGGCGGAGGCGGCCTCGTGCTGCGGACAGACGGCAGCCCGCAACTCGTCCGTGACCTCAAGCGCGGCCTCGTCGCCTTCTGGGGAAAGCAGCAGCAGGCGTCCGTGGTCCAGGCCTCCGAATTCCAACTCCGTCATATGGCCAGGCTGCCACCGCCTGGCACACTTGGACGGCAATCGGCTCGGTGAGCCGCGACATGGGGCAGGATTGGCCCCGTGAATGACGTCGTCAGCCGCCTGCAGGCCTTCAACGTTAACGAGGCCCTGGAGATCGGGGGCGTTTTTTTTGCTGCCCTCGCCGGGGGGCTGACTGGGGTTCGCAAGCGCTTCGACATGTTTGGCGTACTGGTGATCGCCTGGGCAGCCGGGCTGGGCGGTGGCCTGCTGCGCGACCTGCTGATCGGGCGCACCCCGCCGGTCGGGATCTCCAGCCTGCCGTTTGTGCTCACCGCCTTCGCCGCGGGCGTGCTCATCAACTTTGTGCACCCCCGCGTCTCCCAGATGCGCCGCACGGTGGTGGTGCTTGACGCCTGGGCCCTCGGCCTGTTCGTCGTCCTGTCCACCGACATCGCCCTGGCCTTTGGGGCCGGCCCGGTGGCCTCGGTCTTCGCCGGGATGCTCACCGGTATCGGCGGCGGCATGATGCGTGACCTGCTGGTGGGGGAGGTGCCCATGGTGCTGGTGGACCGGCAGCTGTACGCCATTCCCGCCTTCGTCGGAGCCGTCGTCACCGCCATCTTGTGGCACCAAGGCTGGCTCAATGGCTGGACCTCGGGAGTGGTGGTGCTCGGCATCGCCGGCACCCGGCTGTTCTCCCTGCGTCGCGGTTGGGTGATACCGTCCGCCGGCGAGCTGTGGTCCGGGCGGTGGGGCCACCACAGCGCCAAGCGACAACCCGCCAACCCTGCCGCCGACAAGGAGTCGTAAGTGAACACCGCCAATCTCAGAGACCTCGCGATCAAGCTGGCAGAGGGGGCCGGGGAGTTCATCACCGCGCACCGTCCCGCCCAGGTGACGGTCGCCTCCACCAAATCCTCGGCCACCGATCCGGTCACCGAGATGGACCGTGCGGTCGAGGCCTGGCTGGTCGAACGCATTCAGGCCGAACGCCCCGATGACGCCATCCTCGGGGAGGAGGGGGCGGGGGTGGCCGGTACGTCCGGCCTGACCTGGGTGATCGACCCGATCGATGGGACCGTCAACTACGTGTACGGCGTGGCCTCGTTCGCGGTGTCGGTGGCCGTCGTCTCGGGCGAGCCCGACCCGCTGTCCTGGCAGGCGCAGGCCGGCGCGGTCCGCGATGTGGTCACGGGCCGCACCTGGGCCGCCGCCCATGGCCTGGGGGCGCTGCGCGACGGCACCCCCATCGTGCCTCCCGCCGCCGTCCCGCTCGCCGAGTGCCTCACCGGCACGGGCTTCGGTTACGCGGCCACCCAGCGCGCCGAGCAGGCCCGCATCCTGAGCGAGGTCTTGCCGCGAGTGCGAGACATCCGTCGCCTGGGTTCGGCCGCGGTAGACCTGTGCCTGGTGGCCGACGGCACCCTAGACCTCTATTACGAACAGGGGCTAAACCCGTGGGATCTGGCGGCCGGGGCCCTGATTGCCGCCGAGGCCGGCTGTGCCGTTACCGGCCTGGAGGGGAGGCCGCCGAGCGCCGCCATGACCGTGGCCGGCCGCGGCCAGGCCGCCCGCGACCTGTTGGCCATCCTGGCCGAGGCGACACGCAAGGAATGAAACCGCCGGTAGGTGCGTGACATTCGCGCCCAAATGGCGCATAATCTGCCGCGCAAGCCGAGATCACCGCGACCCGGGAGAGACAAGATGGCCACCGATTACGACGCACCACGCAAGCAGGATGAAGACGTCGAAGCCGACTCAATCCAGGAGCTGCAGGCGCGACGCTCCGACAAGACGTCGGGCGTAGTCGACGAGGACGAGGCGCAGGCCGCAGAGGAGTTCGAGCTGCCCGGTGCCGACCTGTCCAATGAGCAGTTTGAGGTGCGGGTGCTGCCGCGGCAGGCCGACGAGTTCACCTGCACCAGCTGCTTCCTGGTGCACCACCGCTCGCAGCTGGCCTACGAGCAAGACGGGCAGATGATCTGCACGGAGTGCGACGGCTGATGCCCGTCGATGTGCTGATTGAGATCCTCGACGCCGCCGCTGGGGTCCCGGCATATGCCCACCCCGGTGACGCGGGTGCGGATCTAGTCACCACCGTCGACCTCACGCTGGCCCCCGGACAGCGCGCCCTGGCGCCGACCGGGGTGGCCATCGCGCTGCCCGACGGCTACGTGGGGCTGATTCATCCGCGCTCGGGCCTGGCCCACCGGCACGGGCTCACCATCGTCAACGCGCCCGGCACCGTCGATGCGGGCTATCGCGGAGAGATCAAGGTCAACCTGCTCAACACCGACCCCTCCACCCCGGTGACGCTGCGGCGCGGAGAGCGAATCGCGCAGTTGGTGATCCAGGCGGTAGAACGCGCCTGCTTCCACGTGGCCGAACGCCTCCCGGGATCGGATCGAGGCGTCGGCGGTCACGGTTCCTCCGGGCAGTGACGGGCCGAGGAACCACCCACCAGTAGACTAGGCGGCAGTCCGCCTCAAAGGAGTATCGCGTGCCCCTGTTCCGCCGCAAGACCTCGGCTCCGGAAGCATCCGAGAACGTCGAGTTGCCAGACGCCCTGCAGCCGGTTGCCAGCGAACCCGAGCTGCCCGGCACCACCGGCCCGTTCGACCATGCCGACCGGCCCGACCTGGGCAAGCGCATCGACCTCGGGGCGCTGCGCGTGCCCGTGGTGCCCGAGCTGAAGCTGCGGCTCGACATCAACAAGTCCACCGGACAGTGCACGGGCGTGGCCCTGCAGCTGGGGCAGTCGGGCCTGCAGGTGCAGGCCTTTGCCGCCCCCAAGACCTGGGGGGTGTGGGATGAGATTCGCGAGGAGCTGGCCAAGTCGATCACGGAGCAGGGCGGCACCGTCGACGATGTCCCCGGCACGTTCGGCCGCGAGCTGATCGCGCGCGTTCCCGCCTCCGGCTCCCAGGGCCAACAGACCATGCGCCCCGCCCGCTTCATCGGGGTCGACGGACCGCGCTGGTTCCTGCGGGGCGTCTTCTCCGGCAAGGCCGCCATCGACGTCGAGGCGGCCACCGAACTCGAAGACCTCTTCCGGGGCATCGTCGTCACGCGCGACGACACCCCCCGCCCGCCCCGCGACCTCCTGCCGTTGTCGGTGCCCGGCCAGCAGCTGCCCGGCGAAGAGCCGGTCGAGGCGGAGTGGAAGCCCAAGGTTCCCGCCTTCGACCCGCTGACTCGCGGCCCCGAAATCACCGAGATCCACTAGTGGACGACCAGGCAATCGAGGCTAAGACGGCGGCCCCGCAGCGGGGCATGAAGGCCATCACCGGCGAGGAGTTCCACCTGGCGGGGGCCCTCGGCGGCCTGCGCGGCGTCATCGAGACCGGCGCCCCCGGGATGATCTTCGTCACCGTCTGGACCATCACCCAGTCGCTGTGGCCGACGCTCATCTCCGCCGTGGCGGCGGCCCTGATCGCCGTCGTGCTTCGCCTGATCCAGCGCCAGCCCCTGACCTATGCCTTCTCGGGAGTCCTCGGCATCACGCTCGGCGTGCTGCTGGCCTGGCGTTCCTCCGGGGGCGGGGCGGACGACGCGCAGGCCGCCGTCCGCTTCTTCCTGCCGGGCATCCTGACAAATGTCTTTTACGTCGTCGCCTCCCTGATTTCGTTGGCAACCCGCTGGCCCTATGTCGGGGTGACGGTGGAGATGCTGCGTCTTGGCTTCACCGAGCGCCACGCCGGCCAGGAGGAAGGGCGCAACCCCTTCAAGGGCTTCACCGCCTGGCGCAGAGACCCGCACCTCATGCGGCGCTACACGATTGCCACCTGGGTGTGGATTGCCGGGTTCATGCTCCGCCTCGCGGTGCAGGTCCCGTTGTTCTTCGCCGACGAGGCAGGAGCGCTCGGCGTGGCCCGCCTCATTCTCGGCACCCCGCTGTGGGGCCTGACCCTGTGGCTGACCTGGATCATCGTCGGCGGCGCCCACACGAAGGAGGCCGAGGCCGCAAACGACGACGACACGGCCCTGCCGGCAGAGGCATGAACCTGGAGGTTGGGCCCTACGCCCACGGGGGGCACTGCGTGGCCCGCGCCGACGACGGTCAGCTCGTGTTCGCGGTGCATAAAATCCTTTCCCGGGGTTCCCCGGAGCCCGGTCTCACAAGGAGGTTCGGATAGCCTGGCGCGGTGATAATGATAGTGGCGGGATTTGCGGTCCCGGTTACCGTTTTGGGCAGCCGGGAGGTCTTCCGCGGCGCCTCCCCCGCGGTGATATGCGCGCGGCGGGATGCCTTTGAAAGGCCTAAAACACCGGGAAACAGCCGGATTTTTTCATGCTCCGCGTCCCTTTGCCGCTTCTGTTACATATTCCTCCAAACACAGATTGGCGTCCCGCATAGCGGTGCTGTGAGGGAGGCCCACATAGCGGATGTGCCAAGGCTCTGCAAGGATGCCGGTGATGTCCTCCTTGTCCTTCTGGTAGCGGATGATGAAGCCGTAATCCCAGCAGCGCTTGTGGAGCCATATCTGCTGGGGGGTGTCGATGAAGAGGCTCCCCGCCGTGGTGATGTCGAAAGCCAGGCCTGTGTGGTGTTCGCTGGCGCCGGGGAGGGCAACGGTGAGTTTGGTTTCGGATGTGGCTTGGTTCTTGGTTTTCCCCTCTGCCATGAGGCTGTTTACCTGCTTGTCGAAGAGTTCCTGCTGGTAGGGGATGCTGCGGTACCCGGCGCTGACCTGAAAGCCCGTGACGCCTTCCTCTTTGGCGGCTTCCAGCATCTCCTTCAGGGCGGTAACCGCAGCGGGATCCCCCTGGATGTCGCTGCCCTTCACGTTGACCAGGGAGGATGAAAGCGCGCTGCGGAGATTGGTCAGGGCGGACGGCCTGTAGTCCGCTGTCACGGGATGAGAGGCGTTCACCAGCAAAGGCAGGGTGGCGGGATCCGGCGCGGGGATGTCCGTCGCCTGCTTGGCCTGGGAGCTGTGCAGCAGGGATAGGGTTTGCGGGCCTGCCACGCTGTCCGGGTCGATGCCGTGCTGCTGCTGGAACAGGCGGACAGCCTCGGCGGTGTTGCCGCCGTAATCCCCGTCTACTGCGCCTTTGTAAAAACCCAGGTCCTTGAGGCGCTGTTGGAGCTCCTTGACGGAATCGCCCCGGTCGCCTTTGGAAAGGGTGTCCGGCGGGGGGGTTGAGGGCGTCCGGGTGGCCGCGCCCGGGCCATAGGCCAGGGCAAGGGTGTTCTCCCCGGCAACGCCGTCCGCGTCCAGGTTGTGCTGAGCCTGAAAAGCCCGTACCGCCGCGTCGGTACCGGAGCCGAATTTGCCGTCCGCCTCGCCGTCGTAAAACCCGAGTTCCCGGAGCCTTTGCTGAAGGCGCTCCACCTCGTTTCCTGCGCTGCCCGTCCGGAGCATCAAGAGGGTGGGAGCCGGGGTGTTATTGGGGTCGGGGGTGACCAGCAGCATGCTGGACGTATCTGCGGTGGGGGTAGGCGTGGCATTCTGCAGGAGCTGGAGCTCCCGATAAGCGTCAACGGCGGGGAACAGGGCAAGGATGACTGCCGCGATTCCTGCGGCTGCCAGGCTCCACAGGGCCAGGGTCAATGGCGCCGTAATTTTTCGTTGCATGATACCTCGCGTTCGTTTTGGAAGAAAGGGAGCGGGGGAAGAGGGAGTTTTATACCATCAAAGGCCGGGGGTACTTGCCTTCTTTGGCCATCCGGGCAAAGTGCGACCGGACAGGCGGTTTATCTTCCCGGTAGGTGATGCCGTGCCAGCTGTCCGGCGTGATATGGACGGTGACGCGGGCTTCGCCGGCTTTCAGCAGATCGTCCACCACCGTGGGCAGGAAGAATTCGGCTGTGAGGGGGCTGGCTGCGGCGTTGTTCAGGAAAGCCGGGAAAGCCTCCCGCAAACGACGGGTTATGGCTCGGGGGAAGCCCCACATATTCATGCTTATCACCGTATCAGGGGAAAGGCGGCGGTAGGTTTGCAGATCCTCGGTCATCAGGGGGCCGTCCATGGATGGAATGATGTGAGTACGCTCCACGATGCCCGTCAGACAGCCGTTTTCATCCACGGAACACACGCCCCGGGCTACGTGCCCGGTACCGCTTAAGGTGTTTTTCAGCAGATAACCCACCATCGCAAAATCGCCGTCGTCCCGCAAGCGCAGCAGATGGTCATAACACAGGCGGAATGCCGTGCCGCCGTAGTAATCGTCCGCATTGACGGCGCAGAAGGGCGCGGTTAGCAGGGGCGCGGCGCAGAGCACCGCATGGCCCGTACCCCAGGGCTTCTTCCTGCCGTCGGGCGGGGCGAAGCCCTCCGGCAGATTCCGCAGGTCCTGGTAAGCGTATTGGATGTCCATATGCCGGGCGGCTTTGTCCCCCAAAAGCCGCCGGAAGTCCGCTTCCATTTCCCGCTTGATGATAATCACGGCATGTTCAAAGCCCGCCCGCCGTGCGTCAAAGAGGGAGTATTCGAGGATCGTCTCTCCGTCGGGTCCAACGGGCTCCATCTGCTTCAAACCGCCGTACCGGCTGCCCAGGCCCGCCGCCATAACCAGCAGAATGGGCTTTACGGATGCTTGGGACATGTTGGTATCATTCCTCCTCGACGAGGGAAGGCCTGCAAGGCCTTACGGCGCCCCGCCACACTCTTGCAACTCAACATTATAGCATGAAAAGAAAAAATGGCGAGGAAAAGAATGAAAAGATGGATGCCGCAATGGGCATGGTAAATCAAGCGCCTGTTTTTGTACGCGCGCCGGGTATGGGTTAACCCGCCCGCTTTTGTTTTCGCATAGCGCACCAGTCTTTATGCCCGCATTCGGGGCAGGTCATCCAGCGCACTTTATGATCGCCGGTGCTAAAGAAAGCCCGCCGTAACGACGGCTTAAAAACGGAGTCGCATTTAGGGCAAACAAACGCATTCTCTTTGAGCATAAAAACGGTTATCAGTATGCCGGACAGCGCAACGGGCAGATACACCGCAAGGGGCCACCATATCCTTGAAGCGATCAGCCATGCCAGCAGCAAAAGCTGTGAAGCTGCCGCAACGCCTACTCCAAGATAAATCATAGCCAGCTTTTTTTGGTTGCGAACCTTGTTCTTCCTTTCCATAATGCTTTCTATGCCAAAGATTGTACTCGCCGGGATAATGGCTTTATCGCGGATGCTTTCTTTGATGGCGTTGATCATATCCACCTGTTTTTGCCGCTCGTCAATTTCGCCGGCAAGCAATTTCACTTGCTCGTCAAGCAATACCGCGAGGATTTTCCCCGACAATTCGCTCTCCAAAACGCTTTTGATGGAGTTCAGGGAGAGTCCTATTGATTTTAGCGTACAAACAAGCCGGAACTTGCGCAGATCGTCGTCGCTGTAAATTCGCCTGCCGCCTTCGGTAACGCCGGATGGATGCAAGACGCCCTTCGTATCGTAAAACTGCACCGTCCGCACCGAAACATTGCACAGTTGAGCCATTTCTCCGGTCGTGTGGTTTGACATAGAGACCTCCTTTCGAGGGCTACGATACCCTATCACGCTACGTCGCAAACAATAGGTGACGTAAGGGGATTTTTGATATAACGCAGGGTGATTTTGCAAATCTTCGTCAATCACAAATAGAACCTTCTCTATGCGTCCGTCATAATAGCACGAAAAGGGGAATACTTCAACACCAATATCCGGGTTCTTCCGCGAAAAATCGCGAAGGATGCTCAGTTCGGCGACGCATGCCGCCTTGTAAGATCAATGATGATTGGCGGCGAATCCGCATGAAAGGACGATGGCGCGGCGGCGCTCACTGGAGCGGGATCTGAAGCTCCGTAACATGCTCCTCGGGGTCCTGGGTGTCCCAGACGCCCCGGTGGTAGATCTTACGAAGCGGCCCCGCTATCTTCTGCTGATTGCACTCGATCCAATCCTGCAGCTTGCGTAGGGTGTCGCATATGGAGGAAATCGATCCTTTGTGGATCACGCAGGCCATCCTCGGCACCACGGGCAGCGTATACACGCTGATGTCGCCGTTTCCCGCGTACGAGGGCAGTACCGGTTCGGCCACCTCCATATCCAGCCTATCCCGGTCGTGATGGAAGTCCAACCGCTTCTTTTCTTCACAGCAGGAATGGAAGAGCAGCATGTGGGGGGCTTTCCGCTTCGGATCCCTGTCCGGTATGGCGGCGCTGACCTCCAGCCACATCTCCTCCAGGTTTTTGGCAAAGTCGCGCATGGGAACGGTTCTGCGGGTAGACGCGATCCGGACCGACTCCACCCTTTTCACGCGAAACTCCTCGGCGGAGGGGATGCCGCCGTTCTTGATGAGGAAGATATGGTCGAGGATGCGCTCCAGCCGATCGATGTGTTCGGCTCCGGCCGTTTCCATGCCGTTGGCTTTTTTCTCAATGATTTCGACCAGTTGATGGGCGGGGGACCGATGGATCTTCAAGCTGCTGATCTCATCCAAAGTGAAACCTACGTCCCTCAAAGCGAGTATGCCGCTGACGGACGCCAGCTGCGCCCCGTCATAATAGCGGTAACCCGTCCATCTATCCACGGACGCGGGCTGAAAAAGCTGTCTTTTCTCATAATCGCGCAGGGTACTGGTAGATAGGCCGCACAGTTTCGAAAATTCGCCGATTTTGTACATCTTTACTCTCCCAACAGATTTCCTGAGGCGTGGAAGCTCTTTGAAGAACTTCTTTCCCAGCATAAACCTTGGGGTTGCACGAGGGTCAATAGCCAATTTTTGTGATGGGAAGTAAATGGGAAGTTCAGAGCCCCGTTGACAACCCGCCCGGGTTGGAGTAGGATGCAGATTACGGAAATATTACTTGGCGGTCGATATGCGAAGAGCGGCGGGAGGGAACAAAATGCAATCACCGAAGCGGCAGCGTTCTTTGTTATACGGCCTGTTAGGGGATCTGCCGCCCCGGGGGCGGAATACCGGCGCCCGGCTGCTGGAGCGGCGGCAAACCCGGGATTACGATTTGGAGTATCTGTCGCTGGATCTCAACGGCATGGGGGCGGCGCCGGCATATTTTGTGAACCCCAGAGGCGCTGCCGGGAAACTGCCGGCGGTGCTGTTTTCACACTCCCACGGCGGAAATTACGCGCTTGGGAAGGATGAACTTTTGCGCGGCAACACCTACTTGCCTGAACCCGCGTACGCGAAAGAGCTTACCGGGCGCGGATGGGCGGCGCTGTGTGTCGACCACTGGCTTTTCGGAGAGCGGAACCTGCCGGAGCGCACGGAATCTTCATTTTGCAAGGAGATGCTGTGGCGGGGGAGAGTTCCCTGGGGCTTGATGGTATATGACAGCCTCAAGGCCGTAGATTACCTGGCGCAGCGGGACGACGTGGATGCTTCGCGCATCGGGGCGATGGGCATGTCCATGGGAAGCACCATGTCCTGGTGGCTGGCGGCGCTGGACGAGCGGATCGCGGTGTGCGTGGATATCTGCTGCCTGACGGACTTTGACGCACTGATCGCCGGGAATCACGTGGACGGCCACGGGCTTTACTATTATGTACCGGGCTTGCTCAAACATTTCAGCGCGGCGAAAATAAATGCCCTGATCGCGCCGCGGCCGCATCTGGCACTGGCGGGGGATCAGGACAATTTAACGCCGGTGGAGGGGCTGGAGCGCATCGACAGAGCCCTCAGCGAGGTTTACGCCGCCCATGGGCGGGCGCAGGCCTGGCGGCTCGTCGTCGAGCATACCGCGCATGTTGAAACGCCGCGTATGCGCGCGGAGGCGCTGTCATTCCTGGAGCGAGGGTTCGCGTAAAAGCGGAGGTTCGGCTTTTTCATGATAC